>ENA-OQAL01000318-OQAL01000318.1-human-gut-metagenome-genome-assembly--contig:-NODE-318-length-11673-cov-3.541400_pt1 | contig 11673 bp, 15 predicted proteins | sample MGYA00242491_ERZ504519 | MGnify/ENA primary metagenome ERZ504519 (study PRJEB26092, sample SAMD00036260) | human gut metagenome | host: Homo sapiens | study: EMG produced TPA metagenomics assembly of... | reverse complement strand
CTGCCCGGTTTCAGATTATGTGCGACAAAGACTTCTCCGTTTCAAAATCTTCAATGCCAGCGGAGCGGCATCGCCCTGATGCAATTCCGTCCATGCAGCAGGATATGGAGAAAGACCACGTACAAAAATCGTATACCTTTTCACTCCAGCCTGCCAGTCTATACGACAAGTTTCCTTGAAGATTTTAGGAGCCGGACGAAGTTCCGTAGCAGCAGCCAGCTGCTCCTGTGGAATGGTCTTCACATTTCCTTCCAAAATGGCATCCACTGTTTTCACCACCAAATCTCCGCCTAAGTGCATCAGCTTGTCGTACACAATCTCCACATTATCCGTATCCGCAATGGGCACACGTACCTGGTCGATAATCTCACCCGTATCAATCTCATGCTTCAGGAAGAAAGTGGTAATACCTGTTTCTGTTTCGCCATTGATTACCGCCCAGTTGATAGGAGCTGCACCACGATACTGCGGAAGCAAGGAGGCATGCAGATTGAATGTACCCAGGCGCGGCATGTTCCATACCACCTCCGGCAGCATACGGAAAGCTACCACAATCTGCAAATCCGCTTTCAAGTCTCTCAGCTCGGCCAGGAAATTCTCATCCTTCAGCTTTTCCGGTTGAAGCACCTTCAATCCTTGCGACACGGCATACTGTTTCACCGGGCTCGGCTGAAGCACGCTGCCATGCCGTCCCATCGGCTTGTCGGGCATGGTGATGACTCCCACCACCTGATAGCCTCCTTCCACCAGCCGCTTCAAACTCTCCACGGCAAATTCAGGAGTGCCCATATATACAATTCGTAAATCTTTCTTCTCCATATTTCTTTTCGTTGTTTATTCTGCTGAAAAATCCACCATCACCTGACGATAAGTAGAAAGGATGCGCGATTTGGATACAAAACCGATGTACTTGTTGTCTTCGTCTACCACCGGCAAGTTCCAGGAGCCCGTCTTATCAAACTTATCCATCACGTCTTCCATGGAATCTGTTGTAATAATGCAGGCCTTAGGGGTGACCATAAAATTCTCTACCCGGTATTTGTGATACAATTCCTGACGGAACATAATGTTACGAATGTCGTTCAGTATTACCAGTCCAATCAATTCATTGCGTACATCTACCACCGGGAACAGGTTACGGCCGGATTTTGAAATGGCCTTCACCATCTCCGCCAAATCCATATCCGGACGAACCACCTGAAAATCTGTTTCGATGACAGTTTCCATGCTCATCATGGTCAAAGCCGCCTTATCTTTATGATGCGTAATCAGTTCTCCACTTTTTCGCCAGACGCATGGAATAGATACTGTGCGGTTCGAACACGATAATAGTAAGGTACGCGCAGACTGACACAATCATCAGCGGCAAGAACAAACCGTATCCACCAGTCAGCTCGGCTATCAGGAAGACTCCGGTCAAAGGGGCATGCATGACGCCCGACATCAATCCCGCCATTCCCATCAGGGCAAAGTTCTTTTCCGGAATGTATGTACCTCCCAACTGGAACTCATTGCACACATAAGAGAATACAAAGCCGGCAATACATCCCAGGAACAAGCTCGGTGCAAAAATACCACCGCAACCGCCACCACCGTTGGTCGCACTCGAGGCGAATACCTTAAACAAGATAATCAACAACAAATACACCACCAACAGCTGCGAGTTCCCGTAGAAAAGAGAGTTGTTCATTACCGTGTCCCATTCGGCATTCGACCGTCCATTGAGCAACAGGGAAATGGTGTCATAACCTTCACCATACAACGGCGGGAACAGGAAAATCAATATACTCAGCATGGCTCCTCCAATCAGGAACTTCACATACGGATTACTATAACGGCGGAAAATATTCTCAATCCAGTTCATGGAACGGGTAAAATACCAGGCCACCAGTCCACAGAAAATGCCCAATGCAATGGCGTATGGAATACGTTCCAAAGAGAACGGATAATCCAGGTGAAACTGGAACATGGCTTCCGTACCTGTGAGCAGATAAGAAACAGAAGCTGCCGTCACACTGGTAATCAGCAAGGGAAGCAAAGAAGCCATGGTCAGGTCAATCATCAGTACCTCCAGCGTAAAGACCACACCGGCAATCGGTGCCTTGAAGATACCCGAAACCGCCCCAGCGGCTCCACATCCCACCAGCAGCATCAGCGTCTTGTGGTCCATACGGAAAATACTGCCCAAATTCGAACCAATGGCAGAACCGGTCAGCACAATCGGCGCTTCGGCACCGACCGATCCACCACAACCGATGGTAATGGCCGAAGCAAAAACAGAAGACCATACATTATGCCGCTTAATACGGCTTTGCTTACGCGAAATGGCATACAGAATTTTGGTCACACCATGACTGATGTCGTCACGCACCACTTTTTCGAATGAACAGTCCGGTCAGGAAGATACCTACCACCGGATACACCAAGTACAACCAGTTTACTCCTGTAGAATCAAAGTTTTCTGTCAGGAACTCCTTGATATACTCTACCAGGAACTTCAACAGACAAGCGGCCAGCGCCGTGCAGATTCCGACTAAAAAAGCTTAAAATCAATACAAACTGCTTGTCCTTTATATGTCTCTCCCTCCAACGGAGAAAGCCCTGGAGCAAGCTGTTCTTCTCGTCTACAACTTTCATGAAAGAAAAAATTTATTCTCTAATAATTTTTACCACGCCCCCTTTGCCTAATTTGACAATGCTGGACGGTTTGGGGTGACCGGTTTCTTCCCGACGGTAATCCACCACATAATCCACCGCCTGCTTGATTTCTTCCGTGATTTCACTGAACACGGCCGGTGCAGGCTGTCCGCTGATATTGGCAGACGTAGATACAATGGCTTTGCGGAAGCGGAAACAAAGTTGTTTGGAAAACTCCTCCGAGGTGACACGAATACCTACACTGCCGTCGGCTGCAATCAGATTCGGAGCCAGATTTCTCGCTCCATCGTAAATAATGGTCAAAGGTTTCGTAGTCATTTCAATCAAGTCCCATGCTACGGAAGGCACATCCTGTACATAAAAATCTACCTTCACCGGACTGTCTACCAGCACCAGCATCGCCTTGCTGTCAGCCCGCTGCTTTATTTCAAAAACGCGTTTCACCGCCTCTTCATTCGTCGCATCACATCCTATTCCCCACACGGTATCCGTCGGGTAAAGAATCACTCCCCCCTTCTGCAATACCTCGCAGGCTTTCTTAATCTCATCTTTCATCATATTTCTTTATTTTTTGCTGTCAAAAAAGTCATCAAAACCATTTTACAAACAGCAAAAATACAAATGATTTTTAGGATTTCCCAAGAATGTTTTGTTTTTTTGCAGAAAAGCTATCCACTCATTCATGCACACCGAACGAAAAATTATCCACATTGATATGGACGCTTTCTATGCGTCGGTCGAACAGCGCGACCACCCGGAACTACGCGGAAAGCCCATCGCCGTGGGGCATGCAGAGAAACGGGGAGTGGTAGCTGCCGCCAGCTATGAAGCCCGCAAATTTGGCGTACGTTCGGCCATGTCTTCACAGAAAGCGAAAAAACTGTGTCCGCAACTGATTTTCGTGGAGGGGCGGATGGAAGTTTACAAAAGCGTGTCTGCACAGATACATGAAATCTTTCACGACTATACCGACCTCATCGAGCCTATCTCGCTGGACGAAGCGTTTCTGGATGTCACGGAAAACAAGAGAGGAATTCCATTGGCGGTAGATATAGCCAAAGAAATCAAGCAACGTATCCGCCAGGAACTTCATTTAGTGGCCTCAGCCGGTGTATCCTACAATAAATTCTTAGCTAAAATCGCCTCCGATTACCGAAAGCCTGACGGACTTTGCACCATTCACCCCGACCAGGCCGATGAGTTTATCCGCCGGCTGCCTATTGAAGCTTTCTGGGGAGTGGGCCCCATTACGGCCAAAAAGATGCATACCTTAGGTATTTATAACGGAGATACCCTGCGTAAATGCTCGTTGGAAATGCTGCAACGGCAGTTCGGGAAAAACGGATTAATCTATTTCAACTTTGCCCGTGGTATGGACGACCGTCCGGTAGAAGCTGTACGCATCCGCAAGTCTATCGGCTGTGAACATACATTAGAAAAAGATCTTTCGGCAGAAATGTCACTCATCATCGAACTGTATCATGTGGCACGTGAACTCACCGACCGGCTGAAAGCCAAAGAGTTCAAAGGGAATACCCTCACGCTGAAAGTGAAGTTCGACGACTTCTCCCAAATCACCGCAGTGTGAGTGTGGAACGGCCGCTCCAACGCCTGGACGACATTCTTCCACTGGCCAAACGGCTGCTGAAAGGTGTGGACTACAGTCAGCGTCCTATCCGCCTGTTAGGCTTGTCGGTATCCAACCCGAAAGAAGAACACGAGTTAGCCAGCGCTGCCCGTTCCAACCCTATCCAATTAAAACTGGAATTTAAAGATGATTATATTTAAAATGCGGCCCACGTAGAGAGTAACCCATACATATAAATCCAACTGAAAACCATTTCGAATTTTTAAACAAATCGGCAGGCAAAAAAACGCAAGTGCGTTCAATCTAAAACGCAAGTGCGTTTGACTTGAAACGCAAGGACGTTTGATCTTAAACGCAAGTGCGTTTTGATTTGAACGCAAGGGCGTTTTGAAAGACAAGAAAAACGGCCCTTCAGGGAGGAGAAAAAGACGAATCTTGACGTTGCGGGGTTGGCAGGCATTTTTATAAAGTATATATACGCGGGGTGTGGAACAAGTCTTAAGAGTTATTCCACACCTGTATATAGAAAGTTTAAAAAACCGGTGACAACCCCGACAACCCGTCAAGAAAGTGCCTGGAAAGGGCATAAAAAAAGCGGTGCGCATTTTCTGCCACCGCTCTTATTTACATTTTTTAAATATCAATGCGTATGTACGATTTCCGTAGGAGCCATTTCGGCATTACGCTTTTCAGTCTGTGTCACCACATTGCGTGCCAGCTCCATAAAGGCCATACCGGTCATGGAGTTTTCGTCGAGGGCAGCAGGTGTTCCTGCATCACCACTCTCGCAGATGCTCTGCACGATAGGAATCTGTCCGAGCAACGGCACATTCAACTCTTCTGCCAGACGCTTGGTTCCTTCCTTACCAAACAGGTAATATTTGTTTTCCGGAAGTTCTGCCGGAGTAAACCAGGCCATGTTTTCCACCAGACCGAGAATAGGTACGTTCACCTTGTCGTTGGTGTACATGTTGATACCTTTACGCGCATCGGCCAACGCTACCTGCTGCGGCGTGCTGACAATCACGGCTCCCGTAATGGCCAATGTCTGCAACAAAGTCAGGTGAATGTCGCTGGTGCCCGGAGGCGTATCCAATACAAAATAGTCCAAATCACCCCAGTTGGCATCTGCCACCAACTGCTTCAGGGCGTTGCTGGCCATACCTCCACGCCAGAGTGTAGCCTGGTCGGGGTCTACAAAGAAACCAATGGAAAGCAACTTGATGCCGTATTTCTCTACCGGCACAATCAAATCGCGTCCGCCTACTTCTTCAGCATACGGACGGGCATCTTCCACCTGGAACATCTTCGGCACAGAAGGACCGAAAATATCGGCATCCAGCAGACCGACCTTATAGCCTAACTTAGCCAATGCCACAGCCAGATTGGCTGCTACGGTAGACTTTCCTACTCCTCCTTTTCCGGAAGATACCGCAATCACGTTCTTCACCTGTGGCAGCATCTTGCCCGGTTCCGGACGAGCGGCCTGTTTGCTTTCAGTAGCAATCGTTACCTCTACCTCTTTCGATACATACGTATGAATAGCGGTTTCGGCCGACTTAACCACCGATTTCATAAACGGGTCGGTCGGTTTCTCAAAAATGAGCGAGAAACTCACCTTCATGCCGTCAATGCGAAGATTGTCGGCCACCATCTCCGCTTCTACAATGTTTTTTCCGTTACCCGGATAACGCACCGTAGCCAGTGCGTCCATAATCAATTTCGGATAAAGTGTCATATCTTTTTCAGTTTTGAATCATTTGCTTGTTTTCAGTCCGCTGCGCTTGCTCCGGTTGTAACTCCGGTAATCGTCCAGCTCAATCTCCACGTCCGGCTCCTGCAACTCACCTTCCTGCGGCAAGTGGAACTGAATGTACTTGATGTTCAGTCCGCGGTCCAGCCACTGCTGTTCGTAATACGTGCGAATGCTGAGAATGTCATCGTCCATACCGGAATGATACAAGTCGTCAGTCATGAATTCCACCGGAAAATGATTGGCTTCAATCATGTACTTCGTATAGGTAAACATGAAGTTACTGTCCGTCTTCAGGTGTACCAGTCCGTCCGGAACCAGGAAACGGCGGTAACGGTTCATGAAATAAGTGGAAGTCAACCGCTTAGTAGCCTTCTTCATCTGAGGGTCAGAGAAAGTCAGCCAGATTTCGCTTACCTCTCCCGGGGCAAAGAAACGGTCGATGATTTCAATGTTCGTCCGCAAAAAGGCTGCGTTTGTCAATCCTTCTTTCAATGCATCGGTCGCTCCGGTCCACATACGCGCTCCCTTGATGTCGACCCCTATAAAGTTCTTTTCCGGATAGCGGCGTGCCAGCCCCACGGTATATTCACCACGTCCGCATCCCAATTCAAGCACAATCGGATGGTCGTTCTTGAAGAAATCACGGTTCCAGTTGCCTTTCATTTCGAACGGCACGTCATCTACCACCGAATACGGATATTCAAACACATGCGGATATTCCGCCATATCTGCGAATTTCGCTAATTTTCCTTTTCCCATATTTTCGTGAAACGTTTCCTTTAAATCCGTGCAAAGGTAAAGTTTTCGGTGAAAAGGGAAACGAAAAAGGAGAATTACGTTTATATAACAAAATGAGAATTATGAACAGACATATCTTTCAGAACATACTTTTTCTATTGCTGGCAATCGGATGTACAAAAGAGCCTATTAAAACCATACAAAATACATTAATCATTCAAGGAGAGAATGTAGTACGTTTCAATACCTCCCGAAATACGCTCAACGAAGGCCTGCCTGCAGGAAGCACATTGACCTTTTACAGTCAGGGCGGCATTCATGCCGACGAGCTTCCACTTTCCTACAACGGCAGCAACTGGGAAGGAGAGAATCTTCCGGAATGGGAGGATTCCCAACAACCAGCAGTCAGTTGTTCTTTCTGCCCTCCCTTGTACCGGAATCACCAGCTCTACCAAGATGGTTTCTTATGCGACCAGCTCTATGCCCAAGCCAGCACAAACTACGGAGAAAACATTCATTTATCTTTTCAGCACTTGTTTGCCCGTATCGTATTTAATGTATCCAGCAAACTGAACAACCAAATTAGTCTGATAGAATTTACCCCTTCTTTATCTGTAACCGGGATTAATCCTGATTCCGGAGAAATGTCCTATCAAGACACAGCCTCTCCTATGCAAATGGAGCAAAATGAAGATGGAATATATAGTTTTCTGGTTCCACCTGCTACTCTATCCATTCACATAAAGATCTATACCACAACCGGAGAAGATTATGAAAGTCAACTGGAAGAACATGGTTTTCATCCGGATACGAATACACTTGTTCCATAAAACAAGACGGCGAAAGCCCTGGCATTTCTACCGTAGAAGACTTCATTGCCTTCACCCATTTAATTAACGGGGAAGTCTATGAAAACAGGAGTTTGGAAGAGTTTGGTGAAAAAACGGGAGAAACCACGACCTACTACCTGCTGGACGACTTAACCTTTACTGAAGAAGAATCCACACAGGTGCAAATGATTGGAAAGTACAAAAAAGGGGATAGCACCGGAAAAGGCTTATTCAATGACGTATTTGACGGGAAAGGACATAGTTTGAATAATCTACGTTTCGAACAAACAGTGAATGGAAGTTTATTATGCCGGACTTTTTAGCGGAATATCTACCACCGGAACTATAAAAAAAAACCTAATTCTCGGACAAGCCGTGTATAATAAAAGAGAATGACACCAAAAATGCGGCATTTCTAGCTGGTATAAATCGAGGAGAAATCAACAATTGTATACTCCAAAACTGTACCGTTGAAATCATCCGGGATGACAGCGATTTCGGAAACCTGACAAACTGGAACGAAGGAATCATTATCAATTGCCATGTAGATAACGTAAGACTAAAAAATGAGATTCCACAAGGAAACGCCCTCACACGATATAACCAGGGTGGGAAAATCATCAACTGCGCAGTCACCAACTGCAATTTCAGTAAAGCTAAAAACAGAAGCGGTCTTATCTGCAGTATCACTAAAACGGAGAAATTCTGAACTGCTATCTTAAAGGAAACACAAGTAAGAATCATGCTATCTGCCTGCAAACAGAAAACACAAATATACGCTGCTGTTATTACCCTTATGGAGACACCAGAGAACCGGTGGGTAACAACTATGTAAGTGCTCCCTCTGATTCAATCATGCAATACGGCAGCCAGCAAAGCATTACCGAAGACAATCTGTATCAAATTCTGAACCAATGGGTACGCGACAGCGGAGCCAGACTATACCCCGAATCCTCCTTCCTACTATGGGAAAAAGGAGAAACGCTACCTGCCATCCTGGTATCCCCATAATTTTTCTAAAAATAAAAAGAAGGTATTCATAAATATTGTATTTTTGCGCCAAATGCAAAGATTGAACCATGAACAATAAAAAAATTTATCATCACCATCATTATATTGGCTGTGATTGTAGCAGCAGTATCTTTCTTTGCCGTAAATGAAGCCCGTAAGAACAAAGAAATGAGTCAGCTCTTTGCGGTGGAAAAACAAGAGATGGAAAATGAATACAGCACGTTTGCTACCCAATATGACGAATTACAGATTCAGATAAATAATGACTCCTTGCGCGAAAAGCTGGAAAGCGAGAAATTGAAAACCCAGCGCTTGCTGGAGGAACTGCGTCAGGTGAAAACCAGCGATGCAGCTGAAATCATGCGACTGAAAAAAGAATTGAAAACCGTACGTGCCGTATTGAGAAGCTACGTAATGCAGATAGACTCCCTGAACAAAATCAATGCTGCCTTGATGCAAGAAAATCAGGAAGTAAAGAGCAAATATAGTGCTGCTACCGCACAGATTTCCAACCTGTCACAAGAAACAAAGAGCCTGAATGAAAAAGTATCACTGGCTGCCCAGCTGGATGCCACCAACATTCGGGTACAAACACTGAACAAAAGAGGACGCGATACGGAACGTGTAAAGAATATCAAGAAGATTGCGATTTCATTCACCATCGTGAAGAACATTACGGCACAGACGGGTAACAAAACCCTTTATGTACGTATTGCGAAACCGGACAACGAAGTACTGACCAAGAGTCCGAGCAACCAGTTCAAGTTTGAAGACCGCAACATCAGCTATTCTATCAAGAAATACATTGAATACACGGGTGAAGAACAGACGGTTACGGTATACTGGGACGTAGAAGAATTCTTGTCAGCTGGTACATACCACGTGTATATATTTGCCGACGGCAGCATGATTGGTCAGGGTTCATTCCGCATGAAATAATTTTCAGAAAACATGAAAAAGCACATCAGTCACCTGATATACGGTTGGCTTGCACTAATGAGCCTGCTATCTTCCTGCGGAGAAGACCGCTCAGGAGAATACTACGCTCTGATTGCCACCAAGACATGGATTTACGAGGTGATGCAGGAAAACTATCTTTTTTATGAAGATATTCCGGCAGAAGAGAAACTGGACTTTTTCAAGAAACCGGCTGAGTTTCTTACTTCAGCCGCATCCTCCAAAGACCAGAAAAACGGGTATGTGTTTTCTCATGTAGACTCCGTGTTTACTACCTCGCGTGCCACCAGCACCTATCCCTGTTTCGGTTTTGAAGCGGCCTTGGTACGTACTGAAGGAGGAACAAATGCACTGAGAGTATTGTACACACAGCCTAACTCGCCAGCAGAAGAAGCCGGACTGAAACGAGGCGACTGGATTATTGCCGTAGATAACCAGAAAGTATCCACAAGTGATTATTCCACTTATATCACCCGACCGACAAAAGCGTACAGTTTTACATTGGGTAAATACAATCCTTATCCGGAAGAGGTGGACGACCCGGAATTCAACTACGTGGAATTCGATACGCTTGGAGTAGTCCCAATGCCGGAACCTCGCTACGTGGAAGAACAAGATGTACTTAAATACGGTATCATCTCTTCGGGTACACGAAAAGCTTTCTACCTGTTGTACAACGAATTTGGAGAAAGCACTGATGCACTCAAGGAAGTATTTTCACAACTGAACGGACAGCAGTTTGACGATATAATCCTGGACTTACGCTATAACCCGGGAGGATACGTAAATACATCGCAGCAGCTTTGCTCGGCTTTGGCTCCCGCTACGGCAATGGGACAGCCTTTCCTGCACATGACTTACAATGACAAAATCAATAAAACGGAAACACTGAACTTCGAATCCAGTCCGCTGACCGGAGGAGCAAGTCTGTCTTATCAAAACCTGTATGTCCTCACCTCGGGCAATACTGCTTCCGCTTCTGAAATTGTCATCAACTGCCTGAAGCCCTATATGGAAGGCCGTTTGTATCAGGTAGGAACAGCCACTTTCGGAAAGAATGTGGCCCAGCAACTGTTTACCAATGCAGAAGCTCCAGGCATTGAATTATGGCTTACCACTACTTACCTGAGCAATTCACAAGGATATTATGATTACTTCAAGGAGGGATTATTGCCGGATTTCGAAATAGAAGAAAACTATGGAGCTGAATTAGGTGATTTCGGTTCCGCTGAAGACCAGCTTATGCAACCGGTTCTATATAGAATGGAAAACGGAAGTTTCCCGGTGGTTACCAATCCGGATGAATCAGAAGATGCTACGACTTTAAGCCGCAGCCGGACTTCCAAGCATGTACAATTGCTGGTTGACCCCATTGCACAGAAGCCTTATTACAACCGGATAAAAAGATAAAAGTAACCGGTAAGACACACGCTCAGCAAAAATTAAATTTATTACTGATTCTTTTCAACAAAAACGCTTTGACTATTTGTTCTAATGTCATACATTTGCAATGTTGCATAAGCAACCAAATAAAAAGTCAGCATCAGTAATGAAAAGAATTACAAGTTTACTCTTACTGCTTGGCGCAACTCTCAGCAGTTATGCCCAACAAGTACTTACTCTAGACAGTTGCCGGGCACTTGCTCTGGCCAACAACAAAGAGCTGCGAATTTCACAGGAGAAAGTCAATGCCGCCCACTATGAGAAGAAGGCTGCATTCACTAATTATCTGCCTAAAATTGATCTTACAGGGGGATATATGCGTACGCAGAAAGAAATATCCCTGCTCAGTGATGCACAGAAGCAAAGCATCGGTAACATGGGTACCAACTTAGGGACCAGTTGCAACAAGGTATGCAGTCGGCTGAATTCCAGGCTGCCATGAAACAACTTGCTGCGGCAAATCCCGGACTGGCTGCCGGATTGCAAGGATTACTGCCGGGTGCTGTGGCCGGACTTACGGATGGACTGAACGCCGTAGGACAAGGTCTGGTGGATGCCTTCCGTACAGATACCCGAAACATGACGGTGGGAGCTGCCACCCTCACCCAGCCTCTCTTTATGGGTGGAAAAATCATTGCCTACAACAAGATTACCAAATATGCAGAACGTCTGGCTGAATCACAGCATGCCAC
>ENA-OQAL01000317-OQAL01000317.1-human-gut-metagenome-genome-assembly--contig:-NODE-317-length-11730-cov-3.125830_pt1 | contig 11730 bp, 21 predicted proteins | sample MGYA00242491_ERZ504519 | MGnify/ENA primary metagenome ERZ504519 (study PRJEB26092, sample SAMD00036260) | human gut metagenome | host: Homo sapiens | study: EMG produced TPA metagenomics assembly of... | reverse complement strand
TTTCTTTTGCCACCTATAAATATTAGATTGAAAGTATTTTTTTGAGAAAATTTCCCAGTTCTAAGTTGCTCAAATAAAAATGGACCATACCATCTAAGTATAAAAAACTTTTTCCATATAATTATACGATATTAATCATTACTAATCATTATCCTCATGGAATATACCTAATTGCCCCTCCACTTCCAAAAGGATAATCACTTACATCTTTATTCAAATAAGGTGAATCTGCTATTAAAGTACCATGAAAACAACAGCGTTCTTTACTAAAACGGACTTTTTTCTCTTCATCATAAAAGTCCAAATCATAACTATCAACCTTAATTACCGACCGTACAATTCCATGATATACCCCTAACACATAATCTATTTCAGCTGCACGAGATTTTGCTATTGCCCAATATTGACGAGTTTTCTCATAAATATTTATTCGTTGATAAACACCTTGAGCTTTTGCATCATCAAAACTTCTATTCAAACTTACCAACAACAAATGTTCATTGTTATTTATCTTAATTCGTTCACAATCATAGATTGCATTAATCTCATCAACGGTTTTTAATACCTTCATCCCACTGATGATGTCCACTTACAATATTGGTTAGTATTTGTTCCGTATTAAATTTGGGATATGTAAGAAAATCTATAAGAACAGATTCTATTTGAAAAGCTTCCTTTTCAGAAAGTTTATGACGAAGTATATAATGCTCTACTTGTAATCCCAAAGAAATAATCTCTCGAATTAAATTTAATTTTAAGGATACTTCATCCCCTTGTAGGGCTGCCTCACAATGCTGGAAACACGATTTCCACATCCTTTTCCAATATAGAAGATTTTACCATCTCGAGGGTCTACTAACGAATATACATAGAAACCGAGTTCTTCAATCGATTTATTGCTAAATTTATTCATACCTCTATTATAAAAATACACTGTTTCAAAATTACGGAAAAAACTTCTGTTTCCCAAGTTCTTCTATAGCCCCTAAAAATGATTCAATAACTTCAAAGCCCCCATTCCTGCCACATGCAGAAATGAGGGCTTTTTTTTAGAGCGTATTGTTTTCAACTCCAAACATCGTATCGAGCAATGCCCGTCCTGCCGAGGTTTTGAAAATCTTTTCTTTCACCTTGCGAATAGCATCGGCCGGCAGATTATCTTCGTAAATGTTAACTAGAAAATCGGCTTCCACCAGAATCTGATAGTCTATTCCTGTAATGGAGTCATACGTATGATGATGCCCTACCAGCCAGCATATCCGTTCTATTTGTACTTCAGAAAATGTCCCCATATCCGTCAGCAGTTTCCGGGCTTCGTCCGGACCTTCCAGCTCCTGATGCTTTCCATCGCAGACTCGTATTTCTGCTCACAAATCCGGATACCAATGTCATGCACAATAGCTGCCGCCTCCAAAATCAGTTGAGTAGCCTCATCCACATGTTCTGCCAAACCAATCATACGGGCAAAATAATGTACTTTTATCAAATGTTGTATACGCTTCGGGTCACCTGCATTATAGGCTACCATTCTGCCTGCCAGTTCATGAAGCTGCCGTTCCGCAGCCCCGATAAATTCAGTTGTTTTCATATTATTTTCGTATTGTTACACATTTATTCTTGTACTTCATAATAAGGATATACAGGACCGAATCCTCTTCCAAACTTAAAGCGGGCTCCTAACTCAATGGACTGCTGAATAAACCTTTCCGCTTCAGCAACAGCAAACTCAATCCCATAACCTTTACTTAAAAAAGTCGCTATTGCAGAAGCAAAACTATCTCCCCGTTCCATTTACATTTCGGGTTCGAATTCCTTCCTTCTTGTAAACCTTCATCACCTTCTCCACCGGATTATAATAATAATCGATAAAGAAATCACGGTTCTCCACCGACTTTATAACTACACTATTTCCCCAACGGCTCAAATCCTTCAAACATTCCTCTATATTACCCTCATTCAACTCCTTTCCACACAACCACTCAGCCTCTTTCTTATTCGGAGTTAGGATAGAAGCACGAGGAAATAGGTAATCTTTATAAGCTTGCACCGCATCTTCTTCCAACAATTTGTCACCCGAAGAAGTAACCATGACCGGATCAACGACAACTGGAATCGAGCTATATTCATCTAATATGCCTGCAACAAGCCGAATGATATTTTTAGAATACAACATACCGGTTTTATGCAATCTGCCCCCACATCTCCAAGGAAAGAACGGATTTGTCCTGCAATCATATCTGCCGGTATCAAGTGTACTCCTTTTACATGAGTTGTGTCCTCATCTACAATACATATCACTGCTCCTGCCGCATACCCTCCACAAGCCACGATGGCTTTCATATCGGCCTGAATCCCCGCTGTTCCTAAAGGTTCGCTACCCGCAACAACGAAAACTTTATAAAGCTTATCTGCTATTTTCATAATATCCATCCAGCACTTTCTTCAAACTCCCTACAAATATATCCACTTCTTTCGTTGAAAGTATCAACGGAGGAAGTATTCTTAATGTATACAACCCGGAATAGCCGGTAAAAATCCGTTCCTCAAACAGCAGGGGTTCGCGTACCTCTTTCACCGGCACGGTCAGTTCCACCCCCACCATCAGTCCACGTCCCCCGGATTTTCTTTTTATAAGCGGAGAGTGCAGTTCCTGCAACCGCTGCATCAGATACGCTCCCCGTATGAAGAGCATTCTCTATCAGTTTCTCCTCGCGGATATTTTCAGCACAGCCAGAGCGGCGGCGCATCCCAAATGATTGCCACCGAACGTCGTACCGAGCATTCCTTTTCGGGCGGCAAACATCGGACTGATCAAGACTCCCGAAAAAGGAAATCCGTTGGCTATCCCCTTAGCCACAGTGATAAGGTCCGGTTTGATGCCAGCCCATTGGTGAGCAAAGAACTTCCCCGTACGACCATAGCCCGACTGTATTTCATCAAGAACCAATACCACCCCATAACGTCTCGTCAGTTCCCTCAATTGCCGCAGAAAGTCCTCATCGGGGACCTGGATTCCCCCTACTCCTGAAATTCCTTCTAGAATTACGGCACACACATCTCCCTTGGCCAACTCCGTTTCCACTTCCTTTATATCCAAGGCCGCAAAATACACGTTATGATTCGTATTAATCGGTGCATGAAGGGCAGGATTGTCCGTCACTTCCACAGCCGCCGACGTGCGCCCATGAAAAGAGTTTCTAAAAGCCACTACCCGTTTTTTTCCCGTATGAAACGAAGCCAGTTTCAGGGCATTTTCGTTGGCTTCTGCTCCCGAGTTGACAAAGAACGCCCGATAATCAGGATACCCCGACAGCTCACCCAGCTCATTAGCCAGTCTTTCCTGCAACTTATTTATGACAGAATTCGAATAAAACATCAGCTGTTGCAGCTGCTCACTCATGCACTTCACCAGATACGGATGCGAATGTCCCACCGAAATCACGGCATGTCCGCCATACAAATCAAGATAGGCCTGCCCCTTCTCGTCATATACCTCACAATCTTTTCCCCTTACGATATTCACGGGAAAAACCGAATACACATCAAACAGTTCCATCATCTTTTACATTTTACGATATAGCCTGCGGCAAGATCATTCCATCCTGCCGTATTTCATTTCATCTCCATTCTTGTCATATTGCTTACGCTTGCCGGTGGGAGGGCTTAATAAAGTAATCCGTACCACCTCCGCACGATGAAGGCTTCTCTGCACCGCCTCATCAAACGCATCCATATGCTTGGGCAGAAAACGTTGACTGATGGCCCGAAGCGCCTCAATCTTCTCTTCCGTATCCGTCACCCGTTCCGCCTTGCCAAAAGCGATGGCCGAACGATATTGAAGTGTAAACGTGCCGTCCTTCGGCCCCACAGTAGGCTGGCACTTCGTAACCGCCGAAAGACATACTTCCGGATGCACGGCAATGGCATCCAGCTTATCCCCTTCAGGAGCACAATGAAAATACCACACGTCATCACTTGTACAAGCCAGTGAAAGCGGCACCCCGTATGCACTTCCGTCGACCCGGGTAAAGCTGACCGTGATATAAGGAGCCCTGCGCATACCCTCCAAAGCCCACTGACTATCCATTTCTCTACTTGCTTTTCTCATCTGTAATTCCTTTTATTCAGATTTTTCCTTTGTATTTGTTTCACAAAAATACGGCTCGCCAGTCAATCTGCATGTAAGATTTATGACAAGGGGATTAATTAACACTCTCACAAAAACAGATTAATCCTGCCTTTCTATTGAAAGTAATAAACAAAAAACATATTTTTGCAAAAGAAAATGCAGAAAGACAGATAATGAAAAGCATACCATTCAACGATTATTACAAGGAAAAACTTTTTTCTATTCCACTCTTTAAAGAACTGCCGGATTACCTGAAAAGTGAGATTCTAAAAAGACTTGACTTCCGTCTTCAGGAAATCAACGAGAATACGGTTATCCTGGAGCAAGGAGATATATGCTGTAATCTGTATGTATTGCTTGAAGGAACCTTGGAGGTGAACATTATCGATGCCAACGGCAATGAAGTCTTAATCGAACACATTGAGTCGCCTAGGCTTCGCCACCCCTCACCTGTTCAAGAAAGACAACCGTTCCCCGCCACATTCCGTACACTGGAAAAGTCTGTCCTCCTGACTGCCACCAAGGACTCCACCTTCCATCTTATCAGCAAATATCCGGATATGCTGAAAAGTTTTCTCTGCGTATCAGGCAACTGCAACGTGTGTACCACCATGCGACTGGACGTGCTGTCACGAAAAACCATTCGCGAAAGAATCCTGGTCTATTTACTGAAACAGCTGGATAAAGACACTTCTACCGTGAAACTGACGCATACCCTTACGCAACTGGCCGAATACATTAACGTGACACGTCCGGCCCTGTCTACCGAATTCAATAAGATGGAAAAAGAAGGCATCCTCAAAAGGAAAGAAGGCAATTACATCGAACTGAACCGAAAAGCCATAAAAGGCATTATATAAAGAACAAGGACCGCTCCTTCAATGTGGAACAGTCCTTGTCCTTTTTTTATTGCGCACGTAACTATTATTTTTTGAAAAGAGTCGGATTGACGTTCAAAGACACCCATCCCCAGTCTTGCCAGCTTTTGTGATTTCCTCCTTTCACGACATCCATTGTCGAAGTTCCTCTCATCAGCGAGTAACCCACCGAAAGGCTGACATCTTTCATGATTTTCCAGTCCAGCTGATAATCCAGTTCAGACCCTAAGGTACGGTTCAGGCTCTCCAGCTTCACACCTGTGGCGAAATAATGATAATTCAGTCCCATCGATACAGAAGAAGATACCTTATAACCTACTCCTATCTGCGTGTCAGAAAGTCCCGGTGCATAGCCATTCACAAAATCGGACGCATAAAAATAATCCATTGCTCCGTAAAATTTATGATGAGTGCCATACAGCGGATTAAAAGCCCGGTAAGTGGCATCGGACTTCTTACTACCACTCAGGTAATCAGTTCCCACATTGACCGTCCAGCTGTCATTGATAGAATACGAAGCCCGCACACTTCCCATGAAAGCAGAAACCTTGCGTGCGGATACATTCTTTCCTGTCTGATAATAGAAAGATCCTGACAGATTCCATGAGGCCGGGGTGAATTGTACGTACGTGCCCACCGTCTGCATATATTGTGTATCCGACTCTCGGGTTTCGGCATCACCTCCTTCCTGACCCAGATTCATGGCCAGCACAGAAAGTTTCACAGGTGCAGATGCGAAATCATAATGATACCACAAGGACTGCATATTTTTATAAAGTTTGGTCTTGCTGCTGTCATAATATGTTCCGCCTATCAGGGTCTCGTCATTCTGGTTGAAAGCAAAGATACCATCCAGCTGATGCCCTCCATGTCTGTAGCCTATTTTCAGGGCATCATGATAGCGCCCTGCCACGTTCCAGTCCAGTCCTCCCAAAATGCGCTCATCATCATACACCAGCGACTGCCTTCCCAGCTGCATGAACCACGAGTCATTCAGATGGAATGCAGCCCAAGCCTCGTTCAATATAAAACGCCCGTTTTTGTCAACCAGCGCATCCTGCCCCACACACCGACATGCTGTGCCGAGAACTTCAACGACAACTTCTTGCGTTCATATCCCAAAGTCAGTCGGGCACGTCATTGATAAACCCCGCAGGTTTATCACCCTCACCGCGGGGAGACAGCGCGCCATTCCGGTATTCTCCTCTTGTACGAATCTGGGCTGAGGCCCAAAAATGACTTTCTTCATTCTCCTGAGCATGGACCAAGGACACCTGCCCAAGAAGCAAAGCCACCGCCCATGCAGACAAAATTCTTTTTCTCATACTCTCAGCGTTTTTATCAGTTCATATTATAGGTGTGAATACTGCTTCCTTGTGCGGAAGGCAGGTAATTAATGCCCCACCAGCACATCTGCAGAAAAACAAAAGAAATCAGCAGGACCGACAATGACAACCGACGCTTCTGCTGTAACCCTATTCGCATGTGAATGTAAGTAAGATACGAAAACCAGGTCACAGCCGCCCAAGTTTCCTTGGGGTCCCACGCCCAGTAATGTCCCCAGGCTTCCTTCGCCCATAAGGCACCGGTAAGCATTCCCAGTGTCATGAACGACAGTCCGACATATACAAGGTTATCACACAAGGCCATTTCCTTCTCGTCACACCGGTTCTTTTCTGACCCAGAGCAGGTAAATGGCCATCACGGCAGAAGCTCCCAGCATGGCATAAGCGAACATATAAATAATGACATGAGGAGCAAACCAGGGACTCTGCAAGGCAGGCATGAGCGCTTTATTGTGTATCTCCGGCTTCAGAATATTCACACAGATAAAAAACAACCGACGGCAATGTGCCAAATCCTAATATCCATTTATATTTCCACCTTATGTAAGTAATCAGTCCGGCAAAAGGCAAAAAGAACGAATACCACAAACGGGTTTCTCCCATCGTACGCAGAGGAGGACGCTCCAGTGAATGCCACAACAAGCTGATAAATGTACCAAACACCACAAGCCCTAACACCGTACACGCACATGCGCGCAGACGACTCCCCTTAAAGGCACTCCATGCACCAGCTATCCAGCACAGCACAGCCACCAGGGCAAAATAACTAAACCAGTCCCAATTCAGCATATTCTTCTCAACACTTATTATTCTTCTGGGCCGTTACGAACATGCATACAGCCCCCAACATCATCATTACAATTCCCACATAAACTACCGGAAGCCATGGGTCTGACACCAGTTCAAACACACTGACATCACTCCAGCGACCTTTGCCCTCATCGTAGCTTAACTGATAGATTTTCCAGCCTTCCACTTTCGCCGGCTTATTGACTTCAATTGTCTGCTCAAGCTTTTTTCCTGTCTCTGTATAAATTGTCACCTCAGACGAGAAGCGCCGTGGCTCTCTGTCGGGCATCACCAGGCTGCAGACACTATCGAGCCGGAGCGCCTGATACGGGAACAGAAAACTTCCGCAGCTTACCCAGCCGTCTGCCATCTGCTTTCCATCAGCAGAAGTAGCCCTGACATGGACGGCACACGTAGCTCCCATGCTCGGCCATTCCACGTACCTCACCGTATCTTCTCCTGACACGGAGGCAGCCATATCTATCTTGTTACGTACCTCAATATTCCATCCGGGCAACACACCCTGACTGACACCCTCTTCCAAAAGCAGATGAGCAGGTGCGTTGTCTGGCAAAGCTCTTCCGGTAGCATTGTCTATCAGCATCAGCTTGGGAGGATATTCTTCTATACTGAAATTCTTGAGTTCGATGGCCAGTGGTAACTCGGTTAACTGCCCGTTCGTGTCCGTAGCACGCCATTCAACCTGACCCACACGTGTATTCATCGTCAACCGTTTCATATCGGCACTACCCAGTGTAGCAGATACCAACGCCACGAATAACCCAAAATGATTCAGCAGAAACGGTATCTTCTGAAACCGAAATGAAAATAGGTGCTTGAGCGATACCAGTCCTACGATGGACGTCATCCAAAAATACTCCAACACGAAAGGCCACCATGAAATCATGCGGTTAAACATGGAAATACCCTCAGCAGGTACATGTCCCGGGACCTGCTTAATCATACCCATACAGAATGTAAGGACCGACACAGCTGCCAGCGAAGGAATCGCCGCTTTGTACGACATGGCCCAGCGCACGAAAATAAAGCTTTTTCCGCAAAGAATACAATGCCACCAGCCCCACCAGGTAAGCCACTGCCACACACAAATTCAATGGCCAGGAAAAGCTGTTCCAGTCTACTCCACCCGTCATCAAATGAAGAATAAGACCTATGACGAGCAATCCCGCACAGGTCATTATTCCTTCTTTTATCCCCCAAGTATTTTTCCACATAACACTTAAATGATACGTTCCTTCAGTTTTGCTTCTTTCAACCAGTTCGGAACCGTTTCATTCAAGAAACGTTCTTTAGCAGCTTTTTCAGCCGGGATGTCCAGACCTATGAACTCCTGCGCTTTCTCTTTGGTAGAAATATCCGGCATCGGCACACTCTCCGTGTAACCGTGCTTAGCCAGAATACGGACAAGAGAAAGACGGGCCTGCAGTGCTCTGTCCAGTCCATGCGACAGGATTCGCTGAATTTCCTGAGGTGCATGGAAAGCAGCTCCATGAGAAGCTACTCCAAAATCCCAGCGCCACTGAGCTTCACGCAGCAGTTTCAATACCGGTTGCATTTCATTCTCTGTCGCTCCCTTATCCCAGGCGAATTTAGCTTCGATATGTGCCGAAGCCAGTTCTTTTTCCAGACGGGTTCTGATCTCATTGGCCTTACGCTGACGTCATACACGTTATTGCGCAATGTTTCTTCACTTTCACGATGACACACCTGACACGTACGGTCTATCATGGCAAGCGGACTCTGGATGTGATGGTCACTGAATTTCATTCCTCCCTCACTCTTATACGGCATGTGACAATCGGCACACGATACTCCTCTCTGTCCGTGAATGCCCATCTGCGAAATTTCATAGTCAGGATGCTGTGCCTTGAGAATCGGTGTACGGCTCAAAGCATGCGTATAGTCAGAAAAGCCGGCTTCATCGTAATATTGCTCGATGGCCTCTACCGTCATGCCCTTGTCCCATGGGAAAGTGAGGTACTTGCCGTCTCCTTTAAAGTAATATTCCACATGACACTGTGCACACACCAGCGAGCGCATTGCCTGAGGAGTGGCTTTTGTGATGTCTTTTCCCTGACGGGCAAAAGCTTCAATCAGGGCCGGACGGCTAATATGCAAATCCATTGTTTCTGAATCATGACAATCTGAACAGCCTATCGGATTCACAATCTCATCGCCGAAAGCAGCCCACTTGTTATTGTAGAATGAATCTACCCCTATTTCCTGCATCATGCGCGGTACATCAGGACTCTTGCAGGTCCAGCAAGTAGAGGGCTGAGGGCCGTCTTTTTCACCCTGAGGTGCTCCTGTTCGCAACGTGGCACGAATGTCTTCAATGGCATGCATGTGGCCACGAGGAGTGGCATAGTCTTTTGAAAAGGCATAGCCTGCCCAAAGAATCACCATCTCCGGCCGCTGTGCCAGCACATCCACCTGCACATTTCCGTTGAATTCACTTTCAAAATCTGTACGGGCAGTTTCAGTCCAAGTCTGATATTCTCTCGGGAATCTCCCTGGAATTTCTCGTTCTGAGCCACAATCCCTTTCATCGGATTCTTCCGGTTATTAAATATGCTTGCCACTTCGGCCCTGCGCTCTGACAACGCAGACACGGCAAGTCCTAAACAAAACACGACGGCCATTGATGCACCAAACAACAGCCATCCCTGCCAAGATTTAAAATTATGAATCATACTATACGAGTTTTAAATTATTCTTTCATCTTTCTCAACCATTCCGGAACTGGTGAATCCGGCAGTGGCACAATGGCCGCCGGTGTGGACGACAGACTGTTCTTTCCTCCATGGGGCACATCGCGGTGGCAATCCCAGCAGGCTTTTCCCTTTCCCACTTCCGACATCATATAGTCTATGCGGCCGGTCTTTACCAGTTCCGTATTCAACTGTTCATGACAGCGGATACAATTGTTCATGATGACCTGTGAACTGGCCGGATGTGCCTGAATGACCTGAGGCTCCGAACTGGTTAGAAAAGCAGCCACGTGCTTCACGCCGTCCATCCCTTTGAACGTCCACTTCTTCACAAAATTCTCATGTGGCACATGGCAGTCGTTACACGTCGCATTTTCGCGAATGAGAGCTGTGCATCCAAGTGGCATAATAAGGTGACATGATGTGGCAATTCACACAAGCCGAAGGCTCGTCGGTGAGATACGTATGTGCTCTCAAGAGGTAAAGGAAGTACAGTCCACCGCCTGCCACCACTCCTGCAATGAGAGCCGTTATCATTTTTTGTCGTTTGGATAGCATCATATAATATACTTTTTTGCAAAAAAAAGATATTATTTCAAATTCAGGTGTAATAAATAATGACACCCAGCCCAATTTTGCAGACATATAACATGCGATTCCTACCCAAAAATCACAAAGAACTTGAAGACAACCCTGAAACCTCCCTATAAAATTAAAGCCGACCCATAAGATTATATCTTACAGGTCGGCCACCATCATTTATACAACATGTACGCCACTGCTTATATTTTCTCGGCAATACGTTTTACCACACCAGGACCTTCATAGATGAAAGCGGAATACACCTGTACGAGGTGAGCTCCCGCATTCCGCATTGCCTTTGCCTCAAACGGTGTCATCACACCTCCCGCACCAATCAGCAACATGTCCTTGGGAGCATGTGCCGACAAATACTTCATCACCTCCAAAGACTTGTGAATGACCGGAAGTCCGCTGATGCCTCCGGCTCCTACCCGTTCCACTTCAGCCTGTGCGAAATGAATCAGAAGCGAACGGTCTTGTGTAGGTCCCGTAGCAATGAAACCGTCAATATGATGCACCTTTGCAAATTCAATCACCGCATCCAGTTTCTCCACCGGCACATCGGCAGGCAACTTCAGGAAGACCGGTCTGTGGAAACGCTGTTTGTAGCTCTCGAGTGCAGTCAGCACATCAGTCAGAATCTCAGGCGTCATACTGCCCCAGTTTATCGTATAATAATCCGCATAGGCACTGAAAGTCTCGTACAAATCTGTAATATCTGTCACGGCCCGCTCCGCATCGGTCGGAGCATTGGTATTGATATTTACTCCCAAAATGTATTTTCCGTCCCGTTTCCGTTGCAGATTTTCAGGACAACCTCTTTTCCGGGATTATTGAAGCCCGTACGTGAAACCAGCGCATGATCCTCCGGCAAACGGAAGATTCGGGGGAAAGGATTTCCTGCTACCTTTTCCGGAGTAACGGTTCCCACTTCCAGAAAACCAAAACCCAAATCACTCAGTTCGTCAAAGCAATTCGCCTCTTTGTCGAATCCGGCCGACAGTCCCACCCGATTGGCAAAAGTCAGGTTCCGCCATTGAAACGGAGTTGCCTTCGGACGATAAAAATGCACGAAGAAGACATTTCACCGGTGGAAAATGACGATAAACATGAAGTAAAGCAACTATCTGACCGTGAATTTTCTCGGCATCCATACGGAACAACCAGGGACGAAGAATAGATTTGTACATAATCATAATGTTTTAGTTTCGTGACACAAAAGTACGATATCTATCTGGATTTTGTCATAAAAAAGTATCCCATTCACCTGAAAA
>ENA-OQAL01000316-OQAL01000316.1-human-gut-metagenome-genome-assembly--contig:-NODE-316-length-11740-cov-1.426763_pt1 | contig 11740 bp, 17 predicted proteins | sample MGYA00242491_ERZ504519 | MGnify/ENA primary metagenome ERZ504519 (study PRJEB26092, sample SAMD00036260) | human gut metagenome | host: Homo sapiens | study: EMG produced TPA metagenomics assembly of... | reverse complement strand
CGATAACGAATTTGTTCAGCGTGGATTTGGTACAGATGCTGAACAATAAAAATGTGTCGGTGTACCTTGCACCGGCGGGTGCAATCCTGTATAATAAGCATATTAAGACAGAAAGGAGCACCCCCTTATGAAGATCTTTAAAAACCGGGGCGATATTTATCTTTCCAAGTCTCGCACCGGGGCAGATCGGGAACAGCATATTCTCCTGGGTATTTTGGCAGCTGTGCTCCTGGTGTCTGTGGTGGTGGTGCTCTATGTAGGGGCCAAAAATGATTTTCCGCCAAGAAATTTTTTGCCCCGGCACCAAACGGTAGCAATTTCCCAAACAGCCGACGATACCACCGCCCCGCCGGAGTTGCCTCGGGTCAGCGGAAAACCAATTATCTGCTGGCGCTTACCGGCAAAGATAATCAAAATTTGTATGCGGCTGTGCTCATCCAAACGGATATGGACAGCGTGTCTTATAAAATTTGCAATCTGCTGCCTCAAACCACCGCAGAGGGCAGCACCTTAGCAGGCGTTTACAACAGCGGCGGAATCAACAGCTTGGTACAGATGACGGAGACAGCCACCGGGATCAAGCCGGATTTTTACATTGTAATGACCGTTACGGATTTTGCCTCATTCTTTGATGATTTAGGGGAGGTAAATTATCCTCTTGCAGCGGATGTTAAGTACCGCAACACCACCGCGGCTGATCCGTTCAGTTTGCGGATCAGCGCCGGCGAGGCCAGTCTGAACGGCAAGCGCTTTACTGCTTTGTGGCGCTATTTTTTGGAGGAAAAAGACTTAAAGTCTGCCAACGATTTGGGTCTGGCGGCGCTGAATATGCTGTTCAGTGCAGACAACGGCACGGAGAAAGACGAGTTGTTCCGGAATTTTGTGACCCTGGCGCGTACCAATCTGACCGTGCGCGATTTTTCCCGGTCGCAGCGACAATATCAAGGTACTTACCGGCACCAAAAACGGCGTGAATGCCTACAATGTGGAGCCGGAATACAACGGCAATGCCTTAACAGCCCGTGATAAAAGCACCATACAGGGTTATTTCAGCAAATAACGGGTACACACTGCTTTTACGGCAAAAGCGCCGCAATGGGCCGTCTGTGCCGGATTTTAGGAGAACAGATCAATGGATAAAGAAAGATTGCAAGCCGCTGTGCGGGAGATTTTGTTGGCCGTGGGCGAGGATCCGGACCGCCCGGGACTGGTAGAGACTCCCCGCCGAGTGGCGGATATGTACGCCGAGGTGTTTGCCGGACTGGAAACGGACCCTCGTCAGCACTTAAAATTTTTTGAAGAAAAAAGCACCGACGAAATGGTGATTGTGCGGGATATTCCCTTTGCCTCTATGTGCGAGCACCACCTGCTGCCCTTTGTGGGCAAGGCGCATATTGCCTATATTCCGGCAGACAACCGCATTATCGGCCTATCCAAGTTTGCCCGCATTGTGGACTGCTTTGCCCGCCGTCCCCAGGTGCAGGAGCGACTGACCCACGATGTGGCGGATTTTTTGAACGAGGAGCTTCGCCCCAAGGGCGTGGCGGTGATCTTAGAGGCGGAGCATATGTGTATGAATATGCGTGGCGCTAAGGCTGCCGGCAGTACCACCCAAACCTCCGCTTTGCGGGGCATTATGAAACGGACGCGCGCACCCGCGCCGAGGCGCTGGCACTGCTGACCAAGTAAGGAGTAATTATGGCTGTTTGGCATTGCAGAGAGAAAGAGATTGAGTACGGCAGCAAGGTTTTGCTGATGGGTATTGTAAATGTGACCCCGGACTCCTTTTCCGACGGAGGCGACTGGCTGGACCCGGCCACGGCGCTGACCCACGCCCGGGCGTGGAGGCGCAGGGGGCGGACATTTTTAGACATTGGCGGTCAGTCCACGCGTCCGGGGCACACCCCGGTGACAGATAAAGAGGAATGGGCGCGGCTGGAACCGGTGCTGTCCGTTCTTTGTAAGGAGACGGCGCTGCCGGTGTCGGTAGATACGTATTACCCCTATGTGGCGGCGCAGGCGCTGCGCTGCGGGGCGCAGATCATCAATGATGTGAGCGGTGTGGTCAATCCGGAAATGGCTGATGTGGTGTGCCGCTACGGTGCCGGCTGGGTGATTATGCACGCCGGGCCGGGCACGCCGGCGGATGTAAAGGCGTTTTTTGAAGACAGCGTGACCGCCTGCCGGGCACTGGGTGTGCAGGACAGCCAAATTTGCCTGGATATGGGCATTGGCTTTGGCAAGAATTTTCAGCAGGACTTGGCGCTGATCGCCAATATTCCCCAATACAAAATGGCGGGTTTTCCGCTGCTGCTGGGCTGCTCCCGCAAGCGGGTGATCGGCCGGGGCAGTGATCAGCCGGAGCCAAAGGCGCGCACATACGGCAACATTGCCGCCGATACTGTGGGTATTTTAGGCGGTGCGGACATCATCCGCCTGCATAATATAGAACAGGAAAAACAGGGCGTCTTAATGGCGCAGCATTTGAAAGGAGCAAAAATATGATCAGTGTAACCACCCCTACCGTTGAGAACGGCGTGATCGTGGAGTACAAGGGTATCGTCACCGGTCAGGTGGTCAACGGCGTGAATTTTTATTAAGGACTTTGGCGCTTCTATTCGCAACATTGTGGGCGGGCGCAGCGCCGGGTATGAGGAGGAGCTGGAAAGCGCCCGTCAGGCCGCGCTGGCAGAGATGGAGAGCCACGCTGCCCGGCTGGGCGCCAATGCGGTTGTAGGCGTCAATATCGACTACGAGGTGTTGGGTCAGGGCAATATGCTGATGGTCAGCGCCACCGGCACCGCAGTGGTGGTGCAGAACAAATGACAGACAGAATTTTGATCCGCGGTCCGCGGCTGTTTGGCTATCACGGGGTGAACCCGGAGGAGAAAATTCAGGGTCAGCGCTTTGAGATTGACGCGGATTTGTATGTAAATTTGGCAAAGGCCTGCCACAGCGACCGGGTGGAGGACACCGTCAGTTATGCCAAGGTGATCAAAACGCTGCGCCGGGTGTTCACAGAGCGCACCAATGATCTGTTGGAGCGCACCGCAGAGGATCTGACCGCCGCGGTACTGGCCGAGTACCCGGAGGTGCTGCGGGTGGATTTGACCTTAAAGAAACCACAGGCGCTATTCAGGCAGATTTTGACTGGGTGGGCGTCACCATTTCCAGAGACAGGAAGTAATATGTATTATGTACTCAGCGCCGGCACCAATTGGGCGACCGGCTGGCCAATTTAACTTATTGCAGAGAGGCGCTGGACCTGGTGCCCGGCACCCATGTGGTGTCTGCCTCTGCCGTTTATCAGACCCAGCCGGGTGGGTTTATGCCCGGCAGGACGATTTTACAATGTGTGCTTTTGGTAGAGTCCCGGCTAAACCCGCATGAGATGCTGGGCGTGTGCCTGGGACTGGAGGCCGGTTTGGGCCGGGTGCGCGGGGTAAAGAACGGCCCTCGGGTGCTGGATGTGGATGTGATCTTGCCGGCAACTTGCAGTTACAAACGGAGAATTTGGTGGTGCCCCACCCCCGCTACCGGGAACGCCGCTTTGTGCTCCAACCGCTCCTTGATATTTTCGTAGACGGCCGGGCATTCGGAATGGAGTTCGGCTCCTGTCTGGACAAAATCGACGGCCAGGCAGTGGAGAAGATTCCCACCCAGCCGAACTGGAATTTCTGAAAAACAAAAACGACCCTGCGCATTGGATAAGAGCAGGGTCATTTTTTTGCCAATTTTTTCCGTTAAAATGTGCGGGCACAGGCAAAAACAGCGTGGACTTTTGTGCCCGCGCGGTGCAAACTAATAGAGCAAGGCGCGTTGCAATTTAATAACGGAGGACGAATATGAAAAAGAAAACGGTAAATATGATGAAGGGTTTGGGCGTGGCCATGGCTGTGGGCAGCATGGTCGCCGGCACAGTTGCCACCATGAACAGCAATTCTGCCAAGACTCAAAAGACCATGAAAAAGGCGGTTAATTCCGTGGCGAATTTGTAGATAATGTATCGTCTATGATGTAGCCGCCGGGCAAAAAAAGAGACCCTTGGTAAAAATAACCAAGGGCCTTTTTTTTATTAAAATCAGTCGTTTGGCGTGACCGGCAGTGCCGAACACAACATCGATCTTGTGTGCCACAACCTCTTCAATCAGGTCGCGGGCAGGGGTCATATACTGACGGGGATCGAAGTGGGTGGGGTTCTCTGCAAAGTGCTTGCGGATGGCAGCGGTCATAGCAATACGAATATCGGAGTCTACATTGATTTTGCAGACAGCCATGGAAGCAGCCTCACGCAGCATATCCTCCGGAATACCAATAGCGTCGGGCATCTGACCGCCGTACTGGTTGATCATCTTGATGTGGTCCTGGTTAACGGAGGACGCACCGTGCAGTACGATGGGGAAGCCGGGCAGACGGCGCTGCACCTCTTCCAGAATGTCAAAACGCAGCTGCGGCTTCTGGCCGGGCTTAAACTTGTAGGCGCCGTGGCTGGTGCCGATGGGCGATGGCCAGGGAGTCCACGCCGGTGCGGTTCACGAAATCCTCAACCTCTTCCGGGCGGGTGTAGCTCTCGTTACCGGCCTCTACCTTTACATCATCTTCCACGCCGGCCAGGGTGCCAAGCTCGCCCTCAACCACTACACCGTGGGCGTGTGCGTACTCAACCACCTTTTTGGTCAGAGCAATGTTCTCCTCATAGGGCTTGCTGGAGCCGTCGATCATCACGGAGGTGAAGCCGCCGTCAATGCAGGCCTTGCAGGTCTCAAAATCCGGGCCGTGATCCAGGTGCAGGGCGATGGGCAGACCGGTCTCTTCAGCGGCAGCCTTTACCATAGCAACCAGGTAGTCGTGAGAGGCGTACTTGCGTGCGCCGGCGGAGCACTGCAGGATCACCGGGGCGTTCAGCTTCTTGGCTGCACGGGTGATGCCCTGCACGATCTCCATGTTATTTACATTGAAAGCACCGATGGCGTAACCGCCCTCATAAGCCTTCTTGAACATTTCGGTAGTTGTTACCAGTGGCATAGTGTTCTCTCCATTCAAAGTAAATTATGATCCGGAGGACCATTCACTGTGCATTATACACCATTTGTCCAAAATAGCAAGCCGCAGGGCAGATTTTGCACCGCAGTTCTGCCACAAAACCGGCCACCTGCGCCCCATTTTTTGTATGGTTTGACAGATTGGGTGTATAATTCCTAAATTCCTCAGTCAGCTGCGCGGACAGCACCCGCTCGGTGGCGGGATTACAAGCAACCGCAGATCCATAAAAAGAGAACGGTTGGGGCACTCTCCGTAAGGAGGTGCCTCAAGATGGCTCTTGTATCTCAATTTCATAGTTTTCTTGAAACGGTGTAACCTTTGCGGTTACGCCGTTTTCTCTTTGTTGCGCTCGTTGAGGTGCTGCCGGAAGGTTCTTCCATTTTCTCCGGGGTCAGTTCACGGAGAATGCTCCGGCATCTCACCGCAGCGTTGTTCTGCTCGCTCCCATCGGGGAGGTCGTGGCAGAGTCATATCCCCATTCGAACGGTCATTCAATTGTCAGGTCGGCTCTTTGTTCTCCTACTAATTAATTGGGAAATTTTCTGTGATTTGAACGAAGTAAATTTTGTAAACTTCCGCAAACGACAAAAAGAGCCGGTACACAGCACATCAAATCAGCGGGAGAAAATCTCTCGTCATATCTTTGATGAAACTATGTACCGGCTCTAAACTTTAGAACCTTCAATGTCTGCTTTTCCCGTTCCGCAGGCAGATGCTGCGGTAGGAACGGCACAGCCGCAATCTCTTTCGGCGCTGCCGTTTCCGACAGCCGCCCTTGGGTTAAATATTTGATTTACTTTACGCTGTGCTTTTCTTTCTGGCGTAAAGGGTTGTTGCGGTTACTGCGCCGGCGCTTGCAAGCAGCAGGGCAATCCACAATGTGAGATTGCTTGTGTCGCCGGTCTGGGGAGACTTATCAGATGTTCCCGGTTTGGTACTGGCAGGCTTTTTCTCAAGAGGCAGCAATCGCATCTTCGATAGCCTTTGCCATCTTGTCTACTTCGGATTGCTCCGTAATATTTTTACCACGGACAACAGCCTTGACAGCAGTTTCCACACCGGAGAAGTCCTTGTAGTCATTCTTGTTTAGTGCATTTGCTTTGGCAATGGCTGCATCAACCTTAGTATAATCAGCGTCCTTGTATTGCAGGGCATCAATGGCATCTTCGATAGCTTTTGCCATTGCATCTACCTCGCTCTGCTCGGTAATATTCTTGTCGCGGACAACAGCATTCACAGCGGCTTCCACGCCGGTGAAGTCCTTGTAGTTATCCTTGTTCAGTGCATTTGCTTTGGCAATGGCTTCGTCAACCTGAGTGTAGTCGGCAGGTAAATAAGTCATTGCAATCGTCTGCGTATGCGTTGCCGTATCGGCGGTGATCGTTATATTGCCGGTGTATGCTTTGCAGTTATCGGCTGTTACTTCAACAGGGTAAGTTCCGGCCTCCAAACTGACAGAGCCGGTAACCTCCTGACCATTCACTTTAACAACAACATTGGTCAGACCGTCCGGCGTTACAACGAAAGAAACAGGATAGACAGCCTTTGTGATAAAATGAACATTCTTATAAAGTGCAAAATATTGGGTTCCGCTGGAAAGCAGGTCGATTTCTGTTTCTTCCGAGTCTACAGCTTTTGCATAGTTCAGGTGATAGCCATCGGCAATCGCAGGCACACATTCATCAAAAATTGCAGGGATATTGTTCACATTCGTATTCTTTGCATCAACCTCTGCTTCTTCTACGGTAAAAGTACCGTTACCGCCCATGGGGTATTTACCGTCAGTGGTTACTTTGGCACCACCCTTGATCAAAATATTGCCTTTTGTCCATAGCGCGGCGTCCGCAGTAGAGGTACAGCTTACCTCGCCGCCATCAACCGTCAAATTACCTGCGGCAAACAGACCGGGGATAATAGCTTGTTGCTTTAACTTTAGATGCAGCAAGTTCAATATCGCCGCCGTTCCCTTCTTGATCTTTCCAGATATATGCTCCGTTGCGTCCGTCCTGAGTCGCCTTAAGCGTAACATCGGCGCCGTTTACAATCTTCAGCCTATGGGCATCGATTCCGGCATACAAGCCGGTGGAATCCACTGTTGCCCCGTCAATTTCGACCATTCTTCCGGCTATGCCCAATCCGCCTTTAGAGTTTATTATGACCCTTGCTTTATCGGAAATCTTGCGTCAGCCGCTGTGCTAATTCCATCGTAGTTTTCCCCGATAACGTTGATCACCAGTGTTCCGTCGCCGGTAATCTCCACAGAATTGCTGGAATTGGGGGCTATTCCCATTCCTCCGTAGGATCGGTTCGGGTAATGCTATTTGTCCCGGTCAACCGTATCTTCAATGTACTGGGGATAATCGTATTAATACCGTAGTCTGACATGGTGTCGTTGTCAAGGGTAGCGTTGTTCAAGGACAAGGTGTGAGTGGTCGGCTCATAGCTTACTGTTCCACTGCAAAGATTATCCTTATTCTCAGACGTGACCTGTACGCCGTCTACCCAGATGCCGTAGACCGTGGGATCCGCTGCCAGAGCTGTGACAGGCAGGAGTCCAACTACCATTACAATGCTGAGTAGGATTGCAAATAGTTTTTTCTTCATAACAGTTCCTCCATTTTTAAATTGTCTGCTTGGTTCTTTCTTCGCAACGGACATACCGAGAAAAGATGTGTTTACGGGTGGTAGTTAGGATTTCAATATCAAACTACCGTCCTTCTGGCAAATGCGTGATTGATACAAGACAGAGTACCATACACGGGGTGAGCATAATGCTCAAAAATTCGTTTTTCATCTTGTTTCCTCCGTTTCGTCATCCATAGATAGCTTAAAATCGTATTTCATTTCCAGTATGGCAAATAGTTTGTGCATGACATCTGTGGCAATCGCCTTGATATCCAGCGTTTGAATAAAGGCAAGCACCTGCCCCTGCTTCTCCTCCGGCACCTTATACACCCGAAGTGCCGCCGTGAGAAAACGGCTGAGCTTGCGCTCCAGCGGAAAATGAATGTCACATTTGTGCGCCATATAGCTGCGCATTAGCCCCGCCGTGCCGATCTCCATTTCATAAAAATCGCTGTCGCTGTAATCGGGGAAATTCCCGCCGAAAATCTCTTTTAATTCCGCCGTGGTATGAAGATAGATATATTCCGCCGTGTCCGGAGCGGTATAGGCTTCGATATAAATTTCCCGCAGATTCTCATTCAGCTCGGTGAGTGTGAGCTGAATCGCCGTTTCCACCGCATAGGCGTACACCGGCGGCAGCTTGCTGTCCGCAATGCTCCTTGCCGCACCGAACTGCCCGCCGAACATCGTCTCGGTCAAGTCCAGCAAAATTTTATCCTTGGTCGGAAACAGATTCAAATAGCTTCCTCTTGCAACGCCCGCTTCGTTAACAATCTGACTGACAGAGGTGTTTTTATACCCCTGCTCCAAAAAAGGCGAACGCATGCGGTCAGGATTTCTTCCTTGTTTCGCAGCTGCTTCTTCGCAAACAAATCACCTCTCTATAAAAGTATTAGTATCCGTACTAATAATATCATCTCGAGAATGAAAAAGCAAGTGGTATTTGAGGTTTTTCTGCGTTGAATTGTGACATTTTCGTAAACGCTGCCTACTTCCATTACTCACAAAACTTTATGACTTCTTGGATACTTCCCGAAGAAAAAAAAGCCGCCGTCGCTTGACAGCAGCTTTTTCGATAGCTTGTTATGCGTAAATCAGATCGCTGAAACAATCTCCATAGCAGCATTATGGATGTTATTCATCTTCTGCGCCCACAGCATTTGGTTTTCCGCTTTAAGCGCTTCCGTTACGCTCTCCTTTTCGGCAAGTTGTTTTACCAGCCGAGAAAACAGTTCCTCTGCCTGCTCGTTTATGTCGGCAAGGTAATCGTTCAGCTTGCCGGTGGTCAGTAGCTCGGAATATCATACGCTAACCTCTAAGCCGAATATCTAATGATCATATTGTTGACTTAACAAATAGCTGATCAATTGAGCCAAATATTGTTTTATAATCACCCAACTTTTCAAAACCATATTTTTCGTATAGCCCTATTTCTCCGCTCAGGATATATACTTTTTCATATCCTAGCTCACGAGCATATAAAATTGCGCTTTGAATCATTAACTCCGATAGTCTATTACCACGGTATGGTTCATCAACAAAAACAAATCCTATAAATGGTGTAAACGGATATTTTTTTGGCAGCTCATCCTTTTCAGCCAATGTGCAAAATCCTGCCACTTTTCCATTTACACAAGCAACAAATACTCTTTCCCATGTATTAAAGTCATTGCTTTTCATCTTTTGAGCCAAATAAGGGCCCGCTTTCCACGAGCATTTTTCAGCCAAACAAATCGTTTCATTCCAATATTTATGTATTTGGGTCATACAATAAATTTCAGTCATTTATTCCCCTTATAAAAATTCCCATTATCGTATTGTAAGTATAGCACATAATCATAATTAGTATCAACACTACTCTCGGCAAGCTGCCATATATTCTGTCTGGTTAAATAAATTTAAAGGATACGCCTCCTTACGAAGTGTATCCTTTTCCCGCTCTCTTTTGTTTCACCATTATTTTTTTGTAATCGAGAATTTCTTTTGCCAGGTACACCGGGCGGCGCTTGGTCTCAATGTAATTCTTGGCCAGGTACTCGCCGATGATGCCGATGGTAAACAGCTGCATACCGCCAAAGAAAACAATCAGAATCACCGTCTGGGTAAAGCCGTCTACCGCAATGTGCTCCGTGGCCTTGCGAATGAGGGTCACGATAAAGTAGATAATAGAAAAGGCAGTGGAAAGCAGCCCCAACACCGTTGCCAGCTTTAGCGGCGCGGTGGAGAAGGCCAAAATGCCGTTCCAGCCGTATTTCAGCAGCTTTTTGAACCCCCATTTGGTGGTGCCGCTGGCCCGCTCTTTGGCTTCATAGGGAATGTACTTGGTGTTAAAGCCCACCCAGCTGAACAGCCCCTTGGAAAAGCGGAAATACTCCGGCATTTGCAGCAGGGCGTCTCGTACGGTGCGGCGGAAGGTACGAAAGTCGGAAGCACCGTCCACAAAAATCCACCTCGCTCATATTGGTGGCCATTTTGTAAAAAGCGGATTTCACGGAGGTCATCAGTTTTGTTCTCGTGCCGGGTCTCCTGAAAGGCGCACACGCAGTCCGTGTCCGGCTCTGCGTCCAAAATTTCCGTCATTTGCTTTACGATGGCCGGATCCTGTTGCAGGTCCGCGTCAATCAAGCTGATATACTCGCCGTCGCAGTGTTGCAGCCCGGCGTAAATGGCGCTCTCTTTGCCAAAGTTGCGGGAGAAGCTGACCACCCGAATGTTCTGCTGGCTTTGCCGGTGCAGTTCCTTTAGATTTTGCAGGGTCTTGTCCTTGCTGCCGTCGTTGACAAAGACAATTTCGTAATCAGACGGGTCGGGAAATACCTCGGCCACCGCCCGGGCAAAGGGAAAATATTATCCTGCTCGTTAAAGCAGGGTACGATCAGCGACAGGCGCATGGAAATTCCTCTCTTTCACAACAGATATAGTATCGTATCCAGTAATGAAGTCATTATAACACGCCCGGGGGGAAATGTCAAGAGAAACAGAAATGGGAAAAAATCCCTCCGTTTTTTGTTTTATCCCCTCAGTCAGCTGCGCTGACAGCTCCCCTTAATAAAAAAATAAGGGGAGCCAAGTATGTAGGGCTTGCCTCCCTTGTGTAAAGTGAGGTGGGTACGCCATCGGCGAACGCGGAGGGATTGTTAGAATTCTCTTATTTTCTACCCATGCAGCAGCGGCGACAGGGGTTTATAGATCCCCGGCGCAAAGCGCGGCGCACAGCAGCCCCTTGGCAACGGTAAAGGGCAGGTTAAAGATAAAGAGCGCCTGCAAAATGCTCTTTGTGGCGGGCAAAATGGCCCGGTACATATCCAGCACCGCCGCCTCGGGGAAAGCCCAGCACATTGTAGTAAAGAGGATAGATGATCCAGTAGTTGACCGGCACGCTGATGAGCCCCCATAATCACCGCAGACAGCACGGCGGCGGCCAGGCGCCCCGCTTGGTCTTGTGCTTTTTTATAGATTGCGCCGGCGGCAACGGACAGAACCGCCCCCAGCCAGAAAGTTGGACAGCTCGCCCACATACATACTGGAGGACAGGGGCAGGTGGATCAGATTTTTGATTCCTGCCACCGCCACGCCTGCCAGCGGACCGTAGGCAAAGGCCGCCAGCAGCTCCGGCAGGTCGGAAAAGTCCAGCTTAATAAAAGCGGGCATAATAGGAATGGGAAATTCCAAAAATTGCAGCGCAAAGGCAACGGCAGACAGCATGGCAATGCCGGTAAGTCGCCGGGCGGCGCCGGGCTTTGAGGTGGATTTGGTGGTTTTTGAATTTGCGGTCATCTTTCTTACTCCTTTTGACCGTGGGCAAAAGAGAAACCCCGGCACATGGCGTACCGGGGCAATTTGGCTTGACAAGACCAACGGCGGCGCAGCACTGCGCCGTACCTTCCTCTCATCCGGACTTACAAGGAAATACCTTGCTCACCGTCGGTGCCTGAATTCCACAGGCTCGGCCCGTTGCCAGGTTCGCAGACTTTCACTGCCGGTAGGGATTTGCACCCTGCCCCGAAAAGTATTTGTCACCTATTATTATATGCAAGCCTGGCCGTTTGTCAAGGGGCGGGGTTGACAAGGG
>ENA-OQAL01000315-OQAL01000315.1-human-gut-metagenome-genome-assembly--contig:-NODE-315-length-11808-cov-2.370859_pt1 | contig 11808 bp, 13 predicted proteins | sample MGYA00242491_ERZ504519 | MGnify/ENA primary metagenome ERZ504519 (study PRJEB26092, sample SAMD00036260) | human gut metagenome | host: Homo sapiens | study: EMG produced TPA metagenomics assembly of... | reverse complement strand
CCAACCATCACCCGTTTCGCTAGACCAGGGCGGATTGTGGCCGGAAAAAGAACGTGTGGGTGGGTACTTCCTCAGATCCTTTGGAATTGCTGGAAGTCAAAGCCCAAGGCAAAAAGCCATGCGTGCCGCCGATTGGCGCGTGGCGCGCATCTCGACGGAGCCTACTGCAAGTAGTGTCGAATAAACGGATCATAACGATATTGCCGTGTGAACATCATCATTTCACACGGCAATATCGTTATCCTGCAATATCGGATTTTGCTATATCGCGACTCGGATCTATCGGGATTCGCATCATCGAAGAATGCGAATCAACGAAGAAAATCAAGAATCCGGGTCAAATCACGTTCGTTCACACGATGCGGAGCATCCGCCTGAACCGCAGGCTTGGCGCAGAACGCCACGCCAAGCCCGGCGGCATGAATCATCGGCAGATCATTGGCTCCATCGCCAACCGCAACAGTCTGACCCATGCTGATGCCCATGCGTGAAGCCCAATCACGCAGTGACTGCAATTTCACATCTTTCGTAACGATATCGCCAAGCACATGGCCGGTTAAACAACCATCAGCGGCTTCCAAACGATTCGCAATCCAAAAATCAAGATGCGCGTCGGCGGCAAGACGGTCCACGACTTCATGGAAACCGCCGGAAACCACGCCGACCTTCCAACCATGCGCATGCAAAGCGTCAATCAAATCAAGCGCCCCCTGTGTGAAATGCACGCGACGATACACATCATCGAACACCGAAGTCGGCAGATCCTTAAGCAGCGCAACACGAGCCTGCAACGCCTCGCGAAAATCAAGTTCGCCATTCATCGCACGTGCGGTAATCGACGCGATCTGCTCGCCAATTCCAGCGGCGGCGCCCAGCTGATCGATGACTTCCTCATCGATCAGCGTGGAATCCACATCCATCACCAGCAGTCCAGGCTGGGAAAGGGTGGGAGTGGGCGCAATGTTTGGCGATTCTTGTTCAAGCATGGTTTTGATTGTCGGAAATCATGAGGACAATGGGTATTCTTAAGGGTTGAGCATGTTGAATGCGAATGCGCCATGACATGACGAAATGACGGAACGGCTCGAAACGCATTCGGTGGAAAGCGAGGCTGATGAAATGGATCAACGTGATGAGACGTTGGCGTCGTTGGGTGAGGTCAACGACCAGTTGATGGCCAAGAATCATGCGTTGGCCAAGGCGTTGAGCCGTGCCACCCAGGAGCTCACCAAGGCCAAGGCCCAGCTGAACCAGTTGGCGGGACCGCCCATGACCTTCGCCACCATGGTTCGCGTGCATTCCTCTCGCACGGACGAACAGGGGGTACAGCATGCCAGCGCCGAGGTGATTTCCGGAAGCCGTCGCATGATCGTGCCGGTTGCGGCGAATGTGCAGGCATCCAGGCTTGAGGCTGGGCGCACGGTGCTGCTCAACGAGAACATGGTGGTGGTTTCGCAAGCCGGCACTGATGCTGTGGGCGCAGTGCGCACGGTGAAGCAGGTCATTGATGATGGGCGATTGCTGGTCGCGGATGGCGGTGGAAACGTTGCGTTGGTCCGCCGTTCGGGAGCGCTGTCGAAAACTTCGATCAATGTGTCCGACCGTGTTACGGTCGATTCGTCCATGAGATTCGCGCTGCGTTGGTTCCCGCGCAGGATGATGCCGACTTGGTGCTTGAGGAAGTGCCGGATGTCACGTTCGCTGATATCGGCGGTTTGGATGAGCAGATCGAACGTATTCGCGATGCCGTGCAAATGCCGTTCCTGCATCGCGAACTGTTCGAACGTTATGATTTGAAGCCGCCGAAAGGCGTGCTGCTGTATGGGCCTCCAGGCAATGGAAAGACGCTGATCGCCAAGGCTGTGGCCAATGCGCTCGCCGAAGGCGCTGCCGGCGGTCGTGGCGTGTTCCTGTCGGTGAAGGGGCCGGAACTGCTCAACAAGTTCGTGGGCGAGTCGGAACGCCTGATCCGCATGATTTTCAAGCGTGCGCGTGAGCGTGCGGCGGATGGCAAACCGGTGATCGTGTTCATTGACGAGATGGACTCGCTGCTGCGCACTCGTGGATCCGGCGTGTCGTCGGATGTGGAAACCACTATTGTGCCGCAGTTTTTGGCTGAACTTGATGGCGTGGAAACGCTTGGCAATGTTATGGTCATCGGCGCTTCGAACCGTATCGACATGATTGATCCGGCGGTGTTGCGTCCTGGTCGTTTGGATGTGAAGATTCGTGTGGAGCGTCCGAAGCGGCTCAGGCGGCGCAGATCATCCGCCATTATCTGACCGACGATTTGCCGTTGGTGCCAGGGGTGGATGCGAAGGCTTTGATTGGGGTGCTGGTCAGCGATATCTATTCGACGGACGAGCACCGGTATCTGTGCGACGTGTGCGATGAGCATGGGCAATGGCATCCGATCTATCTGGCGGATGTGGTGTCGGGGTGCGGTGCTGAAAAACATTGTGGATCGTGCCAAAAACCCGTGCTGTGAAAATCTCCATCGAAAGCGGACAGCCGGCGGCGATTGGCGTCGATCTGTTGGCGAAGGCCGTCGACGAGGAGTTTCTTGAACCCGCGATGCGGTGTTGGATGCCAATCCGGAACAGTGGAGCCGTATCAATGGTTTGGAAGCAGGGCGCATCACCCGTATACGACCAGTCGAATAATGCTGGCAGGCAACGCGAAATCAGACGAAGGGAAGTCGTATCAATGAGCGTTCGTCGAATCATGGGCACGGAAACGGAATACGCGGTTTCCGCTCTCGGAATGGAGCATTACAATCCGGTGAAGCTATCGTTCGATGTGGTCGGTGCCGCGGCGAACGAACGAACCAAGCATATTCGCTGGGACTATCGGCAGGAGGATCCGGTCAACGCGCCCGCGGCACCAGGCTGGAACGTGCATCCGCGCATCCTGATCTGTTGACGGACGCGCCGCAGCTCAACATCACCAATGTGATTGCAGTCAATGGCGGCCGTGTGTATGTGGATCATGCGCATCCTGAATATTCCACGCCCGAAACCGATGATCCCTTCGATGCCGTGCTCTACGACCATGCCGGCGATCTCATCATGCGTGAGTGCGCGCGCAAAGCCAGCGAACAGACCGGTATCGCAATCGCGCTGCACCGTAATAATGTCGACGGCAAAGGTGCAAGCTGGGGCACCCACGAAAATTATATGATGCTGCGTTCGGTGCCGTTTGACCAAGTTGCAAAACTCATGACGGCACATTTTGTAGCGAGACAGATTTTTACCGGATCAGGTCGCGTCGGTATCGGCGAACGAAGCGAAACCGCCGGATACCAGCTCAGCCAGCGCGCCGACTATTTTCATATGAAAGTCGGTTTGCAGACCACATTCGACAGGCCGATCATCAATACTCGAGACGAATCGCACAGCACGGATGCATACCGTCGATTGCATGTGATTGTCGGGGACGCCAATCGTATGGATGTGCCGCAGGCGCTGAAACTCGGCACCACCAGCATGCTGCTGTGGCTGCTTGAGCATGCCGAAGAGGCGGGATTGAACATAGACGAAGCGTTGGAGCCAATCATGCTCGCCGATCCGGTGAGCGCCATGCACGAGGTGTCTCATGATTTGACATTAGGTGCCATGTTGCCGCTGGAATATGGCGGCGAGACCTCGGCATGGCAGATTGAGGTCACCCTGCGTGGCCTGGTATATGCTGCCGCTGCCGTGATCTATGGAACCGACACGTCCGGTGAACCGGCATGGTCTGACCGTTCGACCCGTAACATCATGGCGATGTGGGGGCAGGCGCTCGCCGATGTGGCTGCCATCAGGCATGCCGATGATGATGCGCGTTTGACGATGCGCGAGCAAGCTGGCCGCATTGAATGGCTATTGAAATGGCAGTTGTTGGAGAAGCTGCGTCGTAAAATTGGCTCCGGTTGGGATGATGCGCGTATTGCGGCCGTCGATTTAAAGTGGGCTGCGATTGATCCCGCTGACTCGATTTTCGATCGGTTGCGTGCCCAAACGGAGCGGCTGTTTACGGACGGGCAGTTGGTGCAGGCTTCGGTGGAAGCGCCTTCCGATACCCGTGCTTGGTTGCGTGCCGAAATGATTCGTCGTTTTCCAGAACAGGTTGTGGCCGCATCGTGGTCGCATCTTACGGTGCGCCATCGAACGATTGGTGATAATACCGTGGAGAATCCGATGGTCTCATTGGATATGTCAGACCCTCTGAAATATAGCAAATCTCAATGTTCCCGCTATTGTGAGCGTGTCCAAGATGCGGCGTCGATTTTGGAAATGTTACGGTGAAATGCAATCTGTGCGGGTAACATTGCCATCAATTGGTCGCGAAGAACGACCATTGACAACAGGTAACATCATCCCGGTATTTTGAGGAGAGGACGTGCCGGGACTGTACAGAGGAAACGAAAAGGCATATCTATGGAACTGAGGCAAATCGCCCTCGAAGTCGCACGCATCCTGCAGGACGCAGGCAAGCATGCGTTGAACGACCAGATGAATCCGCACGACATGAGAAAACTGGAAGTGTCCGAAGACTGCTTCCACTTCACTTCAGACACCGACAAGCGCCTGCAGCAGTTCATCAGCAACCGCCTGACCTATGTCAACGTGTTCGACGGCTTCTGGCAGCTTCGCCCTGAACAGTGCTATCCCGGCCAGCGATACTGGTGTGTGGGTGGCATCGACGGCGTGATCAATTTCGCGCGAAGCATGCCGGAATGGGCCATCACCGTGACATTGTTCGAATTCAACGACCAGTGCTCCGCACAGCCGATCCTTTCGATTGTGCACGCTCCGGCGCTGGGATTGACGTATCTTGCGGTGCGTGGATCCGGCGCGATTCGTATTCGCAAGACTCCGTTGGGAGACAAACGCGAGAAAATCATTCCTTCCACCACGTCGTCCCTCGATGGTTCGGTGGTGAGTTTCGGCATGTCTCCGGTATCGTCCGAATCGCAGCGTGCGCTCGATGTGGTGGCGAAGATTGCCGGACGTCCTGCCGATATTAAACGTGTCGGCCCGGCGTCCCTTGATTTGTGCAAGGTGGCCGACGGTACGTACGATGCGTATTTCGAACCGCACTTGCATGAGTGGGACGTACCTGCCGTGTCTGCTGGTGCTGTGGTGATTTGGGAGGCGCAAGGCCATCTGACCCAGTGGAACGGCGAAAGCGTTCACTGGCGCCAGGAGAACGATGTGATGGCCACCAATGGTCTGATCACCAATGATCTGAGCCAGTATTTGGCATAGTGTTGCATGCTGCGCCACACCTGATATAAGGTGTGGCGCAGCGTTTTTGCAGGTTTGCAACCGGAAGTTACAGGGAGGAATGTCATGCCTCAGGAATTTGAACAGGCTCAATCCGCATCCGCAGGCCAAGAGGTGGGTGACATTGTCGAATCCGCCGGCGTACAAGTCGACGGAACCGCTGATGCGTTGGATGCCGTGCTTGACGATATCGAATCGGTGCTCGAGTCCAATGCTGAGGAATATGTCGGTAGTTTCGTGCAAAAAGGCGGCGAGTGATGCCGCAGCTGCGAGACAGCGGCAATCATTCCTCGTCACGCTTGATGCGGGAACGTTGCGTGAGGTTCATTCTTTCGCTCGTATTTTCGGCATTGAAACGGAATACGGCGTCAGTGTGACCGGTGCGGATGTGCCATGCGACGCCAGCCAGACGGCAATGATGATGTTCCAGCCGATCGTTGCCTCCGCGCGATCGACCAATACGTATATTGAAACGGGTCGCGACTGTATCTTGATGTCGGATCGCATCCTGAATATGCCACGTCCGAGGCCTGCGATCCCATGGACGCCCTTGCCGTGGATGCGGCCGGGCGAACTGGTGATGCGCGATCTTGCGTTGGACGCCCAGCAAAGGCTTCGAGCCACGCATGGGCCACGTGCCACAGTGCATGTGTTCAAAAACAATGTGGATTCCGCAGGGCATTCCTTCGGCTGCCATGAAAACTATCTGGTACGTCGTTTTGTGCCGTTGGACGTCATCGAACACGAATTGCTGCCGTTCCTGATTACCAGGCAGCTGTTCACTGGCGCAGGCAGGGTGACGGAATCAGGTTTCCAGATCACGCAGCGTGCCGATTTTCTGGATGAGGCTGTTTCATCGGCGACCACAAGATCGCGTCCAATGGTCAACACGAGGGATGAGCCGCATGCCGATCCCGACGCCTTCCGAGGCTGCATGTGATCATCGGCGATTCAAACCGTTCTCAATGGGCCACGATGATGAAGCTGGCCACCACGCATCTGGTGCTGTGCGTTATCGAACAGGCTGGGCGTGAAGGACGTGAGTCGGGATTCTCGCGGTTCGCGTTCGCGGACGCCGGTGCCGCAAACCGTGCGGTCAGTCGCGATATGAGCGGCGTGAATGCTTCGTTTGCCATGGCCGATGGATCGACGTTGCAGGGTGGTGCCGTAGCCATGCAGGAACGTTATCTACAGGCTGTGGAACAGTTCGTGGATGAGCATCCGGAAGTGGCTTCGTCGTTGCCTCGCACCGATGTGCACGATGTGCTTCGCCAGTGGCGCAATACGTTGGAAGCGTTCCGTTCCGGCAATGCAAATGCTTTGGGAGACAGAGTGGACTGGGTGTGCAAGTACCGCCTGTTTGAAGCGTTACGTGCCCGTTCCAGTGCGGATCTTCCGCTGAGCAAGCTGGAACAGTTGGATCTGGACTATCATGACGTGGCCAATGGCGCGTTGTATGCGTCGTTGCTTCGCCGTGGTGCCTTGCGTTCGCTGATTGACGGTCGTGAGGCGCAAAAGGCGCGTACCATGCCGCCGGCGGATACTCGTGCCGCATTGCGCGGCAGATTCGTCAGTGCGGCCAAATCGCATGGCGCGCAGTATTCCTGCGATTGGACCAGACTATCGTTGCATGCGCCGCGGAAGATGGATATGGTGCTGCTGGATCCGTTCCAATGCAGGGAGAATGAGGATTTCCAAGCCATGATTGGCGCTTTGGAGTAAGCGATGGTGGCAATGGGAAACGTCGATGGGAGTGGGGTGTGGCCGACAGGCTTCGGTCACACCCCACTCCCATATCGGTATGTTCTCCTGAATTGTTTTGCGATTGCGCTGCGGTCGCTTTCGTTTTTGATTGGCTTGAATCAGGCTTCGCCGCGATATTTCGCCATCATCTGCGATTGCAGCTGTTGCGCGCTTGGCGGCGTCCATGTGATGGCATCCGCGCCCGCTTCGATGGTGGCGAGGATGCGATCTTCGGATCCGCCTCCCGATGCCAGGATCGGTATTTCCGGATGATGCGCACGTATGCTTGCCACGACTTGCGCGGTGCGTGCTCCGGCTGCGACGTTGATGATGGCCGCACCGGCGAGAATCTTGCATTCGGTGATTTCGTCGTCTTCCGTGACTGTTGCGATAACGGGAATGTCGACCATGGACATGGTGGTTTCGATGGTTTCCGCTGGTGCCGGCGCGTTGATGACGACGCCTGCCGCACCTTGCATTTCAGCCACCATGGCCAGCTCGGTCACACGCGGACCGGTGGTGGTGCCTCCTCCGACGCCTACGAAAAGTGGCATTTGTGCCACAGTGAGCAACGCCTGTGTGATCACCGGTTCTCCAGTGAACGGGTAGACGGCGAGAATGGCGTTGGCATTGGTATTACGGATGATCGCAGCGTCGGTGGTATAGGCGAACGATTTGAGCGTATGGCCTTTGACTGTGATGCCGCCGCAATGTTGCGATATGACTGCGGGTACTCTCGCATTGGGGGAGGAGAGGCGACCTTCGATGCGTGCGGTTCCATAACGGGTTCGTGACACATGTGGTGTTGTGGAATGCTGTTCCACGGCCACGGCTTCACTGGGAGTGAACAGGGATCGTTTGTCGATGCGGATTGGTTTGGGGGCATTTGCTTCGGGAATGGTCTCCTGCTCGTCGCTCATTCCTGCACCTCCGTATCTGTGTGATTCAGCATAAGGAATTCATGGATGGCTTTGCGTCGCTCGACAACCTCTTCATCGAGAATCCTGGTGTCGGTGTTGTCGATGATGCGCTGCAGAAGTTCGCTGAGGGTGGAAAGATCCTCGGTGCTGAGGCAGTCAAGCATGTGCGTTGCCGTGTCATGGCTTTTGGGAAGTTGTTGCAGCGGTGGCACGCCACGACGTGCCGCTTCGACGTTGCATACTCGTGTGGCGGCTCGTAGCGCGGTCTGTGTGCGTGTGGCCTTCAGCTTGGTATGCAGCAGCAGAATGTTCAATTCATGCAGTTGATTGATGACTTCCTTGCGTTGATCGGTCATGTCTCTCTCCATCTATATGGACACGATGTCTAATATATATGCATAGTGTAGCGCAGAATGACGCTTGTACAAGTGTCATGAACGACGAAAAGCCCCGACCGTCATGGTCGGGGCTTTCGTCGTGTAAGCAACATATCAGTACATGACTTACTTGGTGACAGCCTTCTTCAGCAGGGAGCCGGCGGAGATGCGACGCCGTAGGTTGCCGGAATCTCGATGGTCTCGCCGGTGCGCGGGTTGCGTCCGGTGCGGGCGGCGCGCTTGACGCGCTCAGCGGAGAACAGGCCGGTCAGCTTCAGGCCTTCGCCGGACTGCATCGCCTCGACGAACACGTCCTGGAAAGCGTTCACAGCTGCCTCAGCCTGTGCCTTGGTCAGGTTGGACTTCTGAGCGATCTTCGAGACGAGATCAGACTTGTTGTATGCCATAAAGCATCCTTCTTGGGTCAGGGGACATTCTGATTACGAACATCCACGTTCTCTATGATATTAGCGCACTCTTATGAGGAAAATGGCATTTTACAAGGGTTTTGGTCGCTTTTTGAAATCAGGGGGAAAACAAAGTGTACGGGGGTGTTTGTCAGATCAAATTATGCATGTCAAGCCATTTCATGGCCAACGCACCGACCGGAATACGCAACCAGTAGAAGGCGATTCGGTAGACAAGAGTAGCGGAAACCGCGATGGAGGAGGGGATGCCCACGGCAGTGAACGCCACCGACAGCACGGCCTCCACGGCACCCAGACCGCCAGGAGTGGGAACCGCGGAGCCCAAAGTGTTGGCAAGCAGGAAAATGAAGGTGGTTCCGCAGGATTCGTGTGGTATCCAAACGCCATCAATGCTGCCCAGAATCCCAGTCCTGTCGCAAGGTTAAGCACCAGTGCGCCGGCAATGCCAAGGGCCAGTTCCTTTTGGCCGTGCAAGCACATTGACCAGGTTGCGCGCGTATGCTTTGACCACTGGAAGGTATTTCTCGGTCACCAAATGACGCACTGGAGGAATCGCCATGGCGGCCGACACAACCAACGCGACGATGGCGATCACCATGATCAGCGTATTGGTCGGAATCATGCCGGACAATGTGTTGCGGCCGGTGAATAGGCCAATCGTCAGCAACAACACGATGGTAGTGCCTCCCTGTACGGCCCAGACCGCGCTCATAACCGCGGTCGCAGCCGTACTGCGATAGCCGCTTTTACGAAGGAACTGCAGGTTGACGAATGCTGGACCGACGCGGCCGGCATGGACACCGCAGTGAAACCGGACGCCATCTGAGAGCAATACAAGCCGATCGTGTTGCGTTTATCGGAATCCATGAACACACCCAAGGTGATAGCGGAACCAAGCCACGCCACAAAGCCAAGCGCGACGCAAACCAACGCCATGGCGAGATTGGCGTCTCTGACGGCCTTGATCATTTCGGCCGGCTGAATCTGTGTGAACACCACATATACGGCGACCACCAGCAGCGCAATCGCAATGAACGAGCGAAGACTGAACCGGGAAAGCGTGACTTTTTCCATGGAATCCGCGACATCCTGCGGAGCGAGCGCCGAAATACGCGTACGTAAATCGGTAAGCACATGCTTGTCCCAGCCAGGCAATGCGCGCGTGGAAGCGGGAATGGCAGCCTTCTGTATGAAGGGTGCCAAATCGATCAGCTGCTCGTCTCCCCAAGTCCTGCGAGCGCAGGCGATCGCACGATCATTGCCATTGAGTGTGGCAAGAAGAACCAGCAACTGCACTTTGTCGAGTGCGAAGTTCGGAGCGGAACTGCCATAATCGCCATTATGCCAACCTGCGATTACCGGATGCCCGTTTTCCATGCGGGACAGGGTTTCCGGAGTGATGCGACGATGGGTGAAGCCATGATGGTGTGCTGTGGTGAGATATTCCATGAACGCTTCCATATCATGGTCGGACATGGTGTTTGGTTGCATTCCAATGGCATGCGGTTGCGGTGGAACACCAGAATGGAGGATTCTCCATAATCGGCCACACCATACACGCGCGGAGTTTCCAAACCGGCATTGGACAGGCCGAGAATCATGGCGTAATGATGGTGCATGGCGTCAACCGAGGAACGGTCGCGACGCATGGAAACACCGGTCAGGCGAAGCCACTGCCATACTTGGTTGAGATATCCGGCCGCATGCACTTGATTGTCGAGTACGGAAACGGTGTATTGCTTGCCGTCATAGTCGACAACATCGTAAATACGGGAATTTTTCGGTCAGATCGTCATCCAGCGTGGCCTCAATACTCCCGAATCGACGTAGGGGGCGACTCGGCGGGTGAGCAATGATGTGTCAATACCGATGGAACGCAATGATTGCGCGATTTGTGATCCCCACGCGCCATTGTTCTGCGTGCCTATGGCGAAACGGATCAGCATGCCGATAACACGGCCTATGGCGTAGGATGCGATGACGCCAGCCAGTGAATTCCATGAAAGCACGACCATCAGCACTGCCACTGCATACAGCACGTTCCAGCCCCATTTGGTGCATGAGCGGATACGCCGAGGGCCGGAGACGGTGAGGAACGATGCCATGGCGGCATAAAAATCGGGGAGCAGTCCAGTGCCTACGGATGTGCTGTTGGATTGCAGTGGAATGATCAGCATGGTATTGCCGGAGTTGCTGATCAGCGCGGATATGCCCCACACCGCAAAGAATCCGAATATGAGGGAAACCACGGAAATCACGCTTTGCAGCCACTCTTTGGAAGTAAGCAGCTGGATGAGCACGCTGACGGTGATGCATACGATGGCAAGCTGCTGCAATAATGCCGAGGGAACATCCATCAGCCAGCTGACCACGCGGCCGGCGGAATGAACGTCGGATTCCACGCCGGACGCGGTGCCATGCAAGTACACGGAGAACAGAATCACGCCTATGCCGAGCACCAAGGCGAAGAATGCGTGCGTCAGATCGGCGAAATCACGACTGCGCTTCGGCGGCACATCGTCGATATGCGGGGCGGGCTTATTGACTGCAGGGGAGTGAGACACTGTTGACTTGCTCCATACGTGAGATTGGCTTCAGGTGGGTCATATCGCCCCACTGCATTCGATAATACGCCCTGAGGGTGGCTACGAAATACGCGGCCACCCTCAGGGCGTATGGTTTTGGTACTTATTTGACAGCTTCGGTTCAGCGGTCGAAATCTACCAGTTTGCTGCGACGCCGGTATATGTTGCCGGAGTCAGCGCCTTCAGACGAGCCGTGGTAGCGTCATCGAACGCCTGCTGATCGATGAACTGCTCGACGGCTTCCTTGGAGATCTCATGGCCGCGCATAAGCTCCTTGACCTTCTCGTACGGCTTGTCCATGCCCGGCAGGCCGGCAAGTTCGCAGGCGCGCATGGCGGTCTGGATCGGCTCGCCAAGCACCTCCCAGTTGGAGTCCAGCTCGGCTTCGATGGCGATGTCGTTCGGATGGATGGAGTTCAGACCGCCCATCAGATTGTTGAGCGCGAGCACGGAGTAGCCCAACGCGGAGCCGATGTTGCGTTGCG
>ENA-OQAL01000314-OQAL01000314.1-human-gut-metagenome-genome-assembly--contig:-NODE-314-length-11809-cov-2.761085_pt1 | contig 11809 bp, 14 predicted proteins | sample MGYA00242491_ERZ504519 | MGnify/ENA primary metagenome ERZ504519 (study PRJEB26092, sample SAMD00036260) | human gut metagenome | host: Homo sapiens | study: EMG produced TPA metagenomics assembly of... | reverse complement strand
GGTCGCCCTTGATGACGCCGGACTGCACGGCTGCGCCGACGGCCACGACTTCATCCGGGTTCACGGACTGGTTGGCTTCCTTACCGCCGGTGAGCTCCTTGACGAGCTCCTTGACGGCCGGCATACGAGTGGAACCGCCGACGAGCACCACATGGTCGATGTCGGAAACACCGATGCCAGCGTCGTGCAGCACGTTGTTGAACGGGGTGCGGCAGCGGCCCAGCAGGTCGGAGGTCATGCTCTCGAAGTGGGCACGGGTCAGGGTTTCGTCCAGGTGCACCGGAGTGCCGTCAGGGGTCATGGCCAGATACTGCATGGAGATGGAGGTGCTCGAAGAGGAGCTCAGCTCCTTCTTGGCCTGCTCTGCGGCTTCCTTCAGGCGCTGCAGGGCGATCTTGTCCTTGCTCAGGTCGATGCCGTACTTGTTCTTGACTTCGCCGACGAGCCAGTCGATGATCTTCTGATCCCAATCGTCGCCGCCCAGGTGGTTGTCGCCGTTGGTGGCCTGCACCTGAATGGTGGAGAAGCCGTCGTCGTCCTTGCCGATCTCCAGCAGGGACACATCGAAAGTGCCGCCACCGAGGTCGAAGACCAGGATGGTTTCGTCTTCCTTGCCCTTTTCGAGGCCGTAGGCCAGTGCGGCTGCGGTCGGCTCGTTGATGATACGCAGCACGTTCAGGCCTGCGATGGTGCCGGCGTCCTTGGTGGCCTGACGCTGAGCGTCGTTGAAGTATGCCGGGCAGGTGATCACGCGTCGGTGACCGGTTCGGCCGAGGTAGGCTTCGGCGTCGCGCTTCAGCTTCATCAGCACCTGTGCGGAGATCTCCTGCGGAGTCCACTTCTTGCCGTCGATTTCAACGGTCCAGTCGGTGCCCATGTGGCGCTTGACGGAGCTGATGGTGCGGTCGACGTTGGTCACGGCCTGACGCTTGGCGACTTCGCCGACGAGGATCTCGCCGGACTTGCTGAATGCCACGACGGACGGCGTGGTGCGAGCGCCTTCAGCGTTCACGATAACGGTGGGCTGGCCACCTTCAAGAGTTGCGATGCAGGAATTAGTAGTACCCAGATCGATGCCAACTGCGCGTCCCATAACTTGTCTCCTTTGTAGATAGGTTCGCTATGCGTTTTCTGTTCTATTCGTTCTTTCGCCCGAGTTTCGGTTTGCCGCCTCCCGGACTTTCCAAAACTTGAGCCTACACCACTCAACTTTGAATCGCAAGCGATTATTCCCAAATCTACAAAAAAAAAAGTTTGAGCTCCCTTTCGCTCAACTTTTTTATCAGACACAATCTAAGCGCAACTTTCAGACGCAATCTCAAAGACACGACTTCAAGCGCGATCACCATTGAAAAGCAGCCGAAAATCGCAATCTCAACAAAACCTGCCGTCTCACCATCGGCAGGACGCGAGCGCAATCCGTCAACGTTTCAACTGCCTTTTCGTTGACGAATCGCCACCTATCAGCTATCAGCGATCAATATCAGGCCAAATCAGGCCGCACCGGAACCCGCGTTCGGATTAGCCAGATTGGCGGCGACCGGCGCAAGAAGCACACGACCCGTACCGCGGTACACGTTGACCAAGCCCTCGCCGCTCGCAGCCGAACCGATCAGCGTCTTCGTGGAACGCTCGACCGTGAACTGCAGGCCGTTCGTCCACGCGATCGCGAAATTGCCGTCCACCTTCAGCTCGTCGTTCTCCAAATCGACGGTCACGATTTCGGAAGCGGGCACCGGCGATTCCAACGCAACCGTTCCCTGTCCCATCAGCGACAGGTTGAACAGGCCCTCGCCGCCGGCCATCATCGCGCTCGGACGCGAAACCATAACCGCACGCTGCTGAATCGTGGTTTCGCAAGCGTAGAACAGGCCGTCGTTCACGGTGATCGCGCCGCCCATCTGGCTCGGATCAAGCAGCAGCACATGGCGTAGGTCGGTTCGAGCACAACCACGCCGTTGCCCGTGATATTCCGGCTTGACCGCGGACTCGTTGGTGACCGCTCCACGCGCCAGCTTGCCGATGAAATCGCCAACGCCCTTCACACCGGTCGTCACTTCGACATGGCCGACGGTCCACTGCATGCGCCCGCCTGCACAACCGCACCGGTCTTGCCATTGAGATTGCAGACCAGCTGGCGGCGGCGCACGTTCATTTCGGACGCATAGTAGGCGTCCATGGCGCTGCCGTAGGTCACGGAAAAGTCGCGCTTCCATTCCATGACCTGGAAAATGCCCTGCTGCGCGACGATCGCGGCATCGTCATTATCCGTCAGATTGTAAATACGCACGAATGCTCCTTTGCTGGTAATACTTTGTTGATAATACTTTGGATGTCGAGAGATAATCTCCCGGTTTGCGAGATAGACATCTCGAAGGATATTGTCTCACAACGCTTGTTGCGTTGAATGACCCATCTCATTTTGGATTTGCGGCCCGCCCTGTCTGCATTGACCTCACGATTTCGATTTGGCGACCTCACGATTCGGAAAAAGGCTTAAAAAAATGAAATCGTGAGGTCAGACCACAAATCGTGAAGTCACCAAACCTGAATCGTGCGATGAAGCAAAAGATCCGGACCACACTGCAATGCGTGCGATCCGGATCTTATTTGCGATCTTCAGTTTTTCAATCTTCAGTTATGATCTTCAGCTGCGATCTTCAGATCTCTTCAGATTTTCAGCGGCTGATCTTGGCGGTCTTGACGATCATCGCGATTGCGGCCGGATCGTTCTCGACGGTCTGGTAGCCCATTTCCTTGGCCTGCTCCCACACGGTCTTGCCAGCGCATTCGCCGCCCTGCACGGTCTGGCGGAAGTACTTGGAACCACCGCCGATGGTCACGTCAGCGCGGGTATCGAGCAGCTGCTCGGAAATGGAACCGATGCCGCCGTTTTCCTTGAGCTGGTTGGCAAGGCAGCGCTTGAGCGCGTCGTTGGAGCTGCCGTCGGTCTTGCCTTGCGGGCCGTAGCAGCCACGCTCGGTGGAGTGCGATTCGAGCACGGCCGGGGTGGCGTACTGGCCGGTGCCGCAAGCGCGCCGAGCGTTGCAACGGAAGCGATTGCTGCAATCGCTCCTTTGAGAGCCTTTCGATTGCTCATCTTTTTCTTCTTTCTTCAGCCTGTGCTGTACTGCAATCTCCACGCTAGGTTTCGCAAACCAACCTCTGAGGCGTTTTTGACGAACAAAACGTGAACTCTCGTCTTCACAAAGTGAACACTTATCTCAAATCCTCTTTCCGTCAACCACCATCCCAATACCCCCTAAATACTGAATTATGACTCATGCTTTTGCCGCATGAAGGGCAAACGGTCAGGCAGGGGTGCGGCGCGTCAGGCAGGGGTGCGGCGCGTCAGGCAGGGGTGCGGCGCGCAGGAAGAGGCGCGGGCGGAACGAGTGGCCTTGACGGCTACGAAGAGGCTGCGAATCAGGAGCACGCACAGGTAGCAGGCGAACAGAATCGATCCGACGCGGGGCGAGACCGCGCCCGCCATCCACGTACCGAATGGCGCGGTAACGGCAGCCACCAAGCCAATAATCAGCGCGGCCTTCACATGTACCAGCTTGCGTTTCAGGTTTGCCACGCTCGTCGTGATCGAGTTCGGAAACATGGCCAGCAGCGACGTGCCTCGCGCAATCAGATCGGAAGCGCCGAACAGCATCGATAGCGCGGGCACGGCGAGCGCCCCGCCGCAATCCCCAGCAGTCCCGCCAATATGCCAATCACCACGCCCAGCAGCACCAGGCAAACTCCGGTCAGCGCACTCATCGCAATGTGCTGGTCGCGCGACGGCACAAAACTTATCTGGTTCACCACCACAAACACGAGGAACACTACGAAAATCCATCGCAGCACAAGTTCCGGCAAGCGCGAAAGCAGCCAGCTGCCAATCTGCCCGCCCACAAACATGCCGCAAAACAGCAGCAGCGCGGCGAGCCAGTCCACGTTTCCGCAAGTCGCGTAAGAAATGACGCCGGAAATCGAGGTCGGTACGATCGCAAGCATTGACGTCGCCGCCGCATTGCGTTGTGTCAGTCCGAGCCATACCAGCGCGGGCACGATCACGGTGCCGCCGCCGATGCCGAACATGCCTGACAGCAGTCCTACTGCCACGCCGACGATCACCAGCACCGCAATGCCTCGCGCGGATTCGTCGAGTCCCGCAGGATCCGCGCCAAACAGTCGATCCGCTTTCCCGCCGAATTTCCCGCTCGGCTGCACACTCGATCGCACACTTTCTTCAGCGCGTTCGGCACTTTCAGCATTCGAAATATTGGAAATGTCCGATTTCTTCATCTCTCCCCTACCATCGCACTTTCTTCATCTTGCGATAATTGCGATAGTTGCGATAGTACATTCCCGCACATCGCAGCGTCGCAAGACCGGCAGAATACGAGAAGGAAGAAGAGAAACTACGCCCGCCTGCCGGACGAGTGGCGTCCGGCAGCCACGCGATCGGCTTCACGATGCGCCCGCGCCGCCACAGCCGTGCCAGCCATACGCACGCGAATCCAATGATCGACACGAGCAGCCCAATCACAAGAGCCGCCACAGCCGTCATATACCCCGGCTCGTCGTACGTGGTCGCGTCCGGCACCTTCGGGTTCGGTATGCGATGCCCGCGCACGAGCAGCCTGTGCGAGTTCACCCCGTATGGCGTGCATGTGATCAGCGTCGCATAGTCTTTGCCGGATTCGATGTTGAGTTTGCTGATGTCGCTCGGCAGCACTACGGAAATTTGGTCAACCTGATACGTGTAGGTTTCGTCGAGCACGTGGAATGCGAACGTGTCGCCTTTTTGCAGTTCGTCGAGACCGGTGAGCAGTTTCGCTGGGCAGTCCGGTATGCCCGGAAATCACCGCATGCGTGGTTTCGTCGCCTACGGGCAGTGACGTTCCCGCCAAATGCCCTGCCGCGATTTGCAGCACGCCTTCGCTGGTGCCATGGTAGACGGGCAGTTTCACTTTGATGCGCGGTATGGTCACGTATCCCATGATGCCGGTACCGGTTATGTCGAGCGTGTTTTCGTATGTTTGCCGCTGTTCGTCGGTAAGGTGCCAGCGGTCGCCGTTCGCCGCGAGCGCCTCGTTGTAGGCGTGCGCCGCATCGAGCATGTGCTGTTTTTCTTCGCCGGAGAGATCTTCGGTTTGTTCCACGTAGCTTGCCACGGCGTACGACTGGTGCATGCGGTTCCACCAGTCGCTGAATGTTGGGTATGCGATGAGGCAGATCGCGCCGATCATGAATATTGCGGATATTGCGATTAATACGTCGAGCAGCGCGTTCGACTTCTTCTTCGGTTTCTTCGATTGTTCTGCAGTTTTTGAAGATTTTGAAGTTTTCAAAGATTCAGATGATTCTGAAGATTCAGCAGTTCCCGCAGATTCAGAAACTTCCGAAATTTCAAAAGATTCAAAAAACTCTGCAGAGGCATCACCGGCATTTCGGCGCGCTTCAGCGTTCGGTTCTCCCGATTCGCTTCCGTTATGCCGCCGTTTCACGCTACTGCTTGCCTTCCCGCTTTCTCGCGATCCTCACTACGCCTAAGTAGTACCAATGCTGCGGCGCAGATGGTGGCTGCCATCCAGGCCACGTAATCCGTTCTGCCAACTGGAGTTTGAAATCGTTCGCAAAAACGCCGAGGTCACCCCTGCGATCAGCCTTTGTTAACCCAACCGATACCCTCCACGGCGTGTCGCGAAACAAATGATTACAAACCGTTTCATTCATTTGCAGAATTTTCATGAAAATACCCCCCTAGTACACCTGTGTACCACACCCCCAATTTTCCCCCGACCCCCCGCCGCCCATCCACACTCGTTACAATCAACAATCACAAATCAACCATGGAAATCTCATAACCTCGCAACAGGCGGCAAAACCTCCGACCACAGGGATAAAATTTTCAGGGCTCGCACACTCTCCAACAGCTACATATGAGACAAGGGCGCGTAAGGGAGCGAGCCGTGACGACCAAGGTTGCGAAATGAACTATGATGATGGTTGCAAGCCCCGCATCCTACGAAGACGGCAAGTACCCGAGCGAAACCGGAAAATCCACTTCGGATCGCACCTCGACGCGGTCGGCAAAAAGCGAGTCACCGTCGTCTACGACGCCCAAGACACGCAACGGAACTTGTGCAGACACCACCAGCAGCGTTGCACAGACGGCGGTAGCTGGCAGTATATGCAAAATACCCCCGTATTGTCGGTGTGAATTAAAACGGCAAGTACGGAGGCATGAAGAAGAGTGGCAGAAAAATCAGCGATCTCCGCCGTAGACGGAGTCAGTACCGCGGAGCACAAGCTGGGCACGCACCACCTCATACGGATTTTCGAGAGTCTCCCCCGCAATCAGCTTCACGGCCTTCCGCGCTGCGGCACGACCCATGGCGAACGGATCCTGACGCATGGTCGTCAGGTTCACGGTGTCGGCATATGCGGAATCGTCGAAGCCGATGATCGAATAGTCGCGCGGCGTGCGATGCCCATACCGGTCAAGGCGCAGCACGAGCGGAATCGCCATCATATCGGTCTGGCAGCAAATGCGTCGGGGAACTCATCCAACGCAAGCAGCGCGGTCAACGCCGAATCGGCGAACGTTTTGCCGCGCGGCACGGAAAGCACGCGCCATTTGAAATCGTGCGTGCCCTCCATGGTCTTGCATGCGCGAATGAAGCCCTGCCCGCGCGCGTCGATCGACGAATTGATCGAATCGACTGCATCGGAGCACACGTACACAATGTTTTTTGTGCCCAAGATTGATCAGATGCTGCGCGGACGAGAACATGCCGTCTTCATCGTCGATGGAGATCGTTGCGTCGAAGCCTTCCTGCGATGGCGTGTTGATGCCGATGATCGGCACATGAATACGCTGCAGCTGCTGGATTTCCTCCGGCTCGACGCCGAACGACGTTACGAACACGGCGTCGACGTTGCGTCGCACCGGAAGATTCGTAAAGAAGTCACGCCTGTTCTCACCGGTATCGACATGCTGGAACAGAGAGATGTCGTATCCGGCATCATGCATGACGGAATTGATTCCAGCGAATACTTCCATATTGAACCAGCTGGTGATTTCCTCATTCATCAGCATGGCGACACGGTACGTTTGCCCTGACTCAGTGACGTCGCGGAACGGGAGATATTAAAAATCCAACCGGTCCGCGACGTCGAGCACCTTGCGCCTGGTACGCTCGGAAACGAGCTCCGGACGCGTGAACGCGCGCGAAACCGTCGAAATCGACACTCCTGCGCCTTGGCCACCTCACGAATGCCAGCCTTGTCCAATGTCAGCCCCTTTGCAGCTCACAGCATCATCGCACTCCTGCCAACAGTGGAACGGGGGGGTATTTGGAGCGACGACGCTCTCTCAATCTGTTTTCATTATAGTGCGAACGTTGTCAAAACTCTCGCAATATGATCAAAATTTCATGCGACAGCCGCGCAAATCAGCAAAATTACCGGATAGAAGGCATAGAACATCCACTTAGTCCATGAATGTTTGTATCCGAGTTTGCCATTGTAGTAGTGCACGAATGCAACACCGACGCCAGGCGCAATCATCATCACCGCACCGAACAGACCGGCCGTGAACATCATGGTGTTTTCACGCGAGCGCATCAGCCAGAAAATCAGCACGAAACCAAGCGTCACCGCACCCAGGCTCATCAGATGCTGGCGCAGTCCGACACGCAACAGCAGATCCCACAATACGGCAACCACTACCAGCACAATGTCGGAGATCACGAGCATGGCACCTTGGTAGCGCTGCGCCACCCATTTCATTGCTGCGAGCATGACGAAGGCGATGAACAGGCCGAACACCGGATTCTGCGAGCCGAAATCGAAACGGCTTGCCCGAAGTGGCGAGATCGTACGGCACTTCGGCGATTAGTGCCAACACAGCAGCTGCACGCCGTATGCCACGCGATTGCGCGTCTGCTGGAAGCCTTGCACCAGCAGCCACGCGTAGATCGGCGCGGCGAACCACGACACCACTTCGCATAGCACCATGGCCGTAAGCGACGTCATGTTGCTCGTGTCGGATCCGAAAATCAGTGGCACCAGCGTGGTACTGCCGGCGGAAAGCACCAGCGCCACCGCGCCGATTACCTTGAGCTGGAATACGCTCAATCCGCGGCGCTGCTTTTTCTTGCGGCGTATGCCCGCAAAGCCAATCTGGTCGGCGACGTCGGTTCCGGCGCCGTTTTCGGTGTAGCCTTCCATAAGTCCTCCTCGAGTTTTCCTCGATTCCATCGCGCAAAGCATCATGCGCGCACGTAATCGTCTGCGCGCACTGTGCCACGTCACGACATTACGCCGCGGTATCGCGTTGCGGCATCGCTGCCATATGCGGAACTTCGCGTCTCACGCGCTTGCACAGCATTCCGCGCAATATGTTTTTCACGTAACCCCTGTGCGACATGTTTCACGCGATTGTTTCACACTATGTCTTTCGTGCTTTCACGTAGCTTTACTCGCATCATCTTGCCATTGTTGCAAAAATCCTGCGAACGTATGCTGCAAATGTATGCAACATACCTTACACGCTTTACGAAAGGTGACCCCCGTAAACGTGGCGCACGCCGCGCAATACGCGCAACGCAACGCACGCCCCGCAATACACGAGCAGTACGCACGCAATGCGAAAGATCAGGCGTTCAGCACGTAATCCAGCAATCCTTCATAATCGGCACCCTTAAACGAACGCACCGCATAACTCGACGCATCCGGATCGTCGGCCGGCGAAATCTCCGTGCGGAAATACACGCCGTCGATGCCCGCCGAACGCGCACCGATAATATCGTTCTTCTCGTCATTGCCCACCATCAGCGCATGCTTGGCGGTAACGAATTCACGGTCGAGCGCCAGCATATACAAATCGCGCGCGGGCTTGCGAATCTTTTCCTCGCTGGAGATGATCACGTCGTCAAGCACGCTGGCGAGTCCCGTCATTTCCAACTCGGCACGGGTATAGCAGGATTGCGCGTTGCTGAGCAGCGCCACGACAATGCCGGCTTCCTGCAGTTTTTCAATCATTTCCAGCGCACCCGGATACAGGCGGATCATGCTGGTGCTACCCTGACGGAACGCCCACGCGGCCTTTTGAGCGGCCTGCGGCAACGCCAGCAACCGTTCCGCCTCGTCGTTGCGATTCATGAGCAGCGAGCGGTACACCGGCAGCACGTCGAACTCGTCCCACCCATTGCGAACGATGGCATGATTCGACTGATGCAGCATTTCGCGCGCCTCAAGTTTTTTCGAAACGTTCACGCAGTGCCTCAACCGAATCGTATTGCGCTCCAAGCTCGCAAGCGGTGTCATACAAGGCCTGCCAGGCCGCGTCGCACTGTTCGTCGGTACGTATGTCAATAAGCGTTCCATACAGATCGAAGAACACAACCTCATATTTAGGGGTATGCGTCACGTTTTCCATAGCAGGTCCTTTCATCGGCATCGTCGCCGCTTTACCCGGCGGCGGCGATTGCCACTTTGCAGCCGCCGCCCTTGCAAACCAATGCGTTACATGCGTTATACACGAGGTTACCGCAACCGCCAGATTGCAAACGTATGCGGTGGCACGATCAAATAATCGCCATCTCCCGCACTGATGCACGCCGCGGATGCATTTGCGGACGAACCCATGCCGCACCACACGCGAGACGACTCCGAAACCGGCGCAACCGCAGTCGAGGCAACGTCAATCGCGCCAATATGACGTCCCGGATTCACCGCCACCAAGTAGTCGCCGACCCGGAACACCAGTTCGTCGCCTTCCACGCTGACGATCACACGATCGCCGTCAAACCATTCCGCCGAGCTCTTACGCAAGGCGATCAGTTTCGTGTAATACTCCACCAGATCGTGCATGCGCCAGGCACGAGTCCAATCAAGCCAATTCAGCTCGCGCGCCGAATCGTACGAATCGGAATTGCCGTATTTCGTACGCGCGAACTCCTCGCCAGACAGCATGAACGGAATGCCCGCGGAAGTGAGCACAATGCCCGCCGCCATACGATTCGCATCCATCACCGTGGCCATGGCCCCGGCAATCGCGGAACCGGCCGAGGCGAGCCCAGCTTCCGAAAGATCGGCGTCATACAACGCCTTCGGCACGTCCACGGAATTCTCGTTGTCGCCTTCACTAACGGCGCTGCCCAGCGATTTCGCGGCAAGACTTGCGCAAAGCTTGTCCCACAAGGTCAGATCGTCATGCGCGGAAACATACTGGATCACTTGACCCGCAACACCTTCCGGCTGTTTGCTGGCACGCCAGGCGTTCACCGCGTCGCGCACGGAGGCCGCATTCTCATGCATACCCCCGTTAACGTATCCGGGACGGTCCGAGAAGAACACATGCCCCTTGATGGCGTCTCGCGTGGTGTCGCAAAAATGCCCGATGCGATTATCAAGCTGCGGCAATCCGGCCTTGTCGGCAAGCACGGTGCCCGGCAAAGCCGCGGTAGCGCTGGCCGACCACGGTTCGCCATACATAAGAATGCTCGGCCCACGGTCGGGGATTTCGTCCAAGCGGCGCGCACGGCGTTCATGGTGTCGACGTCGATCAGGCCCATCAGGTCGAATCGGAAGCCGTCAAGATGGTATTCCCTCGCCCAATACGCCACGGATTCCACCACAAAACGGCGGAACATCGCACGTTCCGTGGCCATATCGCATCCGCATCCGGAGCCGTTCGACAACGCCCCGTTCGGCTTGCGGCGCAGGAAGTATTCGGGCACGATGCGCTCGAACCAGTTGTCGGGCGAGAACATGTGATTGTAGACCACGTCCATAATCACTTTGATGCCGGCATTATGCAACGCCTGCACCATCTGCTTGACCTCGCGGATGCGCACGGACCCGTCATACGGATTCGTGGAGTACGATCCTTCAGGAACGTTGTAATTGACGGGATCGTAACCCCAGTTGTATCGGCTGCAGATCGTTTCGTCGACGGAACCGAAATCGTAGATCGGCATCAGCTGCACCGCGGTAATGCCAAGCTTTTTGAGATACGACAATCCCGTCGGAAGATCAGGATGACCGTCCAACGTCGTTCCCAGGTCGGTGAACGCAAGATATTTTCCACGATGGGATTCGGGGAATCCTCCCGCGGGATCGTTGCTGAAATCGCCGACATGCGTTTCCCAAACAACCGTTTGCGCAATTGGCACTTCCGGCATGCGATCGGCATCCCAACCTTCGGGATCGGTGCGAGGCAAGTCGACGACCATGCTTCGACGGCCGTTCACGCCAGCCGCGTGCGCCCATGGATCGGCAACGCATCGCACTTCGGAAACAGCGGTGGCAACGACGGTAGGACAGCAGTCATATCCACTTTCAAACACCTTGCAAACGATAGGCAAACAGAAAAGCATTATCACTATCTAACGTCTATAAAGTAGTTAAGAAATCGCAATACTTCAACGTTTACACCCAATAACACGCCTATTGAAAACGATGTCATCATATGCTACAGTACATAGCAGAACGGTTGGTATACGCACCGAAGCGCGCCAATCGCGTGGCAATGCAGCATCATCGGCCAGCAACGACCCCGGAAAGAAGGAACCTATGACGGCAACCCAGCAAACCGAAAGCGCGGAACGCATCGCACGACCGCTTATTCAGCTCGCCAAACTCAACGGCATCTCAACGTCGTATATCGACCAGCTCGGCACCTATGTGGAAATCCGCGACGAAGTGCTCGTCTCCGTACTTGCGGCGCTCGGCGTGGACGCATCCAGCGATGAAGCGATCGCGGCATCGTACGAACTCACCAAGCAGCGCATCGCAGACACCTGTG
>ENA-OQAL01000313-OQAL01000313.1-human-gut-metagenome-genome-assembly--contig:-NODE-313-length-11825-cov-1.951701_pt1 | contig 11825 bp, 16 predicted proteins | sample MGYA00242491_ERZ504519 | MGnify/ENA primary metagenome ERZ504519 (study PRJEB26092, sample SAMD00036260) | human gut metagenome | host: Homo sapiens | study: EMG produced TPA metagenomics assembly of... | reverse complement strand
CATCAACCCACAACAACGTTATCGCACGATACGGCACAAACAACAGCAACGCCGGCACCACGCCAAAATACGAATACCAACGCCATTGAAAACGCATAATCCCAATACACCGGACTCACACCATCGGCAAGCAATTGCTGACGAGTCGTCACATCATACGGATTATCCGCATCGCGCAACGCGTCGGGCACATCCAAATCAAGCCACGCATGACCATCAAGCAACGCCCGAGCCACATGATCATACTGATCATAATCATACGTATACATGCCATCCGTATGAAAACTCAACGGCACTGCAGACACCAACTGCCACGCCACCGCCGCAACAGTCACCAACCCAGGAACCGTCAACAACACGCCCAACGTCACACGCTGACGCACACTCGACGTATTCAACGGCACCTTCCACAGGCGCGAGCCCGGACGCCACAACGCCACCAACACCATCACCAACACCAACAACGCCACACGCAACGGACTCACCGAAAACGGCACACGCACATTCGCGCGAACCGCATCAAACGGAATCAATGACCCCTTCGGCTCCACCACCTGCACGCGCACCGTACGACCGGCCGCAGCCCTCACATACAACGAACGAGACGAATCCAACGACACCGAACACAACGAACCAGCCACACGATCCGCATCCGCACGAACACGCACCGTACGCAACACGCGCGAACCGGCAGGCACACCACCCATAACCTCATCGGACACCGGCACGATCCGCACATACTCAGACGAACCATCCGCAGCCACCTGCAAATACGCCTGCGTCGGATCAGTAACCTCCAACAACCCGTCATCACGACGCTCAGCCCCGGCCCCAACGTGTTATACGCAGCCGCCGAATCACCCGACGCCGCCAACGAGCGGAAAAACGGCACATTACACAACACGCACTCAACCAACACCACCACAACAAAAGCGGCTACAATAGCTGCGCACACACGATGACGCGCCTGAAAACGCTGTTTCGAAAAAGTCACGAACTTTATTCTAAAGGCTGCATGTCGCATTGAATTGAAAGAATGGCCCACATGTCACACCTCACACCAGCATCGCCATCAGCACACCATCCACACCAAGGACGGACCATGCTCAACCACGCCATGCAAGGGGTACGACAACTCATCAACCACAACAAACACCCCCACAACACCGCCGACGCCAACCCCTTCGGCAAGCCCTCGACACGCCAGACGACATCGTCGATGAACTCACCCGCAACGCCATCAAACTCAACCCACTCATCAAACGACGCATCATCAAAGGCTTCGAAGGCATACCAAGCACACTCCAACTCGGCTGGGCGCAACTGCCACAAACCCAAGGCAAAGCCTTCTCCATCGGACTATTCACCGACAACAACCACTTCGCGCAAATCGCGCTCGCCGACAGCAAAGCACGCGTCTTCGCGGGCACCAATCCCGAAATGGACGTGCAGGATCTGGAACCACGATTCATATTTCGTCAAAGAAGAACCCTCACCCTGCCAGACGGTCCACGATTCGGACACGCGACAAACGGCGCGCCGAAGATGGTGCGCGCGTCGCAAGGCGGTGTCGTGGGACGCATGCCCGGTGGCCGCATGATGTGGCTCGCATCCTGGCTGAAAGTCGGCAACCGCTACACGCTCGAACAGATGCGTGCCAACCTGCCGGAAACCATGCGATTCGATCTGGAATACAGGGATGCCATCACCATCGCATTCTTCGCAGCCTACATGCTGCCGCAAATGAACGGGCTACTCGTGGGATTCGGCACGGGCAACATCTTCCGCAGGCTCAACCGAGAGGCGCCGATGGCGCGATCCGCCGATCCATCAGAGACACGATGAGCGCACGCTCCCATGGCATGCGCGCATCCGGACTTGAGGATTATTTCGCCGACCTCATGCGCGAGGCAGGCGCCCTTGACAAAGACCAAGGGCTCGAAGCAGTACACGGCGCGGAACCATTGCACCTATACACGTCCAGCTACTCGGGCTGCTATTTCTTCGCTTGGGATTCCACACTGCCGTTCTCGGCATCGCTGCGCGCGCTGAACATCGAAGGCAACCTCAACCGTTTCGCCGCAGTCAGTTCATGGCTGGAACGCAACGCCCGTATCGGCAAGCTGCCCACAGAAGACACCGTAACCCGCGCGGAAGCCGCGCAAATCGACATGGCGCTACTGGAAAATCCGGCGCTGATCGCATTGAAACCGGACGACGAATTCGGCGCGATCCTCGACTCACAGCAGGATGACGGCGTCCAAGCCGTCATGCGCCTGGTGGACATCGCCGCGGAAACCAGACGTTCCATCGCCGAAAACACGAAGGACGGCGAGGATGGTACCGCCTCGGAGCCGAAGGCGGTTCGGAATGGGTATACCGCCAGACAATGTCGAGACTATTGCGCAGCATGCGCCTGCCATACCGCTTCGACGTGGACTTCCGATGCAGCCTCCAAGACGGCAATATGGCCATCGGTTTCACCTCTGCCGGCGTTTCCATGATGCCACTCCACCAAAATATGACGTGTCCCGCCACGCATGGGTGGATATGACGGACGCCGAACGCGCCCGCATGAGCGCGGACTACAATCTGCGTGTTGGGCTGATGATGGCCGCGTTGAGTTTTGGCGCCGATCCGGGCATACAGCGTGTGTCGATGCATATCGATTCGATTGGTTTGGAAGAGGCCGTGGCCGAGCAGGATTCCGCCATCAGCGAGCTGATGAGCGAGGCTTTGGCGGCTTTCGAACGCATTCGTACTGGAGATATGGGTGTTTCTGGGTCCAAGGCCGATCCGAAGGACGGCGATTTCCATGGAGATCCGTCCCGTCCGGTGGCGCCGAGATCCGCCGACATGGGCGTTGATGGCGTCAACTCCGAGGATACGGATGATGCGTTGAACAGCCAATTCGAGGATCTGATGCGGGATATCGACTTCGACGAAGTGACGTTCGCGGTTCCCGACGAGATTGCGGACGATTCCTCTAGCGTGGACGACGGTTCCGCACAGGGCGTGCATGATGGCGCTCTTTGACGCGGGACTGATCGGCTTCGGCGATTTCGATGATGGTGATGATCCATTAAGCCAGCTTCGCAAGATCCGACCGTACGCAATCTGGTGACGGTCACCTTCACCAGAAGCGAATTCATGGAGCGTCTGGGCGAGTGCGGATTGTCTGATCCAACAGGCACATACCGTATGTTCGATGCGGAAATGGATGTGGACGGCCTCGGCGCATTGAAGCCAGTGGACGCCACGTTCGATTTGCGCGATAGTCGTTTCTCCCCATCCGGAAGTCAGGAGGAGCCTGAGCTTTCCGACGCCATATTCGACCATGACACGGCACAGCTGTTCGGCTGCCGTGACATGTCGGGGTTGTCCATTCAGCGCGTCGACCTGCTGCAGCGCGCGGTTGGCGAATTCCACAGAATCGCGCAGGACTCCCATCTGGAATCGGTGGCCAAGGCAAAGCAGGCCATGGACGTCATCAACACCATTGCCGACCCGGAATTGACGTCGTTGGCTCCGCAGGTGACGAGTGCGCTCATCGATGGCAAAGACACTCCGGACTTCTCCTTCCGCTTGGCCGACGAGCTTGACGCGGAACGCATCAAGGCGAGAGACCTGCTGTTCTCAGGACAGGTCGACCAAAGCGTGGAACTGGCCGAAGCGGCGTTGGAGCGAATGGACCGACTGTTCGCTTCGAATCCGGGCGTGCCGCGGTATTTCAACTCGTATGCGGAACGCGTCATCTACAATCGCATGTTCGCCACGGAAGGCGAACGGACCGTGCTGATTCCGGACAATCTGTTCTACGCGCATATGGAACTCGCCGACGTGCTTGCACAGGTCAAAGGCGTGAAGGCCGCGTTGCCGCATCTCAATGCGATGGTGCGATATGCGCCGGCTACCCGCTTTCTCATCTCAAGCTGGCGGTTCAACTGGCGCGCGCGAGGATTGGGATCCGGCCAGAGCGGCTTGCCTCAACGCGTTGCACGTCGCACTTGACCGTGAGGATGCGTCGTTCGCCTATTACAGACTCGCCTATGCGGAATGGATGTGCGACCACTTCGACATCGCGCGCGCGTACATCATGAGCGAGGAGATTGCCCCCGGGCGAATCGCCATGCTGGAGAGCGAGCTGCAGGAATTGATCGGACGCGCGCAATCGCAATGCATTCCGGTGCCCACCGACGTTCCGGAAGCCATGCACGTGCTTACCCAAGCGGGACTGCCGGTATGGCCCAATACCCAGGTCGCATCCTTGGTACGCAAGGCCGCGCGGGTCTGTGTGGATGAAGGCATGTTCGTGCCGGCACGTACGCTTTCGGTTGCCGCTTCAAGGATGGATGACGAGGAGCGCGACGGTGCCGACGTGGTGCAGATGCAGTTCCTGAGGTCGTTGAACAACTGAACGGCGTGCTTTCCGCAGTGCGCCAAACAGACGTTGGCGATGCAGCAAATCGAACATTTGTGCGATAATGTGTGCATGGCGGCTCTGACCGGCAAAACATTGAAGACAGTGACAAGGCAATGACAATGACAAGGCATGACGATTCCGAACAACTCGCATGGGATTTTGACGCTTCTGAAATGGGCGGCGATACGGGCTCCGCGTCAACCGCTGTGGTTCCCGACGGGGGAGTCAGCTCATATGCGCCGGGCAGTGAACGCTGGATCGCCGCATTGCAGCCAACCGATGCCGACGCCATGCGGTTGACCCGACTTGATGTCTCGTCCATCAGTGCTGAAGCCGCGGCTCGATTGTGGGCGCGTGTGGCGGCGTGGGTGGAATCCGACCAGATCGCATACTACATCGATGACGCGCCGGTCTCGTCCGACGCCGCCTATGATGCGAGAATACGTTGTCTGCAGGCGTTGGAAGCCCAGTTCCCATCCCTCGATTCCGCGCAATCGCCGACGCATCGTGTCGGAGGCACCTTCTCCAATGATTTCGCATCGGTACGCCACCCGTCTCGCATGATGAGTCTTGACGATGTCTTTTCGCTTGAGGAACTGCATGAATGGTACGACGGTGTTATTCGGGGACTTGATTGGCCTGAGACGAAGCCTTTGCCGATGACATGCGAAGTGAAAATCGACGGTCTTGCGCTTAACCTCATCTACCGTAACGGCGTGCTCGAGCAAGGTCTGACCAGAGGTGACGGCGTGATCGGCGAGGATATCACGCTCAATGTGCGCACCATCTCCACCATTCCGCAGAATCTTGCGGGACCGGAAGAAGACATTCCCGAATTCGTGGAGATCCGCGGTGAGGTCTTCATGCGATGGGACGATTTCAACACGCTCAACAAAGAAACGAGGATGCTGGCGCGCGCCTTTCGCCAATCCACGTAACGCGGCTGCCGGAAGCCTGCGGCAGAAGGATCCGCGCATCACCGCCACCAGAAGGCTGAGCTTCTATGCGCATGGCATTGGAACGCTCCAGTGGGGCGCCAAACGTGGTGCCGACCATGATGCGGTCAACAACCAATCCGAAGCGTATGGGTTGTATAAGAAGTGGGGCATACCCGTTTCGCCACATAACCGTGAGGTCACCACATTCAGCCAGATTCTCGACATGATCGATTACTACGGCGAGCATCGTGGAGACATCGAACACGCGCTCGACGGCATTGTCGTAAAAGTGGATGATTTGGGATTGCAACGATCGTTGGGCGCGACCTCGCGTGCTCCGCGTTGGTCCATCGCCTACAAGTACCCGCCGGAGGAAGTCAATACGGAACTGCTTGACATCACCGTGCAGGTGGGGCGCACCGGCCGTGTGACCCCAGTGGCCATATTGAAGCCCGTATATGTTGCGGGTTCGACGGTGTCGAGAACCACCTTGCACAATCCATTCGAAGTGGAACGCAAGGGTGTGCTCATCGGAGACACCGTTGTGGTGCGTAAGGCGGGCGATGTGATTCCCGAACTCGTAGGTCCTGTGCTAGAACGCAGGGAAGGACACGAAGGCCAGCTGCGCCGTTTCGTGATGCCTTCGCACTGCCCGAGCTGCGGGGCGGAACTCGCTCCGGCCAAAGAGGGGGACAAGGACATCCGCTGCCCGAACGTGGAATCCTGCCCGGCACAGTTGACCGAACGCATCATCAATCTGGCATCCAGGAAAGCGTTCGATATCGAGCATTTAGGCGACCAATCCGCCATCGCGTTGACGAATCCGGAAGAGGATCGCCCCGATTCGACGGCCACCTACGCGCCGAACATCACGGAAATCGTGGTGGAGCCGGGCGCGGAGCCCGAACCGTACGAGCCTGTGGAAGGTCTGGAGCTGCCGGCCCGCCAAACACCGGTGCTGTCCAGCGAAGCCGGTCTGTTTTCGTTGACGTCCGCCGATCTGCAGGATGTTCGCGTATGGCGTGAAGCGCCGATCATCGAAATCCACGAAACCATCGGCAAGAACGGCAAGCCGAAAAAGATACGCAAACGCATTGGCGGATCGGGACTGTGGCATCAGGTTCCGGCGTTCTGGACAGCTCCTACAGTTGCAAGAAAACGTAAGGACTCCGTCGACGAATCCGCGGAATATCCCGAATATGACGTGCCTGAAGATGCCGTGGTCGTTCGCGAGGAAACCAAGGTGTCGCGTTCCGGAACATCCAGTGTGCAGCCGATATATATACGCCCCGCGGAAAACACGAGGAAAATGCTTGACGAAATGGACAAGGCGCGCCATGCCGACCTATGGCGTGTGCTTGTGGCCCTGTCCATTCGACGCTCGGTCCTCCCACGGCGCGTACCATCGCCAACACATTCGGTTCGCTCGACGCCATCGAACAAGCCAGCGTGGATGAACTGTCACAGATAGACGGCATCGGTCCGGAAATTGCCGAATCCGTGGTCACCTGGTTTGCTTCGGCCAAGAATCCAGGCGATTGGCGTGGCATGGTGCTGGAAGCATGGAAGGCAGCCGGAGTGGGAGTCGGACAGGCACAGACCAGTGCTCTGCCGCAGACACTGGAAGGCAAGACAGTGGTCGTCACTGGTTCGTTGGTTGATTTCTCGCGGGATTCCGCCAAAGAGGCGATTATCTCCCGCGGTGGAAAGGCCGCAGGATCGGTCAGCAAGAAAACCGATTGGGTGGTCGTCGGCGAAAACGCTGGTGCCAAAGCCGCCAAAGCCGAGGAATTGGGAATCGCCATGCTGGACGAGGACCAGTTCAAACTGCTGCTGGAAAACGGAACGGTGTGACGCGTGCCATATCAAGCCGGCAACGTAATCACAAGAAGGCTCTGGCATGCCGCGCTTCCAGACGCTAGTCTGGTACGCGGCTAAAGGAGGAACCATGACCGACGAGCGCACCATCGAAGCGCGCATCTATGAGCGACTCAGCAAAGTAATCGACCCGGAACTGGGCCGATCCGTGACCGATTTGGGCATGATCGCAGCCATAGACGCGATACCGGTGGAAGGTAAGACGAACACCTACGAGGTTCGTGTGGAGGTCGAACTGACGGTGGAAGGCTGTCCACTGTCGCAGACTATCACCAACCAGATCAACGGAGCGGTGTCGTCATATCCGGAAGCGACATTGCTGCCGCGCATCGAAGTCGGGTCCATGAGTCAAGACAAGCTCACCCAACTTGTGGCAGGCCTCAAGGCCGAACGCAAACAGAATCCGTTCAACAAGCCGGGCATCAAAACCCGTATTTTCGCCATAGCATCCGGCAAAGGAGGCGTCGGCAAGTCTTCCGTCACTGCGAATCTTGCTGCCACATTTGCCGCATTGGGGTACGACACGGCCGCCATCGACGCCGACATCTATGGTTTCTCACTGCCGCGACTGTTCGGCGTGCATGCGCAACCCACCAATCTGAACGGCATGCTCATGCCAGTTACCGCATGGGGTGTGAAATTGATTTCCATCGGCATGTTTGCCGGCGCCGATCGTGCGATCCTTTGGCGAGGCCCGCGATTGCAGCGTTCTCTTGAACAATTCCTTTCAGACGTATGGTGGGGCGAGCCTGACGTGCTGCTGCTCGACTTGGCACCAGGTACCGGCGACATGGCGATTTTCCGTGGCGCAGGCTCTGCCGAACGCGGAACTGGTGGTGGTCACCACGCCGCAGCCATCCGCCTCGGACATTGCGGTCCGCTCCGGCCTGGTGGCATTGCAGGTACCGATGAAGGTACGCGGCGTTGTGGAGAACATGAGCTATTACGAGCATCAGGCGAACGCTGCGGATTTTCGGCGAAGGTGGGGGTGCGCGTGTGTCGGAGCAGTTGACCGAAAGCTTGGCTATGATGTTCCTTTGCTCGCACAGCTACCGTTGGAGCCGGAATTGCGTGAGACCGGTGAGGCCGGCCGCCCCGCCGTGTTGAACGAGGATGGCGCGTTGCGCGCCGATGGCATTGGCGAGACGTCAGGAATCTGGCCGAATCGTTGATGCGCAGACCTATGTGATGTGCGGGGCACGTATCCAGGCCGTCATGACCTGCGGCATGGACAGTGCCTAATGCGGCTGCGGATTCACAGCTCATCCGGGGAACGTCTGGGTGGAAAACGAAGCGAAATGAAATGACCCTTGTGAAAATCTTGTGCCTTGTGTAGTATCAAGCGCAGACACGGGGGCCGGTATGGCTGAGAGGAAGCAAGCGCTTCAACCGTATGAACGTATACCGGGTAATGCCGGCGCACGGACGCTCTCTTTTCCCGTGCCTTGACATAGAGAAAGGCACATTCATGACCGTAAATGAATCTTCCGTGGTGAAGAAGCATAACAATAAATGGCGAGTTGTTGACATCGTCGTGGCCGCTATCATCGCGGTTGCGGCTGGCGTGATTTTCTGGGGCTGGGATGTCATCTGCGCCGCTCCGATTACGCTTTCGAAGCGGTGACGCCGGGCTCGAAGGCTTGTTGAACGGCATCTGGCTGTTTGCGGGTCCGCTGGCCGCCATCATCGTGCGAAAGCCTGGCGCTGCGTTGTTCGCTGAAACCCTTGCCGCCGCTCTGGAGCTTGCCATGGGCAATCCGTGGGGCATCGGCGGTTCTTTGATTATCGGTATCTGCCAAGGCCTCACTGCCGAAATCGGTTTTGCGATTTTTGCATACAAACGTGGGATTTGCTGTCGACCACCATCGCTGGAACTCGCCGGCTTGGGATGCTTCCTGTATAACTGGACCGTGAATCCTGCTTGGGCAGGTTTGCGTATTGTCGTCAGCTGCGTCACTTCCGTTATTTCCGGCGCTCTGGTGGCTGGAGTCCTGATGTATCTGCTGCAGCAGGCCATCGCTAAAACAGGCGTGCTTGACCGTTTCGAATCCGGCCGTGCGAAGGCCTTGGTATGACGATTCGTTAATGAAGTCCCGTATCGCATTCACAGTGGTGGATACGGGACTTCTTTGATGCGTGTTCGTTCTGCAAACGCGGAATGCAAGAGGAATGAAAGAACGATTCATGGGTACTGATGCAGAAAAATCGTTTTCCGCAGCCGGGGTGGTCGCACGCGATTGGGGATGGCGACACGCCTCACGTAAGGATTTCGCGTTAAGGCATGTGGATTTCACCATACAGCCAGGGGAGCGCGTGTTGTTGTTGGGCGCTTCCGGCGCTGGAAAATCGACGTTGATGTCCGGTCTTGCCGGCGTGCTCGGCGGCGATGACGAAGGCGAGCTTGAAGGAGAGCTGCTGATTGACGGAGTGGACGCCCGTCAGGCACGCGGACGTTCCGGATTGGTGTTGCAGGATCCTGCGCGCAGACGATTCTGAACGTGTGGGCGATGACACCGCTTTCGGTTGTGAAAATCTGAATCTGCCGAAAGATGAGATTTGGAGCAGGTCCGTTCCTCGCTCGACATTGTTGGACTCGGCTACATGAAACTTGACCGCTCCACACGCAGACTGTCCGGCGGCCAGCGCCAGCGTCTGGCCTTGGCCGGCGTGCTCGCCATGCATCCCGGACTGCTGCTGCTCGACGAACCGACGGCCAACCTCGATCCGGAGGGCGTCAAGGAAGTGCATGATGCGGTACGCCATGTGCTGGAACAGACCCGTGAAACCTTGGTGGTGGTGGAACACCATATTGACGTATGGCTTGATCTGGTGGATCGGGTTATCGTACTCGGCAAGCCGGAGGCCGACTCGCATGTCAGCGGCGTCATCGCAGACGGCACTCCGGAAGAAGTGTTCGGCAGCATGGCATCGGTGCTCGCAAAGGGCGGCGCATGGGTTCCAGGACGCACCATCGAAAGTCATACCCCCGAATCCAGCCAATCGTCGGGAGATGTTGTTCTGCGAACGGAGGATCTCAGCTTCGGGCGTGACTTCGCGCTTGGCGAGCATGTGAACCTCGTGTTCCATGCTGGCGAGATCACCGCACTGACCGGCAAAAACGGCGTGGGAAAATCCACGCTCGCGTTGACTTTTGGCCGGCTTGCTCAAGCCCGATTTCCGGCCGTGTGAGCATGGATGAGACCATGGTTCCCGCACGTAGGGAGAACGACGTCTTCACTTGGAAAAGTCGGGATCTGCTCGGACGGATCGGCATGGTGTTCCAGGAGCCGGAACACCAGTTCGTCGCATCCAGCGTGCGTGACGAAGCGGCGGTCGGCCCCAAATCCATGGGCAAGAGCGAAGAAGAGTCTTACGCTATAGCCGACAACATGCTTGAGCGTATGAATCTTGCTAGATTCGCCCAAGCTAATCCGTTCACATTATCGGGCGGCGAAAAAAAGAAGGCTTTCCGTTGCCTCCATGCTGCCGCCGCGCCGAAAGTCTTGGTGATGGACGAGCCGACGTTCGGCCAAGACTTCACCACATGGACGGAAATGGTGAAACTGATCGCCGGTGCGCGTGACGCCGGCTGTTCCGTCATCATGGTCACCCATGACGAACCATTGATCGAAAACGTTGGGAGCGCGTCGCATTCTCGTAAGCGAGGGGGAGTGAGATGGAACAGTTGGAAACCATCAGCGTGGTACCGCACAAGGAACGTCATGACGATGCCAAGCCGGCATCGCCGTCATGGTTCGTGGCAAAAATCAATCCGGTCAGCCGTTTCATCGGTGCACTGATACTATGTATTCCCATGTTCGTGACGCTGGACGTGGTCTCCGCGTCCGTGGCACTCGCATTGGAGGTGTTGTTGCTCTGGATTGGAGGCGTCGCTCCATGGACGGTGCTTCGTAAAACCTGGCCGGTATGGGTCGCAGCTTCGGGAAGCTTCATTTCCGTGTCATTGTATGGCAAAACCTCCGGTGCCGTGCTGGTCAATCTTGGCAATGTCATTGTGATCTCGCAGGGATCGTTGTACTTGGCGTTGGCCACGTTCCTGCGTGTGGCGGCCATTGCCGTTCCCGGCGTGATCCTCGCGCTTGGCCTTGACCCGACCGATCTGGCTGATGGTTTGGTGCAGATTCTGCATTTGCCGTCACGATTCGTATATGGCGGCTTGGCTGGCATGCGCATGTTCACATTGCTGCAGGATGATTGGCGTGCGCTTGGACAATCCCGCCGCTCTCGTGGCCTGGGCGACGGTAGCGCCATCAGGCGCGTGTTTCCCAGGCGTTCAGCTATTGGTGGTGTCGATTCGACGTGGCACGAAACTTGCCACCGCCATGGAAGCTCGTGGTTTCGGCGCGGACGCTCCGCGAAGCCAGGCTAGGAAATCGAGCTTACATGCCGTCGATTGGCTGTTTTACGTGATTTGCGTGCCGTGCCGGTGATTGCGTTGTCTTGCGCTTATTCACCGGTTACTGGCATTGGGCTTTTACCGGCACTGGCAATTAATCGGAGCAGGGCTGCGCAGTACGAGGTTTGTTGAATGCGCGGCGGATTTGCGAAGGGCGTTTTCATTCGTT
>ENA-OQAL01000312-OQAL01000312.1-human-gut-metagenome-genome-assembly--contig:-NODE-312-length-11841-cov-4.301178_pt1 | contig 11841 bp, 10 predicted proteins | sample MGYA00242491_ERZ504519 | MGnify/ENA primary metagenome ERZ504519 (study PRJEB26092, sample SAMD00036260) | human gut metagenome | host: Homo sapiens | study: EMG produced TPA metagenomics assembly of... | reverse complement strand
CCATCCTACAAAACGACGCCAGACACTCCGCTTCTTATATTCCTCACGGGTCATAATCGTACTATTGAGCTTATCGTTCTGAAATACTTCTCCCAACTCGGCAGTAGTAGGCAAATCCAGAATAAAAAGCATTGATCTCATAATCATAATGGAGACTACGGCTGTTCAGGTTCGTACTGCCCACCGTACAGAACCGCTCGTCCACCATCATGATTTTAGAATGATGAAAGCCCCCATTGAACACATAGATGTGTGCTCCGGCCTTACGCAACTTATTGGCTATATAAAACCCGGCATCGGGAGTAAAAGAGATATCCGATTTTCCGGGAATCATGATTTCCACCCGAACTCCCCGTTCTGCCGCTCGTTTAATAGCATTTCTGACTTCACGAGTAGGAGTAAAATAAGGATTGATAATCTGCACCTTACGTTCTGCGGCATCCAATGCCGCAATATAGGCCTCACGCATGATTTCCGGACAAACTTTCGGAATACGCTGCACAATGGCCACCCTTCTTCCGGAACCCTCGCACAACGTATCATGCGCCACTTGCCCTTCCTTCAAACCTTCGTGTGTTTCCTTATTCCATACACCTAAAACGCTTTTTCCAGATACTGCACCGCCGGTCCTTCTATACGGATGTGCATATCGCGCCAAGGACCGATTTCGGGAAGCCCGTTGATATAATAATCGGCAATATTCATGCCACCCGTATATCCCACTTTTCCGTCGATGACCACAATTTTCTGATGGTCACGACAAAACACGTGATTGATATAAGGAAAACGAATGGGACTGAAACGAGCCATTTCCACTCCTCTTTCCGCCAGCATCTTCAGATGTTCCTTTCGCAGGGGACGACTGTTCGACAAATTTCCAAAGTCATCAAACAAGGCCTTGATTGTCACTCCTTCTTTGGCTTTCTCAGCCAACAGGGTAAATAATTCCTTGGCAATAGAATCACTGCGGAAATTAAAGTATTCCAGATGGATATAGTTTTCAGCCTTCTTTATATCTTCAAACAAATGTTCAAACTTGCTGCGACCGCTCTTCAACAAAGTCATACGATTACAAGCCGTAACAGGCATTTGTTTTTCTTTCAAAAAACGGGCAAACAAGGAATCAGCAGGCAAGTAAACTTTAGCAGTATCTACTTCAGCCTGACCTGGAACCTCTTTCAGGCTTTGTCCTTTGACCGAAATCACACTACATATAATTATTACCCACCCTAACAGGTATAACTTTACTTTCATCTTCATAACGGTTATCGGGCAAAAATATGGAATATTTCAGAAAAGACCATGATTTTCTGAAACAGAATTGAAAGATTTACCATCTATTCCGCCAAATAGCCTTATATATACTCCCCTGACATGATGAAACTCTTAACTGTAATTACCAAACAAAATACTGCTTCCAAACGCAAGTGCATTCACAATGAAACGTAAGTACATTTGACACAAAACACAAGGAGGTTTCATCTTAAACGCAAGTACATTTCAGATTGAACGAAAAGGTGTTTTTCCAAGGAAGAAGAGAATGCTTCAGGAAAGTGAAAAAAGGATATAAAATCTTGACATCAGCATATTAAATAAGGTAGCAGGGAAAAGAATTTAAAGTGATAAAATGCAAACAAAGAAATGTAACCTACTCTTTGCAAAATTGGGATATGACATCTAAAAATAGTGAAATTTTTCCGTAATTAGCCGAAATCATCTTTTTTCATCCTATATTTACCAGTGTAAAGATTCGTTTTCACTGATAACTTTCCTATCTTTGCATTGAAGAAAAAAACAAAGACTGACTATACACTTTTTATACATAACTTAAATACATAAGAATTATGGAATTTGTAACAAACGAAAAACTTACCATTGTTGGTGCTGCCGGTATGATCGGTTCTAACATGGCTCAGACTGCTATCATGATGGGCTTAACTCCTAACATCTGTTTGTACGACCCGTACGCTCCAGGTTTGGAAGGTGTTGCTGAAGAATTGTTCCACTGCGGTTTCGAAGGTGTGAACATCACTTTCACTTCAGATATCAAAGAAGCGCTGACTGGTGCTAAATATATCGTAAACTCAGGTGGTGCTGCTCGTAAAGCTGGTATGACTCGTGAAGACCTATTGAAAGGCAACGCAGCTATCGCAGAAGAATTCGGTAAGAACGTAAAACAGTACTGTCCGGATGTAAAACACATCGTAGTTATCTTCAACCCTGCTGACATCACAGGTTTGATCACACTGTTGTACTCTGGTTTGAAACCGGGTCAGGTAACTACTTTGGCTGCTCTTGACTCTACTCGTCTGCGCAGCGAATTGGCAAAACATTTCGGGATCTCTATGGACGCTGTTGAAAACTGCCGTACTTACGGTGGTCACGGCGAACAGATGGCTGTATTTGCTTCTACTGCTAAAGTAAACGGTAAAGCTTTGACAGACATCATCGGTACTGACGCTTTGACAAAAGAACAGTGGGCTGAAATCCAGCAGAAAGTAACTAAGGGTGGTGCTAACATCATCAACTTGCGTGGCCGTTCTTCATTCCAGAGCCCGTCATACGTTTCTATCGAAATGATTGGTGCTGCTATGGGTGGTAAAGCATTCCGCTGGCCGGCTGGTACTTACGTTTCTAACGAAAAGTACGACCACATCATGATGGCTTGGGAAACTTCTATCACTGCTGACGGTTGCCACTGCGCTGCTTTGAACGGTACTGCAGAAGAACAAGCTGTTTTGGATAAGAGCTACGAACACTTGTGTGCACTGCGTGATGAAGTAATCGCTATGGGCGTTCTTCCTCCAGTAGCTGAATGGAACAAGCTGAACCCGAACATTAAATAATCGGATTTTCCATTAATATAAAAGGAGACTGAATCATCGGTCTCCTTTTTTTATGCCCAATTCCAACGCACTTGTACATCATACAAAATCATAAAAACCTCATTTTTATATATTTACACTCCCAATGTACATCTAAAAACTTTCAGTCTCTCTCTCTTTAAAGCACTACCTTTGCCGCTCTTTACCATGTATTCCTAAAACCACGGGCAGCAATGAGAATATACACTTTACTATTTTTCTTTATTTCAGCACTGACCTGTCACTCGCTGTATGCACATACTCCCGCGAGCAGTTATTTTTTGATGCAAGACTCCACGTCTTCTCTTACCTCATTGACTCTTCCAGCGAAGCCAAAGAAAACAAAGGAACTTTTCCAGCAAAACTTTTTCGTACATGGGAATTCCTTTTTATTGTTTCCGGCTTAATCGTGAAAAAAAACAAAACCAGGATTTCCGTACACTGCGCAATCGCTTCCAGCCTACCTTTCACCACGAATATGACAATTATACACAATATGTCCCGTTAGTTGCTACATGGAGCATGAAGTTAGCTGGAGTAGAAAGTCGTAGTTCATGGAAGGAGCTCACAGTCAGCAATGTTTTCTCAGCAGCCCTTATGGCCGGCTTTGTCAACACCCTGAAATATACGACCAAAGAAATGCGTCCGGACAATTCGTCAAACAATTCATTTCCTTCCGGACATACAGCCACCGCTTTTATGTGCGCCACAATCCTGCATAAAGAATACGGCATGCTCAGTCCGTGGTATAGCATCGGGGGATATACCCTGGCAGGAGTGACTGGTATCACGCGACAGCTGAACAACCGTCACTGGATTGGCGATGTACTGGTAGGAGCCGGAATAGGTATGATTTCAACAGACTTAGGCTATTTCTTTCCCGACCTGATTTTTCGTAAGAATACCACCAGCAGCCAGTTAACAACCCACTTCAACCGCTACGATACACCTTCATTCCTGAGCCTCAACATGGGATTTGCCACAGGACCTTCCACTTTACGCACCGCCGACCTCTATGACACAGAAGAAGGAACTCCTTTAGGGATGCGCCTGCATACGGGTACATCGACCGTTGTCAGCGCAGAAGGAGCTTACTTTTTCAATGCGTATATCGGCTTGGGAGGACGCCTGAGAGTAGCTACCGTACCTGTTATTGCCGACATTCCCGATGAGAACAAAAAACATTTTGACCTGGACAATGAATTGAAGGAAGGAGCTCCTGTCAACATGTACCTGCTCGACGGACTGGAATCTGACCATTTAGGTATGTGCGACATCGATTTAGGACTTTACTTTTCTTATCCGCTCAGCAGCCGTTTCTTAATAGGAAGCAAACTGTTAGCCGGACGACGTACTAATGCAAACTTTACCTTAAACTCTATTTCACGGATTAATCCAGCCATTTTCGACCGTCAGAAGTGAGCCAGGAAGCCTACGACCAATTCTATAAAGCCGACGTAGATTACTATATCCAGCAGGAAGGCTCAGCGTTCAGGAAATGCTACAAAGCACTTTCATTGATGAAGAATTTCTTCATATCCGTAAAAGTTCTACATTCAAATTAGGAACCGGCCTTTCTCTCGCCTACCGCTACAAAGAAAAACGCGGCCCTGCGTCTCTATTGCGACTATGACTTTGCCTCCCCTCGGCTGACATACGACCTGAAGAACTCCTGGGCAGACGAAGACGGTAACCGGGAAGTCCGTTCGTATAGTAAAAGAACGCCTATGCATAATTTTACTTTCGGAGCTTCCATCGCGTTCATGTTCTAACACGGAAGCCGTTGCACATTCTACTTATTTTATTATTTCGCCCTTCGAAATGATTGACCAAGCTACCATAGACCGAATACTGGACGCCGCACAAATAGTAGATGTTGTATCCGAGTTTGTCACCCTCCGCCGCCGAGGAGTGAACTACATCGGACTATGCCCGTTCCACAATGAAAAGACCCCTTCTTTCAGTGTATCTCCCAGCAAAGGATTATGCAAATGTTTCAGTTGCGGTAAGGGAGGAAATGTGGTACACTTCATCATGGAGCACGAACAACTTTCTTACTACGAGGCACTGAAGTGGCTGGCTAACAAATATCACATCGAAGTAAAGGAACGGGAACTCACCGACGAAGAAAAACAAGCACATAGTCTGCGTGAAAGCTTGTTTGTAGTCAATCAGTTTGCATCCGAATATTTTCAAGACATACTTTATAATCACATCGACGGACAGCGTATCGGTATGACCTACTTACGCAGCCGAGGATTCCGTGATGACATTATCAAAAAGTTCCAGTTAGGATACAGCACAGACAGTCACGATGCACTGGCACGTACAGCCAAACAGAAAGGCTATCAAGAAGAGTTTCTGGTAAAAACCGGCTTGTGCTATAGAAAGGACGACGGTTCACTTCGCGACCGTTTCTGGGGGCGTGTCATTTTCCCCGTACATACCTTATCGGGAAAAGTAGTAGCTTTTGGCGGACGTGTATTGAGCGCAGCCACCAAGAACGTGCAGATGAAGTATGTCAATTCTCCGGAATCGGAGATATATCACAAAAGCCGGGAACTCTATGGCATTTATTTTGCCAAGCAGGCCATTGTACGCCAGGACCGCTGCTTCTTGGTTGAAGGCTATACCGATGTCATTTCCATGCACCAGAGTGGAATTGAAAACGTGGTGGCTTCTTCGGGTACGGCATTGACCTCCGACCAGATACGACTGATTCATCGCTTTACCAATAACATCACGGTATTGTATGACGGTGACGGAGCCGGAATCAAGGCCAGCATACGCGGTATTGACATGCTGCTGGAAGAAGGCATGAACATCAAGGTATGTCTGCTCCCCGATGGAGACGACCCCGACAGCTTTGCCCGCAAGCATAATGCCACCGACTATCAGACCTACATCAATGAGCACGAAGTGGACTTCATCCGTTTCAAGACGAACCTGCTGATGGAAGAAGCAGGAAAAGACCCGATCAAACGTGCCAGCCTAATTTCCAGTATCGTAAAAAGTATCTCTGTGATACCTGACTCGATTGTCCGCTCCGTATATACACGCGAATGCAGCCAGCTTCTGCAAATGGAAGAGAAAATCCTGATAGAAGCGGTAAACAAACTGATAGAGCAGGCACAGGAAAATAAATACAAGGAAATCCAGCGGAAGCAACGACAGGCTACCCAGGATGCTCAGCCTGCTCTTCCGACTACTTACCCGGAGACACAGCCGACAGAGATTCCTATACCGGATGAGACTCAACTTCCTCCAGCTCCTCTGGAAACAGCAGCAGAGTATATACCTCCAACCGCTGAACAGCCTGCCGGACAACCCGCAAGCACTCCTGTTCCTACGGACAATTACCTTTCGTATATCCCATTGGAAGGGAATGAACAGAAACTGTTCTACAAGAAGGAACAGCTCCTCCTGCAAATGATTGTCCGCTATGGAGAGAAAGTGATGTGTTACTTAGAGGATGAAAACGGAGAAGAGCAACCGCTCACTGTCATAGAATGTATTTCTTCCAGCTTGAAGGAGGATGAACTGCAGTTTCACTATCCTTTAGACCGCCGTATCCTAAAAGAAGCGGAGAATCATCTGCACGACGAAGGCTTTGTGTCTGAGCGCTATTTCCTGACTCATCCTGATCCGGAAATCAGTAAACAGGCCGCAGAACTGGCCAGCGACCGCTATCAGCTAAGCAAGTACCACTCCAAAGGACAGGCAATCATCACCGATGAAGAAAGACTTTATGAGTTAGTTCCCAGGTTGTTAATTGATTTCAAGCTATCGATTGTAGAAGAAGAAATGAAGCATACCCTGCAGGCTTTAGCCAATCCGGACATCTATAACAATCCGGAGAAATGTCAGGAAATCATGCAACATTACAAAGAGTTGCAAAAAATTCAGATTCCAATGGCACAAAAAAGCAGGCGACCGCGTCATTTTACGTTAGCTATTTCCCCTCTCCACTTACGATAAAAAGGGGAAATAGTCTCTTTCATATTAATATTTTGCACGAATCAGGTTCATGAACTCTTCGCGCGTCTTGGCCTGATTGAATGCGCCTGTAAAGTCAGAGGTAGTCGTTACAGAATTCTGCTTTTCCACGCCTCTCATCTGCATACACATGTGTTTGGCTTCTACTACCACCATTACGCCTAATGGATTCAGTGTTTCTTGGATACACTCCTTTTATTTGAAGCGTCATGCGTTCCTGCACCTGCAAACGGTGAGAAAAAATATCTACCACACGAGCAATCTTACTCAGCCCCGTAATGTATCCGTTAGGATATATGCCACATGGGCCTTTCCGTAGAACGGCAGCATGTGATGCTCGCACATGGAAAGAAATCAATGTCCTTCACAATCACCATCTGGCTGTAAGGTTCCTTGAATTTTGCGGCATTCAGCACTTCTCTCGGATCCATTTCATATCCGCGAGTCAGCGTCAGCATGGCTTTTGCTACACGCTCAGGGGTTTTCAACAGTCCTTCTCTTTCAGGATCTTCACCCAGCAAAGAAAGGATTTCCTTGTAATGCCCGACCAGTTTCTCAACCTTCTCTTGCGGCCAGTTTATCGAATTTGTATCTGTCATCATTATTCTATAGGTATATTAATCTGTTCACGCACAATAGACACTTCCTTAAAAACTCCTGTAGCTTTCAATTTACGCATGGTTACATGTGCTTCTTCAATACTTTTAAAGTCTCCTACCCGCACAGCCAGCGAGGAGGCTGAAAATAAGTATAAACCGGAAGTTCCGGAAATTCTTCTTTCACTTTCGTTGCTACCCTATTCGCTTCACTACGCGCCTGACGGGAATTATTTCCAGCGTATACCTGTACGCGAAATCCACGAGCTTTTAATGTCTTTACCGGCTCCGAACTGGTAGAACGCACATAACGTTTCCCTATCAAAGAGGTAATCTGTGCATCCTGGTGGATAGTCACTACACCTTCTCCCGCCCGACGGGTCTGCAGGCTTTCGATAATGTTCTGCTGGGCATAAGCCCCGCCGACACACAAAACAGAAACTACAAATAAAAGATATTTCAGCATAAGCGGATTTTTAGATAGACATAGAAAACAAAAGTCAATTGAGCACAGAGACCATACGACGGTGCTACGTCCTCACATCATCTCTGTGCTCATAAGTCGCTCCTGACTAATTCAAAAAGAATTATTTAAAAGCGTCGATGATACCCTTGAAGTCTGCAACTTTCAAAGCAGCACCACCAATCAGACCACCGTCTACATCAGGATTAGCGAACAATTCTTTTGCGTTAGAAGGCTTGCAGCTTCCACCGTACAGGATAGAAGTATTTTCAGCTACTTCCTGACCGTATTTAGCAGCAACCAAAGAACGGATGTGAGCGTGGATTTCCTGAGCCTGTTCCGGAGTAGCAGTCTTACCTGTACCGATAGCCCAAACCGGTTCGTAAGCCAAGATTACTTTACCGAAATCTTCAGCAGACAAAGAGAATACAGAAGCCAGCTGAGCTTCTACTACTTCATTCTGTTTGTTAGCTTCACGTTCTTCCAATACTTCACCGATACAGAAGATAGGTTTCAAGTTGTTAGCCAAAGCCAGTTTAACTTTTTCTTCCAGGATTTCAACTGTTTCGTGATAGTAAGCACGACGTTCAGAGTGACCCAAGATTACATACTGAGCACCTGTAGATGCAACCATTTCTGCAGAAACTTCACCTGTATAAGCACCAGAGACTTTGTCAGCGCAGTTTTCAGCACCTACACCAATGATAGAGCTGTCCACCAGAGGAGTTACAGAAGCCAAGTGAATGAAAGGAGTACAGATGATTACATCGCAGTTTGGTTTGTCTGCTGTCAATGCTTCGTTCAATTCTTTTGCCAATGCAATACCTTCCTGCAGGTTCTTGTTCATTTTCCAGTTACCTGCTACAATGTTTTTCTCATTTTGTTTTAAATTTTAAAGGGTTAGTTATAATGTTTTCTTTATTATTCTCTTCCTCTTTTTTCTTTTTGCGGCTTTTTTATGCGCAACCATATCAGGTCGACTACGGTCAGGAACAGCAAAGGCCCCAGGAACCAACCGGTCACTTCTACCACCTTGTGCACATTGGTTTTCGGATTCCATGTACTGAATGGAAGTTTCTCCAGCGGTGCATTCAACTGGTATTCATCTGGTAGATTGGAAACACTCCATTTACGCAGCACGACTCCTTTTTTCAGCAGCATCAATCCCGGATTGGAACGAATCATCGTTTTCAGCGTAATCTCATCCATCAACGCAAACGGATATTCCGCTCCTGTATTCTCTTGCCAGTCTATGATATCCTGCTCCGAAGAAGCTGTCAGACATAGGAAACGATACCCGTGCTCCACGCTGTAATCATACACCTCATTGATCAAATCCATGCCACTATCGTCTGCCTGCTTCAACCATGGTGCCACCAGTAAGAACGTGTACTGGTCGCTATGAAGTATGTCATCGGTCAAATCCTCTCCCGTTTCCAGTGAAGTAATCGAGAAGTCGTGAATAGGAGGTTCATAGCCCTTCTCCTTCACCCGCGTCTTCGAATCGACAAAGGTCCACGTGGAATCTGTCGGGAAATTATCAATCGTAAATTCCTGTTCTTTACCGTCTTTCGAATAAATAAAAATCGTTTCATACTCGGTAGGCTTCTCACCTTCAGGAATTGTCATGCCTTTTATGATGTCTGCTCCTACATGATAAGGACGAAAATCGAACACAGGCAGGTAGCGCAGGCAGAACAACATGAAGAAGATGATGAACAGAATACTGTAAAGCGAAATCAGCCAGTCCACTTTCGTGGTGACCAGATTAAAGATATGCCGACGCCACTTAAACACGGAAATAGCCGCAATAAGCAACACGATGTTCTTGAAGAAAGTCTCCCAGTTGGTCAGCACAACCGCATCACCAAAACATCCACAATCGGAAATCGGATTGGCTATGGTCAGCCACAATGTCAACGGTGTCATAAACGCCATCATCAACAAAGCCAGCAAAGGAGCTACCCTCCGACGAATACCGAAGAACAGATAAATGCCAAGAATAAACTCAAACAAGGCACAGAGCATAGCTGCTAGATAAGGCACATATCCTGCGCTCAGGCTCTGCAGCCCCCATGCTTCCAGGTAATCCTGTACCTTATAGACCGTGCCCAAAGGGTCATTAGCCTTTACAAATCCAGAGAACAGAAAAACGACAGCCAATAAAAACGGCAGACGTTACTCCAGATCACAAATGCTTTATGTAGAAACTTATTCTCCAAATTCCAGCTTAATCAATCCGAAAACGGCATAATTAATCATATCCATATAATTGGCGTCTACACCTTCTGAAACCAAGGTGTCTCCTTTCAAAGATTCGATTTGCTTGGTCCGATAAATCTTCATCAAAATCAAATCTGTATAGGAAGTGATGCGCATGCTACGCCAAGCCTCATCATAGTCATGATTCTTCGCCAGCATCAGCTTCAGCGCCTTGTCGGCATAGGTATCATATAATTCCAGCGCACGCTCTTCAGTTATATCTTCCTTCTCGGCATAGCCCAGTTCCAGCTGAATAAGCCCGATAATACCATAATTGACAATTGCAATAAACTCCGGACGAATGCCTTCATCTATCAAGGACACGCCCTTTACTTCTATGCTGCGAATACGGTTTGCCTTAATATAAATCTGGTCTGTCACGGAAGACGGACGCATGATGCGCCAGGCAGCTCCGTAATCATGCAACTTCTTAGCAAACAAATCACGGCATACTGCAATTACATGTTCAAATTGTTTCTTGGTTTCTTCCATCTTTTATGCTCGAATATGTGGCAAAGTTACTGTTTTTTCAGAGAGCACACAAAAATAACGGAGATAAAAATGCCATTTCATACAGTCCCGACAGAACTATATGAAATGGCATCTCCTTTTATTTCAATAAATTTGTTTTCCAGATTAAGAACATCTCAAGACTTGTCCGATACGCAACGTTGTAGTACGTTTTATACCATTAATCTGACACAAGCGGTCGATGGATACGTGATACAAACGAGAGATACGTCCCAATGTATCACCCTTACGGATTTTATGATAGCGGATAGCTGATTTTTCCGCCTCTGCCGCACCGGATTTTCCTGATTTTACAGCAGCCAATGCACGAGTACGCTGATATGCATAACGGTTGGCACCACGCACAAACAAATAGCTGTCTGAAACGATATCCTGGTTCGGGAAATCAAACATAAATTCTGGATTTATCACCTCACCTAAGAAACGAGTTTCAAAATGAAGGTGAGAACCGGTAGAACGTCCGGTATTTCCTCCCAAACCAATCGGGTCACCCGCCTTTACATATTCATCTTCAGCTACAATCTGCTTAGACAAGTGTCCGTAAATGGTTTCCAAACCATTGTCATGACGAATTACTACATATTTGCCATAACCTCTACGTTCATATTTCACCATGCGCACACGCCCGTCGAAAGCAGCACGGATGGTATCGCCGATATAGACCTTAATGTCCAATCCGTTGTGCATACGCCGCCAGCGCGGACCACATTTAGAAGTAATTTTTGTATGAGTTGTCGGCATGCAGAAGCCTGTCAGATCGATTCGGAAACTATCTGGAACCTGTACATTACCACCGTAAGCATGAACGCGATCATTGTTCCAGTTTGGATAAAGACTGTAAGCGGGATATACTGCCTGTTCTGCTTTAATCTGGCGAATCAGGGCTAATGAATCCACTGCTTTTAATTTTCTGTCAATCGGCGCCTGACGAGCCAGAAGATCCTGTCCTGAAACATTGATACTGACCATGGCCAGAGCCGCCATTGCTACTGTTCTAATACACTTTAAAATCATTATACCTTATATTTTTCAGCTAGTATCCGTCGGATGGCCTTTTTCCAGCCCGACCCTTATTCAGAATACCATTACTGGTTTAAAAACAAAATCACTTTCAGAGTGCACTTCTGCC
>ENA-OQAL01000311-OQAL01000311.1-human-gut-metagenome-genome-assembly--contig:-NODE-311-length-11866-cov-1.516569_pt1 | contig 11866 bp, 14 predicted proteins | sample MGYA00242491_ERZ504519 | MGnify/ENA primary metagenome ERZ504519 (study PRJEB26092, sample SAMD00036260) | human gut metagenome | host: Homo sapiens | study: EMG produced TPA metagenomics assembly of... | reverse complement strand
GATTTAAGTTGTAGCCAACGCCGCGCCCGCCGAGACGCCCACCATATGGTCACAGGTCAGGCCGCACTCCATCCACTACGTCGAGCACGCCCGCCGTATACATACCGCGGTAGCCGCCTCCCTCGAGCGCAAGCCCCACCGTGGGCGTCGTATCTGGCTGTGCCATGCGACCATCTCCGTTCCTGCGTTTTAAACGAAACAAGTATACCCGTCAACATATATCGCCTCAGTCGCATTTTCATCGAACATCGTCGCGTTACCGTTTGGCGAATAATGGCGAATAATGGCCGCCCGCAACATGGGTACCCCTACATAATTCCATACACTTGTTTATACTACTCAGTAGTTATCAGCAACGAACGTCAGCCGACAAATAAACCCAACGACGCGGCAAGGCGGGGGCTTGGAAACACACGAGGCGTTGAGCAACAACGCGTGTGCACAACGAGCTCGCCCGACGCAATCCGCCCCGACCCCAGAAAGCCGCCTACAGCATGGATATCGCCAGCAATTACACCGAGACGCTCGAAAAGACCGTCCGCGACCTTCTCAAGCGTCAGGAGGATCTGGTCAGGACCGCCTTTACCGACCAGCTACCGGGCTTGGCAACCGCGGCGGCTTTGCCCGTTCCCTCGAGGAGCTCTGGGAGCAGGACACCCCCGTTACCATGGCGTACATCGATATCGACAATCTCAAGCACTGCAACGACGTCTTTGGCCATGACGAGGGCAACCGCTATATTTTGCAGGTAAGCCTCTATCTCAAGCTGTATATGGAGGTGGACGAAGCGGCGTTTCGTCTGGGAGGCGACGAGTTTGCCATCCTGTCTACGATTGCAACCGAGAACGACCTCGCCGAACGTCTGGAACGCTGCCGAACGGTCCTGCTCAAAAACAACGATGCCGAGATGCCTCACTCGTTTAGCTACGGAGTGGCACACGCCGACCCCGCCCTGGGCGAAGCCCCCAATCGCTTGACGAACGATGCCGACCATCGCATGTACGACTACAAGCTACGTCATGCCGTGCACCTTGATCGACGCAATATCGCACAAGCCCACACCGACGACTTCGAAATAAGCGATCGAATTTTCGACGCCCTTTCGATGCTCAACGAAGGCCGCTATTTCTTTATCGAGAACTTGGACAAACATCGAACCCTTTGGTCACAAGGCGCCTTGCGCGATCTTGGTCTTCCTTCGGAGCATATAGACAACTGTCACGATTATTGGAAAACGCGTGTCCATCCCGATGACCTTGAGGCCTATACCAACGACATCGACCAAATCTATGACGGCTCCAAACATCGTCACGTCATGCAGTACCGCGTGCGCAATGCCGCCGGCGATTACATCCTCGGCCGTGCTCGCGGGTTTCGTATCGACGGCGACGGAAATGTCCCCTCGCTCTATGTCGGCGAGCTCGTCAACCACTCGCTTGCCGAGACCGTCGACGCCGCCACGGGTCTCGGAACGCAGCGCACGCTGATCAACGCTATCGATGCCTGCCGTCGCGACCGTTGCGAGACGGGGCTTATAGCAGTGCGCGTTCGCGGCACGGCAAAGCTCAACGAGCTCTACGGGGCCGAGGCCGTCGACAACATGCTCGCCGAATACGCAGGCCGCATGTTGTCGATTACTCGCGGCAGGAGTCGCGTCTTCCGTTCACGCAACGCCCAGTTCGTCGTGCTTAGCAACAATTTGGATCACGAAGCATTCGAGCAACTGATCCAACATCTCAAAGAGGCCGTTTTCGCTCCCGTTCGAATCGCGGGCGACACTATTACCCCCGTCTGTCTTGTCGTTCCGGCCTTTTACGAGCACCTGACCAATCAAACGGCCGCCGTTTTAGGCGAACTCGACCGTCGCATTCGCACGGCCGGCGGGCTTGTTCCCAACGACAGCCTCCCCATACCCGAGGTGGAGCGCAAAAGCGCCATCGCCGAACGCATCGATCCGCTCACGGGTCTCTATCGACCCAGCGAGTTTATGCGCCGCGCCAACGAATTTCTCGAGACAAGGCGCAATGGCGCCTGGTGTATCGCCACCGTCGATATGGGGCACATGCGACTGTTCAACGAATGGCACGGACAGGCCGAGGGCGACCGCGTACTCGCCGATGTGGGCACGGTTCTCAAGGACATCGAGAATGCCGCCATGGGCGTCGCAGGGTACTGGGGCCAAGACGATTTTTGCGTACTCATCCCCTTTGAACACGACACCGTCCATCAGATCTATAGCCGCGTTCGCCAGCCGTGGTCAAGCATGATGACGGCGTGGGCTTCTGGCCGTCCATGGGCGTCTACCCCATCGACTCCAACGAGGAAATCACCATCGATGCGCAGGCCAAGGCCATGTTTACCAATCGGCGCGCAAAAAACGACTTTAAGGAGCGCATTGCCATTTTCCGCCCCGAGGAATACGAGCACGAAATCGCGTTCCACCGCACGCTGACCGAATTCCAGTATGCGCTCTCAAACGGCCGCATTACCTACTACGTGCAGCCCCAGGTCGACCATGGAAACCGGCGAGATCGTTGGCGCCGAGGCGCTCACACGCTGGATTGACAAGGATGGCTCCCTCATTTCACCTACCACCTTTATCCCCGCTCTCGAGGAAAGCGGTTTTGTGGTGACGCTCGACAAATATGTTTGGCAGGGCGTCGCCTCGTGGCTGCGTGAGTGCATCGATCGAGGGCTGCGCGTAGTTCCGATCTCGCTCAATGTGTCGCGCGTGGATATCCTTGCCTGCGACGTCGCCGAGCATATGGGGGGCGCTTGCCGCCCAATACAACCTACCGCCCGAGTCATGCGCATTGAGATCACCGAGACGGCTTATACGGGAGAGTCCGAGGCCGTGGATAAGCTGACGGCCGACCTACACACTCGCGGTTTCTCGACCTACATGGACGATTTTGGCACCGGCCAGTCTACGCTCGCGATGCTCAAGAAACGTCAACGTCGACGTCATCAAGCTTGATCGCACGTTTGTGCCCACCGACCGCGATCAAAGCCGTAGCGCGCAAATCGTTTCATCAATGCTCGAGATGGCGCAATCGCTCCATCTGCCCGTTGTAATCGAGGCGTCGAGACAAACGAGCAGGCGAACATGCTGCTCCACATGGGTGCCCACTACGCTCAGGGCTTCCTCTACTACCGCCCCATGCAGGCAAAGGATTTTGAGGCATTGCTCGATGGCGGCAACAAAAACTGATACGCTCGCGCGCAAAACGATACCGCCGAAGGGGCGCTTGTCCCCATTGGCTAACTTATGCCCCAACTCCAAAACCGAATTGGGGGATATGATGCAAACCACTGTTGTGCCCAAGGAGGTTATCCATCATGAACGAGTCGTATCGCCTGGGCGAGCAATCGATCATTGCCTATCTTCAGCGACTTGCGAACGGGGTCTCGACCGCCGAGCTCGATGTTGCCGCGCTGCCCACGGAGCTGTGCGCCATCGGCGAGCAGCTACAGAAGACATTTGCCATCCTGCAGCAAGAACGCGAGCTGCTTGAGCGCGGCGCCTATATCGATTCGCTCACCAATCTTGGCAACCGTGCTGGACTCCACCGTTATGCCGAGCTGCTTTGGCACAAAGGCACCCCCTTCACCTGCGCTTATATCGATATCGATCGCCTTAAGCATTGCAACGATACGTTTGGCCACACCGAGGGCAATCGCTACATCCTGAGCATCTGCCGTGCACTCACCGAGACAATGGAACCCAATGACCTGCTGTTCCGTATCGGTGGAGACGAATTTGTACTCGTATCCCCCACGACAGATGAAGCCGAACTCGAGCAGCGCCTGGAGCGGACGCGCACCGACCTTATCGAGGCAACATCGGGCGGCAAAGCGCCCATGATCGCTAGCTTTAGCTTTGGCTGCTCGCGCGTCGACCCACTCGCTGGCGATACGCGTCGCCAGATGACCATGGACGCCGACCGCAAAATGTATCGCTACAAGCTCATGCACCGTGTGCAGCAGCCGAAGGAAAACGACGCATCCATGCGCCCGATCGCCGATCAGCCTCCCTGCAACGACCGGGTGTTCCAAGCGATCTCCATGAGCTCCGAGACGCGCTATCCGTTTATCCTTAACCTCGATACCGGCGAATCGCAATGGTCGATTAATGCCGTGCGCGATTTTGACCTGCCCTCCCAGCATCCCTATAACTCGCTCGATATGTGGCTCGCCCGCGTTCACCCCGAGGACCGCGACAACGTGCGCAGCGAGCTCGATATGGTGGTAAACGGCGCGTGGCACTTCCATTACATGCAGTATCGCGTCATGAATACCGCTGGTAAATATGCGCTGTGCGAGTGTACGGGCTACCGCTTGGATAGCACCGAAACCGAGCCCAACATGTATGTGGGCATTATCATCAACCGAAGCTTGGCGGATACGACCGATTCCGTGACCGGCCTGGGCGATATCCACGCCCTGGTCAACGCCATTGGCGAAATGCGTCGCGTGGCGCGCAAGGCAGGCCTGGTCGCCATCAAAATCGACGACATCGCCAAGGTCAATGCCCGCTTTGGCTTTGATGCGGGCGACCGCGTTTTTTTTTTTGGCAGAAAGTGCCGCCTGCCTCATGGACTGTTCGCGCGGCAAGGGCCGTCTGTTCCGCTCGACCGGACCGATGTTCGTGGCGCTTTTCGATGACCTTGATCCCGAAGAGACCGACGCGATCGCAGAAGAAATCGAGCGGTTCTTGGGGTCGCCCGTACTCTTTTGGCTTCATTTGAATATCAGCCCGCCCATTCGTGGTGGCCACACTTCATCTAGATGCCGTCGACCGACAGCCCATTTCCATTTTGAACGAGCCCAAAGCGCTACTTGAAGAGGCACCACAAGTACCGGGCACCAAGCTGGACTAGCGTTATGGGGCGCGATGTGAAACACAAGCCGTTCACATCGCGCCCCACGCCATCTACCCTCTCGTGCGATAATCCTCCGCAGAAGTCACCGACAGCAGAGGGAGTTTGTGATGAAGGTTCTTTTGGTCAATGGCAGTCCCAAGGCAAACGGCAACACCGCCCGCGCACTCGCCGAGGTCGCCGAGCAGCTCAACGCCAGGGTATCGATACCGAGGTGTTTCAGCTAGGCGCTAAGCCCATTCGCGATTGCATCGGTTGCGGCCAGTGCGGCAAACTCGATTGCCGCTGCACCTTTGACGACGACGTGGTCAACAAGCTGATTGCCACCGCCGAGCAGGCAGACGGCTTTGTCTTTGGCTCGCCCGTCTACTATGCGCACCCCAGCGGACGCATCCTCTCGGCACTCGACCGCGCATTCTATGCAGGCAGCAAGGCCTTTGCGTACAAGCCGGGCGCCGCTGTCGCCGTTGCCCGCCGCGGCGGCACGTCGACCACCTTCGACGTGCTCAACAAGTACTTCACCATCAACCAGATGCCCGTGGTAGCATCCACCTACTGGAACAACGTCTTTGGCGCCATGCCGGGCGAGGCCGCCCAGGACGCCGAGGGCCTTGCCACCATGCGAAACATCGGCAAAAACATGACCTGGCTCCTGCGTTGCATCGAGGCGGGAAAGGCCGCCGGCATCGAAGCGCCCCCAGGCCGATCGCGCCAGGACCAACTTCATCAGGTAGAACGGCGGAACCAAACAATGAATATTCAAATCTTTGGCACCAAAAAAGTCCTTCGACACCAAGAAGGCCCAGCGCTATTTTAAAAGAGCGCCGCATTAAGGTGCAGTTTATCGACCTTAAGGAAAAGGAGATGAGCAAGGGCGAGCTCACGAGCGTGATGCAGGCGGTCGGCGGCATCGACAAGCTGCTCAACCCCAAAGCCAAGGACGAGGAGACGCTCGCACTCATCCAGCACCTCACCCCCCACCAGCGCTTTGATAAGCTGCTCGAGAACCAGCAGGTTCTGGCCGAGCCCATCGTGCGCAACGGCAAAAAGGCCACCGTCGGCTATTGCCCCGATGTGTGGGGAGCCTGGGAGTAGCCTGTGTTATTTGTCGGCGCGTGGGTATAAGAGCAGGCGTTTGGCATAAGATTCAACTGTAAGCCATGTCTAACAAAGGAGGGCACATGCCCAACAAACCCGTGAAGATCATCATGCTTACCGGATACCTCGGTGCCGGCAAGACCACGCTGCTCAACCACATCCTCGCTAACGACGGCGGCATCCGCGCCGCCGTAATCGTCAACGATATCGGCGAGATCAACGTCGACGCCAGCCTCATCGCCGACGGCGGCCTTTCCGAGACCGACGACTCATCCCGCTCACCAACGGCTGCATCTGTTGCACGCTTTCGGACGACCTTGCCAACCAGCTGCAGGGCATCGCCGATTCGGACAAGTTCGACTACATCATCATCGAGGCTCGGGCATTTGCGAGCCTATCCCCATCGCCTACACCATCTCGAGCTTCTGCGACGAGGCCAGGTGGGCGGCGAGCCCAAGCTTGCGCTCGACAACATCGTGGCCGTGGTCGACTCGCCCGCCATGTACGACGAGTTCAACGGCGGTCGCGACCTACTGGCAGAGGATATCGACGAGGACGACATCGAGAGCCTGCTCATCCAGCAGATCGAGTTTGCTCTACGCTGATCCTCAACAAGACCGATACCGTCACGCCTGAGCAGATTGCCGAGCTCAAGGCCATCGTGCGCAGTCTGCAGAAGGACGCCGTGATTGTCGAGGCCCAAAACGGCGAGGTCCCCATGGAGGAGCTGCTCGACACCGACCGCTTCGACTTTATGCGCGCCTACAACTCCGCCGCCTGGATCGAGGCCATGGAGCATCCCGAGGAGCACGACGACCCCGAGGTGCTCGAGTACGACATCGAGACCTTTGTGTACTCGCGCCGCAAACCGTTTGACCTGCAGAAGTTCACCGATTTTGTTGAGCAGGAGTGGCCTGACGAGGTCATCCGCGTCAAGGGTCCGCTGTGGCAGACCGGCGATCCGGACATGTGCTACATGTTCGAGCAGGCTGGCCACCAGATGCGCCTGATGGAGAACGGTCTGTTCGTTGACTCCGCGCCCGAGGGCGAGAAGCAGAAGATCATCGACGAGAACCCCGAGATCATGCAGATTTGGGACGACGAGACGGGCGACCGCATGACGAGCCTGTGCATCATCGGCCGTCACATGGACAAGGATGCGCTCATCGCCGACCTCGATGCCTGCCTGACCGACTGGCACCGCGCCTAGGCTATCGAAGCGGGCGTTTTCCGCCCACGTAACCGCCAAACCACCACGAAGGTGCCTGTCCCTTCGTGGTGGTTTTTCATTCTGAGCCAAGGAGATTCATGTTCAATATCGTGCTGTATGCGCCCGAGATTCCGGCCAATACGGGCAATATCGGCCGTACCTGCGTGGTCACCGGCGCCGCCTGCATCTGGTGGAACCGCTGGGCTTTTCGCTCGACGACAAGACGGTGCGTCGCGCGGCTTGGGCTACTGGCAAAACCTGAACGTGACGACATATGCCGGCTGGGAGGATTTCCTTGCGCGCAACGGCCTCTCCCCTGCCGACGAGCGCCTGCATCTGTTGACCAAAAAGGCACGCCGCACCTATGCGCAGAGTACCTACCGCGATGGCGACTACTTGGTCTTTGGCAGCGAGAGCTCGGGCATTCCCGAGCCACTGCTCGCCGCGGCGCCCGAGCGCTGCGAGCGCATTCCCATGCTGCGCGATTGTGACTCACTCGACAACGCCGAGGCCTGGGAAGCCCACGAGGAATCGCTGGGACATACCGAGGACAGCCACGAGGCCATCCTTCGGCAGGATATCTGCGGCAACTTCGTCAATCCGGACGACTACCGCATCAGCGCACTCAACCTCTCCAACAGCGCCGCCATCGTCCTCTACGAGGCCCTGCGCCAGACAGGCTTTCCTGGAATGTGACAAAGGGACCGTCCCTTTGTCACATTGATGCACCAAATAACGAGCCATTGCTTTTAATCAGAATTTACTAGAATAAAATGAAGTTAAACGGCGATGCGAAAGGAGAGCCTTGTGGAATATCTCGAGAACCCGTTTACTCCCAGTTTTGGTGAGGTTCCTGCCCATCTCGCCGGCAGACAACAGATTATTCGGGATTTGGACCGTGCCTTCTTGAGTCAGCGTAGACGCCCGGAATTGACCTCGATCTTCTCAGGCGCGCGTGGAACCGGCAAAACCGCTCTCATGTCTCGCTCGCGACAAGGGCGGAATCCCACGCTGGATAGCCGTAAAGACGACCGCGCTCTCGGGAATGCTTGAGGAAATCGAGCTCGGGGCGAAACGTGCCGCAGGCCATCTCATCGGTCCGCCCAACAACTTCGAAGTCACCGGTCTCGGAATTACACCGCTCGGCAGCATCGAGGTCAATCGCGTTCACGACGCCTCAACCTGGCGCTATCGCATGAGCGACATCATCGACCAGCTCAACGAAACGGGCACCGGTCTGCTCGTCACGGTTGATGAGGTCGACCCGACGCTCGACGAGATGATCCAGCTCGCAGCCACGTATCAGCACTTTGTGACCGATGGGAAACGCGTCGCCCTACTCATGGCGGGACTTCCCAACAACGTCTCGACGTTGCTGAACCACAAGACGGTCTCGTTCCTTCGTCGCGCCCAGCAATATCATCTGGGGCGTATCGCCGACTACGACGTGCGCGAGGCCTTGATCCGAACGATCCAGGAAAACGACCGTCTGGCGGATGCCGAGGGAATCGATAAGGCCGTTCGCTCGATTTCGGGCTTTCCTTTCCTTTTGCAGCTTGTGGGTTACCGCGCCTGGGATCTCACGAGCAACTCGAGGGAAATATCATCTCGCGACTTTGACCAGGGAATCAAAATCGCACGCGATGAAATGGACGACAGAATCCTCGCAGCGACCTATCGGGAACTCACTGCGGAGGACAAGCGATTTCTCATCGCCATGCTCGATGACGAGGAAGAGTCCACCACCGCTGACCTTGTCGAGCGCCTTAAGCGTTCGCCGCAACAGGTCTCCCGCTACCGACGCCGCATGATAGACGCCGGCATCATTGGAGAACGCGGGCGCGGAATCGTCGCTTTTGAATTACCGTTCTTCCGCGACTATCTCGCCGCTCAATGCGTGAAATAGGCATCGGATGTGACAAAGGGACTGTCCCTTTGTCACATTCTGCTAGAGGTAATGGCCAGTGATGCTTGCGGAGCAGGCAGCGATGTCGCCCGGCGTACCGGTGCAGACGATTTGCCCGCCCGCGTCGCCGCCACCCGGACCCATGTCGATCACGTAATCGGCGTTACGGATAAGGTCGAGGTCGTGTTCGATCACGATAACCGTGGCGCCCTTGGCAACGAGTCCGTCAAACACACTCAGCAGCACCTGAACATCGAGCGGATGCAGGCCGATCGTGGGCTCGTCGAACACGAATACGGCATCGTCCTGCACGCGGCCCATCTCGCTTGCAAGCTTAAGTCGCTGCGCCTCGCCGCCCGAGAGCGCCGGCGTGGGCTCGCCAAGTGTCAGGTAGCCCAGACCCAGGCCATGCAAGGTCTGCAGGCGCGCCTGAACTTTCTTGAGTCCCACCGTGGCGTCGAGGGCCTCGTCCACACTCATGTCCATGAGCTGCGGCAACATGAGCAGACTGCCGTCCTTGCCCTCGCGATGAATATGCGAGGCTGCGTCTGCATAACGCGAGCCACGGCATGCAGGACAGACAATCTCGACATCGGGCAAAAACTGCACGTCGAGCGATATCGAGCCCGTGCCATCGCACGTGGGGCAGCGCAAAGCGCCAGTGTTGTAGCTAAAGGCACCCGCCTTATACCCTGACGCCTTGGCCTCGGGCGTACGGGCGAAGGCGCGGCGCAGCTCATCATGGATGTCGGCATAGGTCGCTACCGTCGAGCGTACGTTGGCGCCGATGGGCGTGGCGTCAATCAGGTTGGCGCGCGCGATGCCCTCGGCATCGACCCAACGCACGTGCTGGCAGGCGCTCACCGGCTGCCTGTGCCTTGAGCGCCGGGATGAGCGTCTCGAGCACCAGTGTCGTCTTGCCCGAACCCGAAACACCCGTCACCGCGACAAGGCGACCGCGCGGGATATCGACTCGAGTGGTTTGACGGTATGGATGGGCATCGGTCGCCATGCGGATATGGCCTAGGTCGAACATTTCGTCGTCAGCCACCTGCGGGCGCAGACGCTTGGGGTCCGAGCGCAAGAACGGCGCGATGCGGCTGCCTGCGATTGTTCGACCTCTCTACCGTACCGGCGGCGATTACATGGCCGCCGCCTGCTCCCGCAACGGGGCCCATCTCGACCAGATAGTCGGCTTCTGCCAGCACGCGCGTGTCGTGGTCGACAACAACCACGGTATTGCCGTCGACCACCAGATCGCGCATCACGCCCACCAGACCGTCGACATTGGCAGGATGCAAGCCGATCGAAGGCTCGTCCAGCACATACAGCACACCCGTCGATCGGTTGCGCACCACGCGGGCAAGCTGTACGCGCTGGCGCTCACCCGTAGACAGCGTGGCACCGGCGCGGTCGAGCGAAAAGGTAATCGAGGCCCAGGTCGACCAGGCGGCGGGCCGTACTCAAAAACGAATCGCAGATGTCCGTCGCCATGGGCCGCATCTCGGTCGGCAAGGATGCGGGCACCCCGCGCACCCACTCAATCGCCTCGCCCAGCGTCATGGCCGCCGCCTGCGCCAGATTGATACCGCGCACCTGGGGCTGGCGCGCAGCCTCGGAAAGACGCGTGCCCCCGCAATCGCGGCACGGTCCCTCGCGCAAAAAGCGTGCAACGCGTTTTGAGGCCCTTGTCGTCCTTAACCTTGGCGAGCGCATTCTCAACGGTATAGACGGCGTGTAATAGGTAAAGTCGAGCGGCGTGGCGCCCTCGCCGTTTTTGGGAACGTAAAGAATGTGCTTCTTAACCGCCGGACCATGGAACACGATGTCGCGCTCTTGAGGCGTGAGCTGGTTAAACGGCACGTCGGTACGTACGCCCATCTCACCTGCACCTGCTTCATCAAGTCCCACATGAGCGTGCCCCAGGGAAGCACCGCGCCTCGTTGATGGTCTTGGACTCGTCGGGCACCAGACTCGCTTCGTCCACCTCGCGCATGACACCGGTACCGCCACAGGTGGGGCATGCACCGCCACTGTTAAAGGCAAGGTCCTCGGCACCCGGCGCATAGAACTCGCGGCCGCATGCGGGGCACGTGAGCGACAGGCCCGCCGCCACGTTAAGGCTCGGCTCCACACGCGCCCCGCAATGCGAGCACACGTGATGGGCGCAGCGGCTAAAGAGCAGGCGCAGGCTGTTGTTGAGCTCGGTCATGGTACCAAAGGTCGAACGCACGCCCGGTACGCTGGGGCGCTGATGCAACGCGAGCGCCGCCGGCACGTGCAGCACCTCGTCCACCTGTGCGTGCTCGGCCTGCGTCAGACGACGGCGGGTATAAGTGCTGAGCGCCTCCAGATAACGACGCGAGCCCTCGGCATACAGAACCCCCAGCGCTAGCGAGCTCTTGCCCGAACCCGACACGCCGGCAATACCCACGAGCTTTCCCAGCGGAATATCGATATCGATGTCCTTGAGGTTGTGGACACGCGCGCCGCGTACCTCAATAGCGCTTGGTTGTTGCGACACCGTCATCGCTTCCTTTCCTGTTGATCGAATGTGACAAAGGGACAGTCCCTTTGTCACATCACTCGTGCCATAAATGCGATCGCGAATGTACGCACCCAGCATGGGCACGGTAAACCGGACGAGGCCGTATCCGGCAGCCTCGATGACGCGCTCGCGAATCAGGCTTGCGCGATATTTACTCGCCCAGCTCTGGGTACGGTCGCAGCGCTCAATGATATCCGCCATGCGCGCCGGCTCACCCTCGTCAG
>ENA-OQAL01000310-OQAL01000310.1-human-gut-metagenome-genome-assembly--contig:-NODE-310-length-11899-cov-2.687479_pt1 | contig 11899 bp, 8 predicted proteins | sample MGYA00242491_ERZ504519 | MGnify/ENA primary metagenome ERZ504519 (study PRJEB26092, sample SAMD00036260) | human gut metagenome | host: Homo sapiens | study: EMG produced TPA metagenomics assembly of... | reverse complement strand
ACTAGGCGCATGAGTAGGATCATTCCTGCCGCGGCGGCGAGTATGACATGCCCGGAAGGCGCGGAATTATTGGGATTTGATTCCAGATTGATTAAGTACGGACGTGGCAGCAGCGGCTTCAGCAACTCTGCTGCGGCAAAGCAGATTCCGCCGAATACCGCCAGTTGAGCAATCAACAGCCATCGTTTTCTTACGATAAGTACGGCGAGGGCGATTATCGACATAATCGCGCTTGTTGCGATTACAACGGTGGAAATGGTGAAAACATGCACGACCGGTTCCAGCCATCCCGGCAGGGCCGCATCGAATTTCGACCAGACCATGTCTTCATAGCTTTGGCCTTCCATCGTGCGCACGCCCAACCACCAGACGCCCACCGCGGCGGCAAGCAGCAGCAGACCGAACACCACGCTGAGCATAATGCTCGACACGCGCGGATGACGGGTCAGCGGATCGGCTTTGGCAAGCCCTTCGCTCACTTCACGTGGGGAAAGCACCTGTTCGATCGGATCAGACGGCGGCTGCGGCACGGGAACGGGCGCGACCGGCTGTTCCAGCATATTCGCGGACTTGTGCGGGTCTCGGATGATTGGCTTGAATTCGTCGGTCATAATCATCGAGAATACGGCATTGGCTCTACGGTATGCGCGAATGGCATGAAGATATAAGAAAACCTCCACGCACCCGGAAGAGGCCACTTACCCCTTGCTGCATTCCTGCCCTGGGGGAGTTGGGTGACGTACCGCCACGCGGAGGCAAAGACCAGTGTACACCATGCCCGGACCGAACCGCGCCGCAAGCCGCACGAACCGCAGCGCAACCCGCGCCACAGGCCGCGCACGAACCACACAGACCATGCCATGATCCGTGGAGCAGCCAGCCCCACGACCAGCGACACAGGGAAATCAAACGTCAAAATGCCGCTTCCCCATGAGCATCCCGCGTAAGGAGGGCGGACGGGTATGCTTGATGAGGAATCGCACACGAATATTGTGTGTTTGTTTTAAGTTCGGAAGGTTGTTCTTATGACTGAAGCGGTGGAATATCCCGATCTGGTGGTCGTGGGCGCGGGCCTGTTCGGCCTGACCGTGGCCCAGCAGGCCGTGGAGAGGCTCGGCGTGCGCGTGGAGATCATCGACGTGCGCGACCATATCGGCGGCAACGCGTACAGCTACATGGACGAGGAGACCGGCGCGGAGATCCACAAGTACGGCGCGCACCTGTTCCACACGTCCAACAGGCGCGTGTGGGACTACGTGAACAGGTTCACCTCGTTCACGAACTACGTGCACCGCGTGTACGCCACGCACGACGGCGAGGTCTACCCCCTGCCGATCAACCTGGGCACCATCAACCAGTTCTTCCGCGCGCACTACACGCCCGCCGAAGCCAAGGCGCTCGTGGCCGAGCAGGCCGGCGAGCTGGCGGGCAAGGATCCCCAGAACCTCAACGACAAGGGCATTCGCTGATCGGCCGCCCCCTGTACGAGGCGTTCATCAAGAACTACACGGGCAAGCAGTGGCAGACCGATCCGAAGGACCTGCCAGCGGGCATCATCAACCGCCTGCCGGTGCGCTTCAACTACGACAACCGTTATTTCAAGGACACGTGGGAGGGCCTGCCGGCCGACGGCTACACCGCGTGGATGGAGCGCATGATCGACGATCCGCGCATCCATGTGACCCTGGAGACCGACTTCTTCGACGGGTCCCAGCCGTACAACAAGGCGGCTTTGGCCGCGGCCGGCGTGCCGGTGGTGTATACGGGTCCGGTGGACCGCTACTTCGACTACTCGCTGGGCGAGCTCAAGTGGCGCACGGTCGACTTCAAGGAGGTGCGTTACGACGAGGGCGACCATTTCGGCTGCCCGGTGATGAACTTCTCCGACGCGGACGTGCCGTACACGCGCGCGATCGAGTTCAAGAACTTCAATCCGGAGCGCGCCGCCTCGCAGAATCCCGACAGGACCGTGGTGTGGGAGGAGTACAGCCGTTTCGCCGAGCGTGGCGACGAGCCGTACTATCCGATCAACACGGAGGCCGACAAGGCGCTGTACGCGAGGTACGAGGAGCTCGCGAAGGCCGAGCCGAAGACGGTGTTCGGCGGCCGTTTGGGCACGTACAAGTACTACGACATGCACAATGTGATCGACACCGCGTTGACCGCGTACGAGGAACAGGTCGAACCCCTTCTCAAGAAGTGACGATACGCATCGTTTCCAAATCGTAATTAAAAATCCCCAATCCACCGACGGTAGATTGGGGGATCCCTCATATCAGGCGAACTAAAAATCAGGCGCGCCACACATCCTTGCCAGCTGCCTTGGCGGCGGCGACATCGGCGTCAAGCTGCTCTTCGCTGCCTTCAACCTCGCCCTTGATGAACTCCTCCACCAAGCGGCGGGCCTCGCCATCCTCGTGCTGCACGGCCGGCGACTTCATGAAATAGGAGCTCGGAGCCAGAATCGGACCAGCCAGATGGCGATCGAGCGCAATCTTGGCGGCACGCACGGCGTCAATCACAATACCGGCGGAATTCGGGGAATCCCACACCTGCAGCTTGTATTCCAAGCTCAGTGGCACATCGCCGAACGTGGTGCCTTCAAGACGCACGAACGCGAACTTGCGGTCGTCAAGCCATGCCACGTAATCGGACGGGCCGATATGCACATTGTGCGGGTCCATATCGTGCGGCACCACGGAGGTGACGGCGCGGGTCTTGGAAATCTTCTTGGATTCCAAGCGCGAGCGCTGCAGCATGTTCATGAAGTCCATGTTGCCGCCCACATTGAGCTGGTACGTGCGGTCCAAGCGCACGCCACGATCCTCGAACAGACGGGCGAGCACGCGGTGCGTGATGGTGGCGCGACCTGGGACTTGATATCGTCGCCGACGATCGGCACACCGGCGTCACGGAACTTCTGAGCCCATTCCGGATCGGATGCGATGAACACCGGCAGGCAGTTCACGAACGCGCATCCGGCGTCCATGGCGGCCTGGGCGTATGCCTTGTCGGCCTGCTCGGAACCGACCGGCAGGTAGGAAACGAGCACATCGACCTTCTTGTCGCGCAGCACCTGGGCCACGTCGACCGGCTCGGCGTCGGACTCTTCGATCATCTGGCGATAGTATTCACCCAGACCATCGTTGGTCGGGCCGCGCAGCACTTCGACGCCCAGATTCGGCACGTCGGCGAATTTGATCGTGGTTGTTCTGCGACGCTTCGATGGCTTCAGACAGATCCTTGCCGACCTTCAGCGCGTCCACATCGAATGCGGCGACGAATTCAATGTCACGCACGCGATATCCGCCGAAATTATTGTGCATCAGACCGGGAATCTTATCCTCGTCCTTCGTGTCTTTGTAGTATTCACGCCCTGCACCAGCGAAGAAGCGCAATTGCCAACGCCAGCGATAGCTACACGAATGCTCATCTGTAAACGACTCCTCTGTTATATATGCATATATGCGTTTTCACAGGTACCAAATTTCAAGCATACCTGCGAAAACAGCGAAAAGGCACCTGAAAAACTGATAAAACCCTGAAAATCAGCCGATATTGAGACAACGACCCACAAACTGTCGATTTGTAAAAGAGCTGCGCAAAAAAATGCCCTCCCAAGGGCAAACTCACCCCCATTTTCACCTGATTTCTCAAGTCAATCAGCTACGGTGGAACCTATGGTTTCACACACACGAAGCGTAAGCTCACGCTCAAGAAGCGCCCGCAGAGGCGGCGCCGGCAGCAATCGCAGCAACGCATCCCATAGCGCGCCCAAGCCGCAGAACCACGGATCGCACCGCGCCAACGGACCTCAGAAAAAGCAGAACAAGCGCAAGCATCTCGTGCTGAAGTGGGTACTCGGCATCTTCGCAGCGCTGCTCGCGGCAGGTATCGGCCTGTTCGCCTACATGTATATCACCACGGAAATCCCCGAACCGGAGAAGTTCGCCCTCGCCGAAAAACAACCGTCTACTATGCCGACGGCACTACGGAAATCGGCAGCTACGCGGAGCAAAACCGCGAAATCATCGACTGCGCGGTATTGCCAGATTACGTGGGCAATGCCATCGTCGCGTCGGAAGACCGTTCCTTCTACACCAACAAGGGCATCGATCTGTATGGCATCGCGCGAGCGCTGTATACGAATCTGACCACAGGCAGCCGTCAGGGCGGTTCGACCATCACCCAACAGTATGCGGAACGCTACTATTTGGGCGAAACCACGTCGTATTCCGGCAAGCTGAGAGAAGCGTTCCTGGCCATCAAGATCGCGCAGGCACAAGATAAGAGCCAGGTGCTGTGCAATTACATGAACACGATTTATCTTGGTCGTGGCGCGTATGGCATTCAGGCGGCGGCGAAGGCGTATTTCAACAAGAACGCCAGCGATCTGACCTTGTCGGAATCCGCCATGTTGGCTGGTATCATTCCGGCGCCGAGCTCATGGGATCCGGCCGTCAATCAGGAACAGGCCGAAAAGCGATACGACCGCGTGCTCAGCATCATGAAGGAAGACGGCTACATCACCGCCCAGGAGAAGAAGGAAGCGCAGTTCCCCGCCGTGGCGGAAATACAGCAGAGCAACCAGATGGCCGGCGCGAACGGGTATCTGCTGACCACGGTGAAGAACGAACTGGTCAATTCTAAGGCGTTCACCGCCGATGATCTGGAAACCGGCGGCTACAAGATCGTCACCACGCTCGACAAGGACATGCAGGACGAGATTCAGCAGGTCGGCGACACCCGACCGGAGGGCATGCCGGAAAGCATTCAGGTGGGCGGCATTGCGGTCGATCAGAAGACCGGTTCCGTGAAAGCCATGTATGCGGGCAACGATTACCTCACCAAGCAGCTCAACAACGCCACGCAGGCCACGTTCGAACCGGGTTCCACCATGAAGCCGTTCGGCTTGCTGGGCGCCGCGCAGGAGGGTGTGAATTTCAACACCATCTTCAACGGCAATTCCGGCCTGACGTTTGAAACGACGCCGGGAACCACCGCGCAGGTGCCGAACGCACTGAACACCAACTGGGGGTATATCAACCTCTATCAGGCGACCGCGAATTCGGTGAACACCGTGTTCATGGACGTCAACAAGCATCTCGGCGCCGCGAATCTCGCCAAAATAGCGCATCAGGCGGGCATTGAGGGAGACATTGCCGAAGACACCACCTACAACATTCTGGGCATCAACGGCATTACCGTATGGGGATCTGGCTCAGGGCCACTCCACCATTGCCAACGATGGTGTGAAAAAACACGTTACACATCGTCGACAAGGTGCTCACGTCCGACGGTTCGAAGGAACTGTACAAGACAGCGCAGGAGAACCAGCAGGTATTCGACGCAAACGATTGCCACTTGGTGCAGAAGGCCATGCAGGGCACCACCACGTACGGCACCGCGGCCGGTGTTTCGGCACGTCTCGGACGCCAGGTGGCCGGCAAGTCCGGCACCGCGAATGATGAGAAGGCCGCTTCGTTCGTGGGCTACACGCCGCAGCTGCTCAATGTGTGGGCCATTTGGAATCCTGCGGAAGACGGCAGCGCGCAGGAAGTGCCATCGTTCGCAGGCTATGGCGTTTCCTCCACGGGCTACCCGTCGCATCTGTTCGAGGAGTTTATGTCGCTCGCATTGCAGAATCAGGAGGTGCTGACCTTCACCGAACCGACCGACAACGGCAAGATCGGCGGCCCGGACGGCACATGGGGCACCGGCGCGCAGAAGACCGAGACACGGCAGAATCAGGAGACGCCGAAGGCCGAAGAGAACACCGAGCAGACCACACCCGATCCTACGCAAAACAGCGATCAGAACAGCGGCGGTAACGGAGACGGCGGCAACTCCGGAGACGGCGGAGACAGCGGAGACAGCGGCAATAACGGCGGAGACAACTCCGGGGACGGCGGCAACGGCGGCAACAGCAGTGGCGACAACTCCGGAGACGACCAGTCGAACGAGCCCAATAACCGTCGCAACAACCGTCGGCGGCAGGCAAGGCACCCACTCATTGACGGCAACCGACGCCAGCCGGAACGCAACCGGCAAAGCAACCGCAAAAACATTGTGGCGGCAACGAATACCATCGTTGCCGCCACAATGCGTATCAGCATCCTCCAATCACCGGATCGCCATGGCAGACGCCCCCGGACGGTCAGTCGTCTGCCATATCGCGATTTTCATCGCTGCAATCCTACTTATGCAATCGTAGGGCGGTGATTTTCGCGCCGTCATGCGCCGAAGCCGAGATGCGTACGATCGCAGCGTCGTCAGCATTGTCGTTTTCTCCGGTATTCTCAATATTTTCCGCGGTTTCCGCAGTTTCTATGGCATCCGGCAGCGGATACACGTCGATTGCCGTGGGATCGCCGTCGATGCGACGATGCTCGCCACGCTGCAATGGCAGGCCGTCGAGCGTCACTTCATACGCCGCGTTTTCACCGTCGCTTTCCGCGGAATCGGCAATCACCTCGATTTCCAAACGATGCGCCTGACCACGCCCGCGCATCGCATACTGGAATTCGCCACCAGCCAACGCGCGACGCCAATGCAACGTGCCGTCGGCACCCATCATGTCGTTATCGCCCGAATACCGATGATCGACTTCCGATTGCTGCTGACCGCATGCGATGGTGTCGACAACGGTCTGCTCGCTAGCGGCCTGACGCGCATCGATATCGGCCAGTTGCGCGCGCAACGCACACACGTTGCCATCGTCGCAACCGGCAGATACACGGAATACCGGCAGCCATGCATACTGCTGAACTCATGCATGTCGAACAGCATGGTACGGCCGGAAACGTCCGTCGCGGCAACGGTGAGGCCATGCACGTACGGTCTGGAAACCTGCGCGCACGCCTTGACCGGATTGCCGTTGATGATCGGCATGGATACGAGCGGACGCAACGGACCGGTGGCAATATGACTCATACGGCCGGCGTCCGCGAATTCGCCGTCCATATCGTCGCTATCCGAAGCCAGCGCCATCACCTTCGGCCCCTTCATGAAACTGACCCAAGGCGAACCGTCCGGCATACGCTCGACGGTGATCCGCGGCCGCAACCGCATCACCACTTCCGCAACGCCGTTCCAGCGCAGACGCAACGGCAGATATCCTTCGGGAATATCGTTGGTGCGTGCCGGATCAAGCGTGCAGACGGCGCATGTGGCCTCCATGACGCCGTAATGCTCCGCCCACCACGGACGGCGCAGAAACAGCGTGGTTTCCCGCAAACCACCGGGAGTATCGGGAACATGCTCGGCCGTGGATTCCAATGTGAACGTCACCGTGTAATCGACGCCATCCTCAATGCGAGCGGCGCGCTGCGTGATGCGCAGACCCTGCTCCGGGCAGTCGAAGGTGGAATCGATGTACAGATTGACCAGCAGGCGCGTAGCTTCCGCCTCGGCATTGTTTGAAACGGTATTGCCCGTCTCGGCGGCAGAACTGGCAAAACCAGCAGCAGCCGAATCAGCCGAATCCTGCGCAGCCGGCCGCTGCAGCGCGTAAATCAATCGTCCATATCGGGCGTGATTCTCCAATCCCGAACCGACGCAACACCAGAAGCATTCCTGAGGTGTGGAATAGGCACGATAATGCTGCGATCGCATCGGCGTGAAATACACGAATCCCGGCTGCTTCGGATTGATGGTGGACAGCAGGTGATTTTCCAGCACCCGCTCGTAGAAGTTGATATAGTCGGCGCTGCCGGAACGCAGCCACAGTCGTTCCGCAAGTTTCGACATGTTGTACGAATTGCAGGTTTCCGGGCCTTCTCGCGATTCGATCATGGATGAAAAATCGTCCGTCGGGTGGAAATGCTCGGACACGGAATGCGCGCCGATGCTTACGGAACGGTGATGTACCACGGAATCCCAGAAGGTGTTAGTGGCGGCGTCGGCCTGTTCATCGTTGCAAATCGCGCCCAAAACGTTCCCCATCCAAAGCACTTTGGGAATCTGCGTGTTGGCGTGCATGCCGGTGAGCACATCCTCGCCTTGCGCCAGCGGGTCGAAGATGGCGTGGTCTTTGAAGCGGTCGGCCATCACATGGTAGCGCTCCTCGCCGGTACGCGCGTACAGTTCGGCGAACGATTCGCACATGCCGCCGAATTCGCTCACCAGAATCCTGTCGAAGGTCTCGTCGTCCAGCGGCTCGGCGATACGGCACCACCAATCGGCCAGATCAAGCACGACGGTACGTGCCAGCTGCGAAGTCTGTTCATCGATAGAAGCAAAATCGGCCCATGTATCCAACAAACCGGCGAACGTTTTGTGAACGTTGTACATGCACCCATGCGTCGTTCATCGAGAAATTCTGCGATTCAACATCGCCTGCGGCAAGGCGCCCGAACACGGTGCGAGAATCAGGCACACCACCCACATACCCGCGCATCACAGCATCGCCGGCAAACGACTGCTGGCATTCATGCCATGACCGCACCACGGTGGCGGCGCGGTCGATGAACGGTTGCGGATCGTCTGCGACTTGCGCGAATCCGACGCAAGCCGACAGATAATGCCCTGCGATATGGCCGTCAAGCCCCGTTTCCTCCCAATTCGGGTACGACGTTACCGGATTGCCGTCGGCATCGGTCGGCTGCGGCAGTCCCGCCTCTCTGCGGAAGGGGTATAGCAGGCGATCGACGGTCAAGCTCAAGCAGATACCGTGCGCCGGCCTGCTGCGCGTCAAAATGTTCTCCTGGCAGTAGCCTCACCTGCTGTAGGGGGACCCGTTCGAGAATATGCGAAGTCATATGCGCGCTCCTTTGCGTCGTCTACATGCGTGTATCAAAATACGTGTCCAAACGTTTCTTACGAGAATACAGAACAAGGCCGCCACCGTGGGGAGGAGCCACGCCGACGGCTTGTTCTACGCACTCAACAGCGCAGTTATCGAAGGAAGGAAAACAAGGTTTGATTATGGATGTTCAGTTATGGATCGTTTCGATCGGATGAAGTCGGGCTTTACTTCATGCCGGTCATGGCGATACCTTCAACGAAGCGCTTCTGCACCAAGAAGAAGACCACCAGCAACGGCAGTGCGGAGATCAGGGCACCTGCATCACCACACCGTACGGGGTGACGGAGGAACCATGGCCGGTCAGCATTGCGAGGCCTGCGGTGATGGTGCGGGTCTCCGGCTTGGAGGTCATGATCAACGGCCAGAGCAGGTCGTTCCAGTTGCCCATGAAGTTGAACATGCCCACGGTGAGGATGGCCGGCACCGCGTTCGGCAGGATGATCTGCGCGAAGATGCGGAATTCACCTGCTCCGTCGATGCGGGCCGCGTTGTCAAGGTCCTTCGGAATGGAGATGAAGAACTGACGCAGCAGGAAGATGCCACCGACGTCGGCCATACGCGGGATAATGATGCCCCAATAGCTGTTGATGAGGCCCATGTTGGCGAGTAGCTTGTACACCGGGATGAGCAGGGCCATGCCCGGGATCATCATGGTGGCGATCAGCACGCCGAGCAGCAGGCCACGGCCCTTGAAGTTCACACGGGACAGGCCGTAGGCGGCCAGGGAGTCGAAGAACACGGAGATGATGGTCACGGCACCGGCGAAGATGACGGTGTTGAGCATTTCTCGGCCGATCGGCAGGCGTTTGAACAGCGACTGGTAGTTTTCAAGGGTGAACTGGCTCGGAATGAGCTTCGGCGGCCAGGTCTGCGTGATGGCGTTCGGGGTGAACGACACCAGCACGACGATCAGCAGCGGGAAGATCATCAGGATGGTGATGAGGATCAGTGCGAAGTAGCTGAAGCCCAGGCCGATGCGACGCTTGCGGGTCGCCTGCTTGCGAAGACGCTCGTTTTCGGCGTTGATGCGGGCATTCTCTTGCTCTTGTGCGGAAAGAGTCGCGGTGCTCATGCGATTTCCTCCTTCTCATGCTTGTTGTTGGTGTACAGCTGGATGAGGCCCACGATGAGCGTCATGATCAGCAGCACGTACGACAGTGCGGATGCGTAACCGAGCTTGCCGTTGCCGAATGCCTCGGTGTAGATGCGGTACACGATGGTTTCGGTGGCGCGTGCCGGGCCGCCGGAGGTCAGGATGAAGACCTGATCGAAGACCTGGAAGGAACCGATGAGGCCGAAGATGACCACATAGTTGAAAAGTTGGGCGCAGCGCCGGAAGGGTGATGTAACGGAACTTCTGCCATGCGGAGGCGCCGTCGAGGGAAGCGGCCTCATACAGTTCGGCGGAGATGCCCTGCAGACCTGCGAGGAAGATGACCATGAAGTAGCCGAAGTTTTTCCACACGGTGATGAAGACGATGGCCGCCATGGCGGTTTCGCGGGTGCCGAGCAGATCGACGTGCGCGATGCCGGTCAGCTGCTGGATCCAGTACGGAACCAGCCTAGCGACGGGGAGAGGATGAACTGCCATGCGATGGCGGCGACGGTCAGGGAGATGAGCGAACGGCAGGAACATGCAGGTACGGAAGAATCCGACGAACTTGAGGTCCTTGCGGTTGAGCAGCAGTGCGAACGCGAGTGCGACGATCACGACGATCGGAGCGTAGGCCACTGCGTAGACGAGGGTGTTCTTGACGTCGGTCCAGAAGTCGGCGCTTTGGAACAGCTTGACGTAGTTGTCGAAGCCGACGAACTTGCCGGCGCGGTTGATGCGGTCGGAAGTCAGAGACGTGATGAACGTCTTGATTGCCGGATAGAAAACGAAGATTGCGAGAACGATGAGGGCCGGTGCGGTGAACAGCAGGCCGGTGCGCAGGTTGCGGGCCTGAATCGCCTTCTTGTTCTCCTTGGCCACTGCGGAATGCGCGGATCCTGGGGCGGCAGTTGCTTGTGCCATTATCTCCTCCTTAATGCCACCAGGGATGTGTTTTTAATACAGCAAAAGGCCACGTCGCTGGCGTGAGGGCCAGCACCGTGGCCTTTTGCTGGGGTGGTGAGCGGGTCAGGCCCGCTCACTTATGTTGATTGTAGGTGAATCCCGCTTCGCTTACTCGGCGTACTCGTCGAGGTAGCCCTGGATCTGGGATTCGGCGTCATCCAGCAGACCCTGGATATCGTCGTCGGTGCGGGCGGTGTTGGAGGTCAGGGTGTCGACGGAGGCGGCGATGTCGCCGAAGCCGCCCTTGAGGCCTGCGATACCGATGAAGGACTTGCTGGTGTTCTCACCGATCTTGGCGATCAGCGGACGCTCGGAGAGCTCATCGGCGGTGACGGTGGTGTTGTTCGGCGGATAGGCGGAACCGAGGGACCAGGTCACCTGGTTGTCGTGGTTGTTGTAGAACTTGAAGAAGTCGTAGATGCCCTGCTTCTTAGCGGAGTCGCCAACCTGGGAGGTGACCCACCAGTACAGACCGGTGGAGCCGGTGTTGGAACCCTTGGTGCCGTCCGGGTACACATAGGTGCCGTCGCCGTTCGGAACCGGGAACAGGTCGTGGTTGATGCCCTTGTCGGTGGAGGCCTGATCCTCCCACGGTCCGACGATCACCATTGCGGACTGGCCGGATTCGAAGGATTCACGAGCAGCGGTCTCATCCATGCCGGACACGGAGTAGCCGCCCTTGTAGAAGTCACGCATCTTCTCGAGGAAGGCCTTGTTCTCCTTGGTGTTGATGGAGACCTTGCCATCGGTGGTGTAGATGCCGGAGCCGTTGCCCTTCAGGAACGGAGCCCAGCCGAGATCCGGCAAAGCGATGCCGTACTGGGAGCCATCGGACTTGGTGAGCTTCTTAGCGACTTCGAGCAGCTCATCCCAGGTCTGCGGGTAGTCGGCGTCGGTCAGGCCGGCAGCCTTCCACATGTCGGTGTTGTACCACACGGCGGTCGGCGCGTAGCCCATCGGGACGCCGCACTTCTCTTCGGAACCGTCGATGTTGAAGGTGATCTGGTCAACGACGTTCTCGATGTACTCATCGG
>ENA-OQAL01000307-OQAL01000307.1-human-gut-metagenome-genome-assembly--contig:-NODE-307-length-12046-cov-1.463462_pt1 | contig 12046 bp, 21 predicted proteins | sample MGYA00242491_ERZ504519 | MGnify/ENA primary metagenome ERZ504519 (study PRJEB26092, sample SAMD00036260) | human gut metagenome | host: Homo sapiens | study: EMG produced TPA metagenomics assembly of... | reverse complement strand
CCGGAGTTGTTGGAGAAGGCTGCTGCTTGTCAGCCGCGCTTTGCTCGTGATGGATCTATCTTTGGAGCTCCGCTTATCTTTCTTATTTGCAGCGTTACCGATGATGCTTGGGTGCGCCCGTATGATCAGATGAACTCGAGTGCCATCGATACTTCGATCGTCTGCGATCAGATGATGATGGAGGCCACCGAGCATGGCCTGGGAACGTGCTGGGTATGCCCATTTTTAAGCCCGAGGTGGCACAAAGAGCAGTTCAATCTGCCCAAGGCGTCTATCCCTATCATATGCTCGTCTGTGGCTATCCCGCCGACCACATCGCCGATCCCGAGCATCGCGAGCCCGAACCATTCCCCTCCCCGACTTCCTTCTCAAGTAGATTTTTGGGACATGCCTTAAACCTACCCTTGACCGCTCACCCCGTTCGCCGAGTTCTGCGCCACTATGTGCAGGGCTCGGTTTTTTTATGTTGCGCACCCCGGCACAGTCATAAAAAAAGGACCCGCAAGCTGCGGGTCCTTTCTAGGCACTAAATTGTAGGCCGAATGTTAGTCCAGGTCGTCGGCAGCAAAGTTGTCGATCGGGGCGAAGGGATCGGCCACGGGGACAACCGGGTCAGCGACGGGCAGCGGCTCGGCGGGAACAGTCACCGCAGGAGAAGCGGCGGAACCGACCGGCGTGGAGGCCATGAGGTCGGCCGGGAAGGAGTTCTGGGCATCGTCCATGAAGTGCTGGATGAGCTTGAGGTACTCGGCCTTGAACTCCTCACGGGAAGCCTTCAGACGGTCGATCTCCTCGAGCTCGGCCTGCTTCTCGGTCAGGGCCTGACGGATGACCTCGCGGGCCTTGGCGTCGGCTTCGTTGCGGATGCGCTCAGCGTTCTCGTTGGCGTCGTTGACGATACCCTCGGCGGTCTGCTGGGCAGCAATCAGAGCAGCAGAGATCTGGCGCTCCTGAGCGGAGAAGTCGGGTGCGGGAGCGGCCACAGGAGCGGCGGGAACGGCCTGAGCGGCAGCGTCCTGAGCCTGGGCAAGTTGAGCCTGCGTGTCAGCAAGCTGCTGCTCGGTGGCAGTCAGACGACCCTTAAGATCGACAATCTTGGCAAGCATAGCGTCAACCTCAGAGGACAGCGTCTCCAAAAAGACGTCGACCTCGGCGGGATCATAACCGCGCTTGGCCTCAGAGAAAGTCTGAGCCTGGATGTCAGCAGGGGTAATAGCCATAACAAGTTCTCCTTTATCATCGCCTCGGCGCCGCGCCCGACGTAAGTTACTGAGCAAGTACTATACGAGTATACCTATAAGAAGCTGCAGAATCAGCCTCTGCACCAACTGCAACGCATAATTGCAACGACCGGCGAAAAATCACGCCGCCCATCGGCGGAATAAACCGACGAAACAGGTTGAGCCACGGACCGCAGACGCTATCGAGCACCGCGGCGATATCCTGCAGCAGGCCGCCCTGCTTCATGGGAATCCACGTCATAAAGCAATAGACCACGATGAGCGTGGAGTAGAAGTTGAACAGTGTGTTGACCAAACTGGACAATGGTGTAGATGTTGATGGGAATCTCCTCGTCTTGAGTTTACTTAAGGTAGCCGTCGGCGCGCAGCTTCTTGAGGTCCGAATCTTGACCTCGCAGCCGGCGGGCAGCACCATAAACACGCGATCGCCCACCTCTTTGACCGTAGCGCCCAGGCCGCAGGCAAAGCCATAGCTAAAGTCCAGGACGCGCTTGGCGACCTCGGTGCGAACGCCAACAAAAATCAGCGCAACGGGCTGCTTGGTGCGCACACGGCGGACAACGGTCTCGACATCGTCATAGCTCTCGGGACGCAGAACATAGGCAGGCAGCTGCGGCGTGGCGTTAATGATGTTGCTCGCATAGGCCGAGGCGTCGCTCGGCGCAGGAGCGGGCGCAGGTGCCGCGGCGCGAGCGCGAGCGCTCTCGGCATAGCTCGACGGCGTGTCGTAAGCGCCGGGGACGATAGCCGCCCGCGACACTATCCTGAGAACGCGACGGCGGATTGTACGTTGTTGCATGACGGGAGTCATCGCCGACCAGCTGGCCGGAGCGCGTGTACACCGCTACAGACTCGGCCTCACCGCGGCGCGTCTGGCCCAGCAGGCCGTTACTCGGCTCGTCCTGGGTATAGAAGCCTTCGCCCGAGGCGCCGCTGTAACCGTTGTTCTGATAGCCATCGTCGTAGCCGTCATCGTAGCCGTAGTCGTCATCCTGGTCATAGCTCTGGTCGTAACCCTGCTGGCCGCCCAGGTGCATCTTATTTTTAATCTCGTCAAGGAAGCCCATGGTTGTGTCCTCTCACGGTTTAGTGCAGGCGCTCTGTAAACCAGTGCGCACTTCAGAGCCCTATTTTACTGCAAACTCCGGGCTAAATACTACCCTGCCCAGGCGAACGAGCGTAGAGCCCTCCTCAAGGGGCAGGCTCAAAAGTCCTCACTCATGCCGCAAGAAAGCTCGGGCAGCCTCAGATCGGGATGCGCCGCCTCCAGCTCATCCCTCAGCTCTCGCAGCCCGGCAAAGGTGCGACGCGCCACATCCTTGTTCCCCCCGAGGGGCCATAGTCATAAGGCCCTGCACACAAATTCCCTCAAGTTCCGCAAGCTCGCCGGCAGCGCCACGAATCTCATCGGGCGAAAACCGCCCTTGGACTCCTCGCCGCTTACGTTAACCTCGATCAGCACCTGCTGGGGGGCGGCGAGCTCGCCAGCTTCGATCTTGCGAATGGCACGGCTCGAGATCGCCCTGCGCCAAATGAAGCGACCCCACCGAATGAATCAGCTCGGCCGAGCCCAACACCGCGTTGATCTTGTTGGTCTGAAGGTTGCCAATCATGTCGAAGCGCACCTCGGGGCAGTTCCGGATGCTCCGCCAGACCCGTGAGCTTGCGGACGAGCTCTTGCGGGCGGTTCTCGGCAAAATGGCGGTATCCCACCTGGATAGCCGCGATGGTCTCATTGACACCGACGGTCTTGGACACGGCAATCAAACGCGCGCCATCGTGGGGCCTCCCAGCGCGATCGAGCGCGGCATAGAAACGCTCGAGTATCTGCTCGCGGCGAGTGCGCATTACATCCAAATAGTTATCCATTGCCAATCGCCTCCGCTAACAGCACAACAAGTAATCCCATGCTAGCGCAAGAGCGCGGCCCCGCATCCGCAAGGCCGCGCTCCCTCAGGTATTTACAATCTCTCAACGAACGGGGCTACCTACTCCTCGTCGTCCTCACCATCATCCTCGTCCTCAAGATGATCCAACAGGTAGCGAAGACCCTCGCTCACCTCGTTAGCGGGCACTGGCAACAAAGCGCGCATCGACGGCAGGCCTCATGATGACGCCCTCGCCCGAAGGCACGCGCATGCTCTCGAGCTCATCCTCGTCCGTGCACGCAATATCGCCGCAGTCATACGCTGTCCGGTCAAAAGGAAGGTCAGACGGCAGGCGGCATCAATGGAAATCGAGGCGATGCGATCGAGATAGCGCGAGACCATGATGGCGCGGCGCAGATCGTCATAGTTGCTGTCGTCGTCCATAAAATCGCCTGTGTCCATGCGGTTAAGGTACGGAAGAACTTCTCGTACGCCGCATGCACCGGCTCATCCTCAACGGCCAGGTTGCAGATGATGGACATGTCGTTGGTGACGAGCGCGGACAGCGACGAGCCCAGCACCTGGTACACGGCCTCGGCCTCGGCCTCAACCGTGCCGACGAGCTCCTGAGGCAGCGAGATGTCGGCCTTGACCATGTGACGCGTGGCGCGGCAGATCTGGCGAACCTTATCGGTCATGCGCTGCAGGTTAAAGTCGACGTAGATAATCGTCTGCAGCAAACGGAAGTCGGAGGCGACCGGCGACTGCGTAGCAATCAGGTTGTAGCACACGGCCTCCAAGTTGGCGCAGCGAGCATCAATCGAAGCGTGCGCTTCTTGGTCTTGGTGGCGAGCTTGCGGTCGTCGGTCACATAGGCCTTCACGGCGTCGTGAAGGGCAAGATCGACGGCCTCGTAGATACTCAGCATCTCGTGACGGGCCTCGATGAGCTGACGGGAAAACAGTTTGCGCATGGTTCACTCCAATCAGTTGGGTGCGGTCATGCCGCCCGCACAGTGAATACGCACCGGACCAGGTCCGATCGGCTTGGGACTAGTCGCACCGATCAGCCAAAGCGGCCGGTGATATAGTCTTCCGTCCGCGAGTCCACCGGACTGGTGAAGATCGCGTCGGTTTGACCATACTCGATGAGCGTGGCGGGCTCGCCGGCAACTTCCTGCAAGAAGAATGCGGTGTAGTCGCTAATACGAGCTGCCTGCTGCATTGAATGCGTGACGATGATGATCGTCATCTCGGGCGCAGCTCGGCCATCAGATCCTCGACCTTAGAGACGGACGTGGGGTCGATGGCGGAGCAGGGCTCGTCCATCAGGAGGACATCGGGGTTGCACCGCGAGCACGCGCGCGATGCACAGACGCTGCTGCTGACCGCCCGAGAGCGCCAAACCATCCTTGTTGAGCTGATTGGATACCTCTTTCCAGAGGTTGGCGCGCTTGAGCGATTCTTCCACGATATCATCGAGGTCGCTTTTGCTAGTCACGCCCTGCAGACGAGGGCCAAAGGCGACATTCTCGTAGATGGATTTGGGAAACGGGTTGGGCTGCTGAAAGATCATGCCCACGCGACGACGGAGGTCGACCGGGTCGACACCCTCGGCATAGATATCGTTGCCGTCGAGCGTCATGGTGCCCTCGACGCGCGTACCCTCGATCAGGTCATTCATGCGGTTGATGCAGCGCAAAAACGTCGACTTTCCGCAACCCGAAGGGCCAATGAAGGAGGTGATGGCGTTTTTGGCGATGTTGAGGTCGAGCCCCGTCAGCGCATGAAAGTCACCGTACCAAAAGTTGAAATCCTTGGCCGTAATGGCCGCTTGCTCCAGCGTGGGAGCGGACTGATAAACGGACATGGGACTCCTTAACTAGCGACGCTTGCGCGACAGGAAGCGCGCAAACAGGTTGAAGGCCAGAATGATCACCATCAGCAAGAGCGCGGTGCCGTAGGCTGCGTTCATGTTGATGCCGTCGTTGGCAAGCAGGTACAGATGGACCGTCATGGGCGGCCGGAATCGAGCGGCGAGATAGGTAGATTGATGGCCTGGCCCATGGTGTAGAGCACCACCGCGGTCTCGCCGATGGCACGGCCGATGGCAAGGACGATGCCCGTGGCAATACGGCCAAAGGCAGAAGGAAGCACGATCTTGGAGACAACCTGCCACTTGGTGGCGCCCAGGCCGTACGCGCCCCAACGGATATAGCGCGGAACGGCGCGAATGGCCTCTTCGGTGGTGCGCATGACGATGGGAAGCATCAAGAGCGCGAGTGCCAGGGCGGCAGAGACCATCGAAAGGCCCAAGCCCATGGCCTCGACAAACAAGGCGTAGCCAAACAGACCCATAACGATGGAGGGCACCGAGGCCAAAGCGTCAGCAGCGTAGCGAATGAGCTCGACGACCTTGCCCTGCTTGGCGTACTCGGCCAGATAGACGGCTGCCAGCACAGCGATCGGCGTGCAGATAAGCATGGCGAGCGCGTCACATAGACGGTCGAGACGATCGTGGGCCAAATACCGCCCTCGGCGTGACGCCCTGGGGCCAACCGAAGATAAAGTCGAGCGAGATGTGTGGCAGGCCGTTGATGACCACGTAGGCGATGATAGCGACCAGCACCAGCGTGGTGATGTAGGCAGCGGCACGGAACACGCCAAGCATGATCTTGTTGGACAGGTCCTTGTTGATGCGGCCCTTCTTGCCGTGGGAAAGGGCACGCTTGATGCGCTCGCGCGACGAGGTCGTATTGACCGTCGCGTCAACGGAATCGGACATAGCCTACCCCCTCTTCTTCTTGGAAATCAGACGGACGATGCCCACCAGCGTGGCGGAGATGATAAACAGGACCACGCCCATGCCGAACAGCGCCGAGCGATGCAGACCCGAGGAATAGCTCATGTCGAGCGCAATCTGGCTCGTGAGCGTCGAGATGGGACTCGCAATGCTGTCGGGAATAACCGGGGCGTACCCACGACCATGAGCACGGCCATGGTCTCGCCGATGGCACGGCCCATACCCAGCACGATGGCATCCACGATACCCAGCTTGGCGGCAGGTAACACGACCTTATAGATGGTCTGCCACTTGGTGGCGCCCATGGCATAGGATGCCTCGCGAATGCCCATGGGAATGGAATTGAGGGCATCGATGGTGAGCGTGGTGATGGTGGGGACGATCATGATGGCAAGCACGAACCACGCCGTCAGTGCGCCAAAACCAAGACCGCCGGTCAGTTGTGCGATAAACGGGCGGATGATGATCATGCCGAAAAAACCGTAGATGATAGAAGGGATGCCGGCCAGCAGGTCGACGGCAGGGCTGAGTGAGCTTGCGCACGCGCTTGCTGGCAATCTCGACCAGGTAAACGGCCGTACCCACGCCCAGCGGCACGCCCATGGCGAGCGCACCGACGGTCACCAGACCCGAGCCGGCAAGCAGCGACAAGATGCCGTAGTGGCCCTCGGAAGGCGCCCACGTAAAGCTAAAGAAGTCCGCCAGACCGATGTCAGTAAAGACGGGCAGCGCCGAGTACGTGGTAAAGACAAAAATCAGGATGACGGTAACGACCGCCAAGAACGCGCAGGCAAAGAAGATCCACTGCAGCGCCTTCTCCTTGATATAGGTACTGCGCGATACGAGCGCCAGCTCGCGCTTCTTGGGCGTCTGAACTTTTTGCTCAGTCTTGGAGTTTTCCTGTGCTTCCATGCTACTCACTCCCCTTCTCGTCGTTGGTGACGGGAATAAAGCCCGCCTCGCGAATCTGCTTGTCCATCTTTTCGGACGTCACATAGTCGATGTAATCCTGCGCCTGCTGCGAAGGCGCACCCTTCACAAAGAAGTAAAGGTCGCGCGAGATGGGATAGCCGCCACTCGCGACCGTCTTCTCGGACGCCTCAACATGATTGACCGAGACGGCCTTGACCGAGGTATTGGCGTTGAGGCTATCGACGAAGCCCAGTGAAATGTAGCCGATGGCCCCACGCGAACGAGATACCACGTCGCGCACCTGGCCCGTACCCGAAAGAACAGCCGAGCGGCGATCGAACGGCGTGCCATCCATCACGATGGTACGGAAGGCCTCGCGCGTACCGGACGCCTCGTCTCGGTTGATGACCTGAATCCTCAGGTCCTCGCCACCGACCTCTTTCCAATTGGTAATCTTGCCGCGTAGATATCGCGGAGCTGCTCGGTCGAGAGGTTATCGACGGGGTTGTCGTCGTTCACGATGACCGCAATACCGTCGTGGGCAATGACGATGGGAGTCAGGCCCAGATCCTGTTCGTCGGCATTGAGCCCACGGGAGGAGCTGGCGATATCGGCAGTGCCGGCGCTGACGGCCTCGATCCCAGCGGAAGAACCCAAACCGGAAACGAGCACGTCGATGCCGGTCTCCTCCTTAAAGCCCTCGGCCGCAATCTCGGCGATAGGAAGGCAGGTCGTGGAGCCGGCCACGGTAATGGAAGAGGTAGAAGATCCCGAAGAACAGGCGCACAGCGTAAGCGTAAGCACAGCGGCGCTCAGGACCGATACGATCTTTCTCATAGCATCACGCCGATCGCAGCATGGCGCCCACAGGTGCCGTCCTCGTTACGGTAGGAATAAAAGCGGTCGTTCTGACGCACGGTCGAAAGCTGGGTATCCACGATATTATCCGCGTCGACACCGACATCTACCAGCGCCTCGCGAATGGCAGCGGAAAGATCGAGCATGCGAGAGGTATTCGCATCGATGCAAGAGAACTCGGCGGCAAAGCGATCCATGAGTTCCTGGGATACCTCATATTCGTCACCCAAGATATGGGGGCCGATATAGGCGGAAACGTCGCTCGCATCGCAACCGGCAGCATCGCAAAGCGCCTGGCACGCCTTGGCGGAAATACGTGCAATCGTGCCCTCCAACCGGAGTGCACCACGCAAATCCGCCGGGGGCCACCAGCACCACGGGAACGCAGTCGGCAAAGCAGAGCAGCACGGGCACGTTATGCGCCGTGCAGACGATGGCATCACAGCCCTCGGCAATCTGCTCGCGAACGTCCTCAAGGTCATCGGCGCCGTTCGAGGTCACCGCAACGATATGATCACCATGGACCTGATTGGGAACGAGCAGGTTGTGCTCGCACTCCGCGGCACCCATAGCCTCGAGCGCACGACGACGATTTTCTTGAACAGCAAAGGGGTCATCGCCAACATGCGAGCCCAAGTTGAGTGAGGAGTACGCATCTTCGGAAACACCACCGGCACGCTCGGTGAAGGCAAAGCGAACATCGGATGTCGCGCCCTCCACCAACGTAACTCCATCATGGTCGACACGCGAAACTTTGTCCGCACGTGCTGCCATACTAAAGCCTCCTAATAACACAAGTACCGCGGCATCGCCGCTACAGCCCGCGTTTATACGGCTGTCATACTTCTCTAAAAGGATACCTGCTGCGCTGGAGGCAATCGTAAAGGGGAACGTAAAGAGATTGGAGGTTCTAGTTTACAAAGTCGAAAATAAAAAAGGGCGCGTCCATACGGACACGCCCCTGTGCACAACAATGCAAAGAACGACTTAGAAGCTACCGCGCTTCAGGAAGTCGGGAAGCTCGAACTGATCGTTGCCGAAGTTAGGAAGCTCGGTGCCACCGACGTTGCGGGTCGGAGCGGCCTGAGCCGGGCTCGTGGCAGGAGCGGTGCGCTGCGGCTCAGCGGAGGCAGCGGCCTTGCTCTGAGACTGCTGAGCAGCAAAGAGCTCGTCCTGACGGTTGACGTTGGAGTCGGAGAAGCCCGTAGCGATGACGGTGATACGCACCTGATCGCCCAGGGACTCGTCGACAACGGTACCGAAGATGATGTTGGCCTCGGGGTCGACGGCGTTGGCAACAACGTCGGCGGCGTCGCTGATCTCCTGGATGCCCAGGTCCTTGGAACCGGCGATGGAGAGCAGCACGCGCGTGGCGCATCGATGGAGCTCTCGAGCAGCGGGCTGGAGATGGCCTGCTGGGCAGCGTCGACGGCACGGGTATCCCCAGAAGAGGTACCGATACCCATCATGGCGGTACCGGCCTGCTTCATGATGGTCTTAACATCGGCGAAGTCCAGGTTGATGATACCGGGGGACGGTGATGAGGTCGGTGATGCCCTGGGTGCCCTGGGAAAGGACGCCATCGGCAATCGCGAAGGCCTCGAGCATGGTGGTCTTCTTCTCGGCGATGTCGAGCAGCTTATCGTTAGGGATGACAATCATGGTGTCAACGCAATCGGAGAGGGTCTTAATGCCCTCCTCGGCGCTCTTCTTGCGCTTGCGGCCCTCGAAGGTGAAGGGCTTGGTCACGACGGCGACGGTCAGCGCACCGACCTCGTTCATCGCGATATCGGCAACGATGGGAGCAGCGCCGGTACCGGTGCCACCGCCCTCGCCGCAGGTGATGAACACCATGTCGGCGCCAGCGAGCGCCTCGACAATGTCGTCGCGGGACTCATCGGCAGCCTTGCGGCCAACCTCGGGGTTGGCGCCGGCGCCCAGGCCGCGGGTAAGGTCGGTGCCGATGTGCACCTTGATATCGGCATCAGAGATCGCGAGTGCTGAGCATCGGTGTTGATGCAACAACTCGACGCCGCGGATGCCCTCTTCGATCATTCCGATTGACCGCGTTGGTACCACCGCCGCCGACCGCCGACCACCTTAATGACGGCAAGGTAGTTGTTGATCTCTGTCTCGTGCATGTCGGTCCTCCGAACAAAGGTTATAGCCATAGCATGGGTCGACCCCTGCGCACATTAACCTTCAGGTTGAAAGTAAATGCAAAGGTAAACCGTATTATGTTTGCACATTATGAACGTATCAGTCAAATAATTGACCGTGAAAAACCAAACAAACCAGATAAACGGCGTGGTATGGCCCCTCAACAAAGCATCAACCAGCGCTACGAGGTCGGAGCGTTCCTAAATGTATAGTTACCCGGAGAGCGCACATTGATATACGTTACGCCCTCTACCTGCGAAAGCAGCTTGATGACTACGCGCTCCTTCTTGACGATATCGTTCGAATCGCCCAGCGACACCTCAATGCCGTTATTGAGGTTTGCCGAGATGGCTTCGACCGAAGGCGTGGAAATATCCTTGACTTGTCCCAAGAACTCGCTCGAAAAACCACGCACATAATCCAAGCCAGCCTTAACGGCCTTGGAGCTCACCGCCTGGCCGGAAACCGGAGCGACATCCGCCGAGACATCAGTCAACAACACCGCGCCATAGTGCTTAGCGAGCGCCAGCGCGGCATCAATGCCGGTCAGGGTATTTGAGCCCTGCCCCGTCGTGATGACGTTGCCCTGGTCATCCACTTCGACCGACGTCGACAGCGGGGCGATCCAGGTGTCATCATCCCCGATGGCCCAGGCAAGGTCATCGGAGCTGATATAGGCAATTGCAATGACCTTGCGCTCCATCGGCGTAATGATGAGCGTATGTGGGAACTGACGCTGGACATCCACGCCCGAGACCCACGGGTTCTGCTTGAGGTCCTCGGTAATCTGGTCGGGATCGACGTTAAAAAGCGACGTTCCCTCGGGCAAATCGATCAGCTGGATAGCATCGTGCTTCGTCACATGCTCGCTTCCTTGAATCTGAATATCAGTGGCGGTAAACAATCCAGAGTTGATCACCACGATAGCAACGACGACGAGCACGGCCAAGACGGCCAAACGCCGCCCACGATTTTGCCTTTGCCTGTAACGACAGAAGCGGCGTCTGATGTTTTATTTGCCATCGCCCTAAGTGAAGACAACGGGTTGACGCCTTTTTTACCCGAGGCTTCTTGGCGGTAGCCGGCACCGATGTCAGCGAGCGCGGTTTCGATGCGCCCAGCGTGCGACTCGGACGCGCCGCCTTAGTTCCTGTCGAGGGCTTAGGAGTTGCCATAGGACGGGGCAGGCTTGGCGCCCATAACAGGCTTTGACGTCACCGAGGGACGCGAGGACTTTTTTTTTTGCGGCCGGACGATTACCGAGCTGCGAGCCGACAACCGGACGCTGGTCTGTCGAGCATGCCCGACAGACTTAGAGTGCGCGACGGTATTGCGTTGAGGTTTGGCAGGCGCGCCGGAACGCCCTCCGGCGCGGCGGAAGGTGGGTTTCGATGCTCTAGAAGCCGAGGAATTTAACTTCCGGTCTGAGCTCGATGCCATACGCCTCCCTCACCTTTCCGTGCACATGTCTGATAACCGCGGCAACGTCATCGGCCGAGGCAGTTCCGTTATTAACGATAAAATTAGCGTGAACGGGCGAAACTTCCGCGCCGCCAATCGAAAAACCCTTTAATCCACAATCCTCGATAAGCTTGCCCACACTCGCATCGGGCGGGTTACGAAAGACCGACCCGCAGGATGCGCGACCCATGGGCTGCGTACGCTTGCGCTCGTCAGGTACCGTTCCATGCGCTCGCGAATGTCGGCCTTGGGCGCCGGTTTAAGCTTGAGCACGCACTCGAGGATGATCTCATTGCGGGGAAGGCTACATTCGCGGTAGCCCCAAGTGATCTCGGACCCCGCATAATGCTTGATACCGGATGCCGGGTCAAACGTTACGACATCCTCAACCAGCGAGCCAATCCACTCGGTCCGTGTGCCGGCATTCATAGATATCGCACCGCCGACCGAACCAGGGATGCCGACGGCAAACTCAAGGCCCGAGAGGCTACGCGACAGGGCATCGTTGACCAGCGCGCAAACATCACGCCCGCACCGACCGTCAGCGTACAACCGTCATCGGCAACAACCGTGCGCTGAAACTCACGTCCGAGCGAAATGACGGCACCGCGATAACCGCCATCGGCAACCAGCAGATTGGAGCCCTTACCGATGATGACCCACGGCACCTGCTCGCGATCGAGCACCGCCACGGCGCGGCGGAGGGCATGATAGCTATGGCACGTCACAAAGAGGTCGGCCTTG
>ENA-OQAL01000305-OQAL01000305.1-human-gut-metagenome-genome-assembly--contig:-NODE-305-length-12049-cov-3.776464_pt1 | contig 12049 bp, 11 predicted proteins | sample MGYA00242491_ERZ504519 | MGnify/ENA primary metagenome ERZ504519 (study PRJEB26092, sample SAMD00036260) | human gut metagenome | host: Homo sapiens | study: EMG produced TPA metagenomics assembly of... | reverse complement strand
ATAACAATAACCGGGGGTGAGTTTACGGCTATGTATCATTACAGCAACAGCCATCCGGTATATATGTATGCCACTCAGTCGGCTCCGTTTATTTACGTAGGCGATGGTAGCGTAAGAGAGTTGGGGGCTTTTGCTTTGGGTACTACTTCTTATCTTCCGGTTGACAATGAAATGGTATATCGCGACATGCGTACAGGAGAGTTGAAGAAAACAAGCTTGTATGATGCCGTACAGAATAAGGGTAGTGAGTTTACCTTGATGAATAATTACAACTGGGATAACGGTTTGTCTTGGAAAGTAATCATGAAATACGACCATGCGACCGGTTCTTGTGTGTACCAGACTCCGATGGAACTTTCACAGCGTGCAAACAGTGCTATTAATTATCAATATGAAGCAGAAGACGGTAGCATGAGAGCATACGATGGCGAATATGTACAGAGCCGTATGTCTTGCTTGAACCGTGGTTTCATTGATGAAGTAATGTTTACTACTGAGCTGTCTCGTAAATTGTCTAACGGTACATGGCGCCTGGGATTGAACGAATGGTATTATGATATTGATTATGCATCAAATACTACGATGTATGACCAGTCTGTACCGACTGACGGAAGCTATCCGGTCCGCCTTTATAATCCTGATTATAATGTAGCAGGAAGTGGACGTACCTATGGAGGAAATGGATATTACTATGACTTCAACAAGAATGCATCAGAATATTATAAAGGTCATGAAAACAAATTGGCTGTATATTTCACTCACGACTGGGATGTAACCGACAAATTTAACCTTTACTACGGTGCTCGTCTGGAATACCAGGCTCTTCGTGGAAACAATGCAGCGGTTAAAGATGCTGATGGCAATTTTGTAGGACGTTTTGCTGATTATTATCTGGGAGCTACTGCACCTAATGGAACAAAGATTGAACCGACTCCGATGGAGTATGACTGGTTTAATTACGCACTGAGTGCAGCCGCTACTTATAAGTTGACCAAACAGTTCGGATTTACTGGAGACTTTACTTACATTACCCAGCATCCGAGAATTGAGAACTTTGCTCCGGCTGTATTGCCGAATACCGATAAGATTTCAGTACCTCTGGGACGTGCCGGTATCTATTATAACAACGAATGGTTGAGCTTGACTTCATTGTTCTCTTATATCTCAAAGACCAACAACAACTCTACATTGAACTTGCAGCATAGCGTAAATGGAGTAAACGAAATCTTGGCTGCTCCGTTGAACTATGACATCAAGACATTGGGTTGGACTACTGACGTGGTAGCTCGTCCGTTTAAAGGTTTTGATTTGCACTTCCTCTTCACTTACCAGAAGCCGACTTACAAGAAATATGAAACTTCTGTGAAGTTCTCAGACGGTTATGTAGGTCAGATCAATGCCACTGGTAACATCGTAGCAGAAATCCCGCAGGTAATCGTGGAAATCGACCCGAGCTATATGATTACAAAAGATTTGAAAATCTGGACTAGCTTCCGTTACTTTAGCAAGACATACGCTAATATCAATGATGCCTATTATTTCAATGGCCGTTGGGAACCTTTGGTGGTTTGAACTGGCAGGTAAACAAGAAACTGTCATTAGGCTGTTCAGTTGTTAACTTCCTGAACCAGACTGGTGCAAAAGGAAGTATCGCAGGTGCAGAACTCGTAACGAAGGAAGAAGCTGGAAAATATGCCAATACAGTAATGGCAGGAAGCTACATCCGTCCGTTCACAGTAGAATTCTCTGCACAGCTTAAATTCTGACATTCATTTTTCTATTCCGATAAATTCCCGGCACAACGAATCAATGGGTTGTGCGGTTATAAAAAGTTTTCAATAGGTATTTTTTAAAAGAATAATTTGTATTTTTAATCCCATAAAACAACGTATCATGAAAAAGAATTTTGTTAACCTCGCATTAGGAGCGTTTTTCTTGACTGGTATGTGGGCATGCCAATCACAAAAAATAACTTAGTATTTGAGCATCAGGGAGACACTTTGACTGTCGTACACATAAAGAATCCTTCTAAATATCTTTTGCTTCCTATTCAGGAATCATCTAATGAGGGAAAGGTGAAATTAGTGACCGGAAGTCCGGCTGATATGCCGATGGATGTACGTCTGGCAGTAGACAGCGTAGAGTATTACGTACCGTTTGAATTGCCTCAAGGAGCTAAGGAAGCCACTGTTACCATTGGAAAGGTGGCTGCAAACGCTGTATGCTGGGAGCATATTCAGTTGTCGGATACTTTTAATACGGCAAATACGGACTATTATCGTCCGGTATATCACCATACACCGCTTTATGGCTGGATGAACGATGCCAACGGACTGGTGTATAAAGATGGAGAGTATCATTTGTATTTCCAGTATAATCCTTATGGTTCCAAGTGGGGAAATATGCACTGGGGACATTCAGTTAGTAAGGACTTGATTCATTGGGACCATTTGAATCCTGCTATCGCACGTGACACATTGGGCCACATTTTCTCAGGAAGTACAGTGGTAGACAAGAATAATAGCGCAGGCTACGGAAAAGATGCCATTATCGCTTTCTACACATCTGCCAGCGATGAACACGGACAGATTCAGTGTATGGCTTATAGCAAAGACAATGGACGTACTTATACAAAATACGAGAAAAATCCGATTTTGACTCCGTTTGACGGACTGAAAGATTTCCGCGATCCGAAAGTGTTCTGGTATGAACCAGCTCAGAAATGGTATATGATTGTTTCTGCGGACAAGGAAATGCGTTTCTACTCTTCTTCTAACTTGAAGGACTGGGAATATCAGAGCGGATTTGGTAAAGGTTATGGTGTACAGCCTAATCAGTTTGAGTGTCCTGACTTTATCCAGTTGCCGGTTGATGGTGACAAGAACAATATGAAATGGGTGATGATTGTAAATATCAACCCCGGGTTGTATGTTCGGTGGTAGTGCTACAGAATATTTCGTAGGTGATTTTGATGGAAAAGAATTCAAATGTGACACGAAACCGGAAGTAACTAAATGGTTGGATTTTGGTAAAGACCACTATGCTACTGTTTGTTTCTCAAATACTGGAGACCGCGTGGTTGCAGTACCTTGGATGAGCAACTGGCAATATGCAAATGTAACTCCTATCCGTCAGTATCGTGGAGCAAATGCCTTGCCGCGTGAATTGTCATTGTACACAAAAGATGGTCAGATTTACATGGCAGCCAATGCTGTAAAGGAAACAGCAGGCTTGCGTAAAGAAACACGTACCATTGACAATCAGACTGTGAAAGGTGAAAGCAAGATTGACGAAATCTTCCCGCAGAATGAGGGTGCTTTTGAAATTGAAATGGATGTAACTCCGGGTGATCTACTGTAGCTGGAATGGAACTGCTGAATGACAAGGGTGAAAAGACAAGATTTACTTGGATATGAAAGCCGGTAAACTGGTGATGGATCGTACAGAAAGTGGGTTGGTTGCTTTTGGTGAAAAGCAGAACCTCATGCCATCGAAAATCATGACCGTCGTAAAACGACTTCTATCAACTATAAGAATGATTTTGCATTAGGCACATGGGCTCCTCTTTCATTGTGTGAAGGAAAAACTTATCATTTGCAGATTTTTGTAGACAAGTGCTCTGTAGAAATCTTTGCTAATGGAGGTCGTATTGCCATGACCAACTTAGTATTCCCTACCAAACCTTATAACTCTATTCGTCTTTACAGTGAAGGTGGTGATTATAAGGTAGAGAATATGAAGATACATAAATTGGGGTTGTAATTTATTAAAAAACCAGACAGACCATGAAAAACTTTTTTATTACGGCTTTAGGCTTGTTTTGGGGTTTTCAGTGCGCGGAAGCAGCGGAAGAAAGGTTATCCGGATTTCAACGGATAATACGGACCTGGTGCTTCAGGTAGCTGAAAACGGACGTCTCTATCAGACTTACTTGGGCGAAAAACTGTTGCATGAATCGGATTTGAAGAAACTGGACTGGCAGATACATCCTGCATCAGATGCCAGTGTCTCTCCACGCGGATGGGAAGTCTGTTCAGGTTCAGGTAACGAGGATTTCTTTGAACCAGCTTTGGGAGTGACTCATGCCGACGGTAATGCTTCTACCTGGCTTTATTACGTGTCTTCTTCTACAAAAGCTGTGGAAGGAGGAACACAGACTGATATTCATTTGCGTGATGACAAATATCCGGTGAATGTAACCTTGCATTACGTGGCTTACGAAAAGGAGGACGTAATCAAGACTTGGAGTGAAATCTCACACCAGGAGAAAAAGCCTGTACAGTTATTCCGTTACGCTTCTACGATGTTATATTTCAATCGTCCAGCTTACTATTTGACTGAATTCAGTGGTGACTGGGCGAAGGAAGTACAGATGAGTACACAGAAGCTGGAGTTCGGTAAGAAAGTGGTAGATACCAAGCTGGGAAGTCGTGCTGCCATGCATGCACAACCTTTTTTCATGGTCGGTCTGGATACTCCTGCTGCAGAAAATCAGGGGGAGGTCCTGATGGGTACATTGGGATGGACAGGTAACTTCAGCTTTACTTTCGAAGTGGACAATGTGGGTAATCTGCGTGTGATTCCTGCTATTAATCCTTATGCTTCGGTGTATGAGCTTCAGAAAGGCGAAGTGTTCACTACTCCTGAATTTATTTTTACTTTGAGTAATAAGGGTACGGGTGAAGGTAGCCGTCGCTTTCAGAACTGGGCACGGAATTATCAGTTGAAAGATGGAAAAGGTTCTCGTCTGACGTTGTTGAATAACTGGGAGAATACAGGATTCGGCTTTAATCAGAATATTCTTGTCGATCTGATTAAGGAAACGAAAGAACTCGGTGTAGACATGTTCTTGCTGGATGACGGATGGTTTGGCAACAAATACAAACGCAGCAGCGATACAGCCGGACTGGGCGACTGGGATGTAACGGCCGACAAACTTCCTGATGGAATCAATGCGCTGGTTCAGGCGGCTGAAAAAGAAGGAGTGAAGTTCGGTCTCTGGATTGAACCGGAAATGGTGAATCCGAAGAGTGAATTGTTTGAAAAGTATCCTGACTGGGCAATCCATTACCCGAACCGTGAAACCTATTACTATCGTAACCAGCTGGTACTCGATTTGAGTAACCCGAAGGTGCAGGATTATGTGTATTGCATTGTGGATAAGTTGTTGAAGGAAAATCCGGGTATCGCTTATTTCAAATGGGATTGCAACAGCCCGATTACCAATATCTATTCTTCTTATCTGAAAGATGCACAGGGACGCTTGTATATAGATCATGTACGTGGCGTGTACAATGTCATGAAACGGGTAAAAGAGAACTATCCGGATGTACCGATGATGCTTTGCTCTGGTGGTGGCGCACGTTGTGACTATGAAGCGTTGAAATATTTCACGGAATTCTGGTGCAGTGACAACACGGATCCGGTGGAAAGAGCTTATATCCAGTGGGGCTTTTCTCAGTTCTTCCCGGCCAAGGCCATGTGTGCACACGTGACAAGCTGGAATAAGAATACTTCTATCAAGTTCCGTACCGACATGGCATCCATGTGTAAGCTGGGATTGATATCGGCTTGAAAGAAATGGCTGCAGAAGAATTGGAATATTGCCAGCTTGCGGTAGCCAACTGGAAACGTTTGCAGCCGGTGATTCTGGATGGGGTACAGTACCGTCTGGTATCTCCGTATGAATCTAACCACATGGCAGTGAACTATGTTAGTCAGGATGCTTCAAAGGGCGTGATATTCGCTTACGATATCTATCCTCGCTTCCAGGAAAAGCTGATTCCGTTGAAGGTAAAAGGATTGGATCCGAACAAAATGTATCGTGTGAAAGAAATCAACCTGATGCCGGGAACAGAATCTACGCTGGAGGCCGATGGAGAATTATTCTCTGGTGATTATCTGATGAAAGTCGGATTGGATGTCTTTGGATTCCGTCCTACTCAGAGTCATGTGATAGAACTTACTGCTGAATAAGAAAGACGATTCTCAACAAGAGATGAAGCTGAATTTGAACAGATTAAAAACAAGTAAAAATGACAAATACTCAATTGAAATATGCCAAGCTGTTTCCCGTGATGCTTTGCTTCTTTGCTATGGGATTCGTAGATTTGGTGGGAATTGCTTCAAACTATGTGAAAGAAGATTTAGGTCTGACAGACTCTGAGGCAAATATTTTTCCCTTCTTTGGTATTCTTTTGGTTTTTGATATTCTCAGTGCCGACTGGAATACTGATGAACCGGATTGGAAGAAAAAAGACTGTATTGCTGAGCTTGGGAGTGACTTTCTTCTCTTTACTACTTCCTATGTTTGGCGACAGCTATGGATTGATGCTTTGCTCGTTCTCTTTATTGGGAATAGGTAATGCTTTGATGCAGACTTCACTCAATCCATTATTGAGCAATATTATCTCGGGTGACCGTCTGGCCAGTACGCTGACTTTCGGACAGTTCGTGAAAGCTATTGCTTCTTTCCTTGCTCCTTATCTGGCCATGTGGGGAGCTTTGCAGGCTATTCCGACTTTTGGTTTGGGATGGAGAGTGTTGTTTCCTATTTATATGATTGTAGCTGTATTTGCAATTTTGTTGCTTTCGGCTACTCCTATTACCGAAGAACAGCCGGACAAGGCATCAGGATTTGCTGATTGTCTGAAACTGTTAGGAAAACCTTTTATTCTGCTGTCTTTCCTTGGTATCATGTGCCATGTGGGAATCGATGTGGGTACGAACACTACTGCTCCTAAAATTCTGATGGAACGTATTGGAATGACCTTGACAGAAGCTGGGTTTGCCACTAGTCTGTATTTTATATTCCGTACATTGGGATGTTTTTCCGGTGCATTTATCTTACGCGCCGTATCATCTAAAGTCTTTTTCCTGATAAGTGCGATTTGCATGATGCTGGCTATGATTGGGCTTTTTGCTTTCGACTCTCAGATGGTTATTTACATTTGTATCGCATTGATAGGTTTTGGAAATTCTAACGTATTCTCTATCATCTTCTCTCAGGCTCTTCTGGCTATGCCCGAGAAGAAAAATGAAGTCTCAGGACTGATGATTATGGGATTGTTTGGTGGTACCGTATTTCCTCTTTTGATGGGAGTTGCCAGCGATGCAATCGGACAGAATGGAGCCGTAGCTGTGATGACGGTAGGTGTGATTTATTTGCTTTTTTATACATTGAAAATTAAGCATTAAAACTATGGAAAATACAATTGTTGTAGGTATAGGTGAAGCATTATGGGATGTGTTGCCTGAAGGAAAAAAAATAGGTGGAGCTCCGGCTAATTTTGCATATCATGTGTCACAGTTTGGTTTGGATGGTCGTGCGGTTAGTGCTGTAGGAGATGACAAGTTAGGAGCAGAAATTTTTGGAAAACTTCTATGAGAAGAATCTGCATAGCATGATTGAAAAAGTACCGTATCCTACAGGTACGGTTCAGGTAGAATTGGATGCAGAAGGAGTTCCTTGTTACGATATAAAGGAAGGTGTGGCATGGGATAATATTCCTTACACTCCAGCCTTGGAAGGATTGGCTAAACAGACTACAGCGGTTTGCTTTGGTTCTTTGGCACAGCGAAGCGTGGTTTCCAGAGAAACAATCAACAAGTTCTTGGATGCCATGCCGGAAGATACATTGAAAGTGTTTGACATTAACCTTCGTCAGGGTTTTTATACGAAAGAAGTGCTTTGCAATTCTTTCCAGAAGTGTAATGTGCTGAAGATAAATGATGAAGAGCTGGTTACAGTGAGCCGTATGTTCGGTTACCCGGGTATTGACCTGCAGGATAAATGCTGGATTCTGCTTGCCAAGTATAACCTGAAAATGTTGATTCTGACTTGTGGCGTGAACGGAAGCTATGTCTTTACTCCAGGCAATGTGTCATTTGTAGAAACTCCAAAAGTAAATGTTGCCGATACGGTAGGCGCAGGTGATTCATTCACTGCTACTTTCGTAGCTTCTATTTTGAAAGGAAAGACCGTACGCGAAGCGCATGAACTGGCAGTAGAGGCTTCGGCATTTGTATGTACCCAGAATGGGGCTATGCCGGAATTCCCTCTGTATTTGAAGGAAAAAAAATTTAAGCTATATAGTTTATCTTGTGAAAAATCTCCGGAAGTATGTTTCTGTACTTCCGGAGATTTTTTTTGTCTGGTAAGATTGGAAAGTCTGCTGAAGATAATGTTGCTTCGGCTTTGTCTGTTTTTATGTTTTCCGCGTGAAAACCATATGTTTCCCGAAGCGAAAACGTAGGTTTCTCACACGGAAAACGTATGGTTCCGCTTCGGGAGACATAAAAAAGAGTAGAGCCGTTGAACGAAAAAATTGTGGGTCGGTTTCGTGATTTTTGTATCTGTCAGACTGTATAAATCGCTGCGATTTTCATACATTTGCAGAAATAGATATAAAATTATGAAACATTTAGTCTGTGGTTGGATAGGGGTAATTTGCTTGCTGTTTTTGTCTGTAGCCTGTTCCCGGAAGGAGATGGACTATACTATAGCCGTGTCACAGTGTAGCGAGGATGATTGGCGTGCCCAGATGAATAAAGAAATTCTTCGGGAAGGTTTGTTCTACCCGGGGGTAAATATTGAAGTTTATCAGGCTCATGATGATAATACCCATCAGATTAAGGATATAGAATCTTTGATTGAAAGAAAAGTCGATTTGCTGATTGTAGCTCCGAATGAAGCTGAAGCTATTACTCCGGTGATTGAGAAGGCATACGATGCCGGAATTCCTGTCATCCTGGTCGACCGGAAAATCAATTCTAAAAATATACCGCCTATGTGGGTGCCGATAACTACGAAATTGGTCGTAGGGCGGGGGAGTATATTGCAGACCGTTTAAAAGGAAAGGGACGAGTGATAGAAATTACCGGGCTGAGAGGTTCAACTCCGGCAGTAGAACGTCATCGAGGAATGATGGAAGCTTTGAAAGCTACTCCGGGAGTGCAAGTGGTGGCTTCTGCTGAAGCCGGGTGGTTCCGGCAGAAAGCTGGGGAGGTTATGGATACGTTACTGGATGCTCATCCACAAGTAGATCTTGTTTTTGCACAGAATGACCGGATGGCTATCGGGGCGTATGAGAAGGCACGTCAGAAGAATCGTGCCGGACAGATTGCTTTTGTAGGAGTTGATGCGGTAGCTGCTGGAGTAGAAAGTGTGGCGGAAGGCAAACTGGATGCCACCTTCATTTATCCCACAGGCGGAGATAAGGTGATTCAGGTGGCCATGGCTATATTGCAAGGTGAACCCTATCAGAGAGAGAATATTCTTTCTACGGCATTGGTGAACCGTGCCAATGCCCGTGTGATGCAGATGCAGATGAAGCATATTCTGACGCTGGACCAAAAATTGAGCTTTTAAATCATCAGCTGGATGATTATTTTCTTCGTTACTCCGCACAGAAAATGTTCTTATATGCTTGTGTGGTGATATTGGTGTTGGTTGGATTCTTGTTCTTTTTCCTGGTACGTGCCTTTTGGGTAAAGAACCGGATGAATACGGAATTGTCTACCCAGAAGCAGCAATTGGAACAGCAGCGTGACCAGTTGCAGGAACAACGTGACCAGCTGATTGTATTGTCTCGTCAGTTGGAGGAGGCTACACATGCCAAGTTGGCCTTCTTTACCAGCGTGTCGCATGATTTCCGTACACCGTTGACTTTGATTGCAGACCCTATCAACCAGTTGCTGGAGGAAAAGCATTTAGGTGAGAGGGAGCGGAATATGCTGGAGATTGTGCGGAAAAACGTCGCAGTCTTATTGAGATTGATTACTCAGATTCTGGATTTCCAGAAATATGAACATGGCAAACTGGCTTTGCGGCTTTCTGAATTTAATGCGCTGGAATGTATAAAGGATTGGACAGAGGCATTCCATACTTTGGCGTTCCGGAAACATATTCAGTTTGAAGTGAAGGCGGAAGGAGATGTGGCGCAGTATGTGATGGTGGCCGATGCGGAAAAGATAGAGCGCATTACCTACAACTTATTGTCCAATGCCTTTAAATTTACTCCGGAAAAAGGGGAGATAAAGGTGGTGCTTTCGCGGATAGAGAAAGATGGCCAACCATGCTTGTGTATGGAAGTCAGCGATACAGGTATTGGCATGTCCGAAGAACATATACATCACGTGTTTGAACGTTTTTATCAGATAGATGCACAGCATACAGGTTCCGGACTGGGACTGGCTCTGGTAGAGGCTTTTGTGCAGTTGCATAAGGGGACAGTGCGGGTAGAGAGCGAGAAAGGAAAAGGCACATGTTTCCGGGTTGTACTTCCTATGAAGCAGGAAGGAGAGGTGAAGGAGGTGATAGAGAAAAATGAATCCTTGAAAAACCTGCAGGAAGGGGCTGTGCTGGATGCCGGACAAGAAACCTTGCATCAGTGGGTTGAAAACGTGGAAGTGGATGGAACGGCAGACAAGGAAGTGGTGCTGGTCATTGACGACAATCAGGATGTGCGTGACTACGTGAAGATGTTGCTGCAAGATAAATATACCGTGATTGAAGCGGTAAACGGACAGGAAGGTATAAGACAGGCCATGAAGTATGTGCCAGACGTAGTGGTGTGCGATGTCATGATGCCTGTAATGGATGGTATAGAATGCTGTAAACGTTTGAAAAGCGAGTTGCAGACGTCTCATATTCCGGTACTGATGCTGACCGCATACGCTATGGATGAACAGCGGATTCAGGGGTATGATTCGGGCGCAGACTCGTATCTGACAAAGCCTTTCAATGCCAAACTCCTGCTGGCACGAATCCGCAACCTGATAGATAACCGGAAACGGTTGAAATCGTTTACAGAAGATGCCACGGCGGTAAGCGGAAAACAGTCGTTGGGCGAAGTGGACAAGGGATTTGTGGAAAAGCTGAAGGCCTTGATTGAGGAAAAAATGAGCAATTCAGATTTGAGTGTAGAAGATTTGGGTGCTGAATTGGGATTGGGGCGCGTGCAGCTATATCGTAAAACGAAATCCTTGACCGGATATGCTCCGAATGAATTGTTGCGCATTGCCCGGTTGAAAAAGGCCGCCTCTTTGCTGGCATCCTCTGAAAAGACGGTGGCCGAAATCACCTACGAAGTGGGATTCAGTTCTCCGTCTTACTTCACCCGGTGTTATAAAGACTATTTTGGAGAAAGCCCCAGTGAATTCCTGAAAAGGCGGGATGGGAAAAATTGAGAAGGGAGAGAGATTTTTTCTTACTAACAGAAATAGTTGTATATTTGGGCACTTTTTTGAATAGCTGGTTATGAAACGTATTTTGATATTGATATTCGTGTTGTATGTATGTGGTGCTGCAGGGCGTGCGCAGGATTTGAAAACGCTTTTTGTGGCATTGCCAGATTCCTTGTCACCGCTTTTGACGGAGGTAAACCGGGCCGACTTCGGTGATTTTCTGGAAAGTGGGATGAAGGCAGAGGTGAAGAACCGTTTGGGAATATGTCGGAAATGACTAAACTGACTTCAGATTATTTGTTCCTGAAAACGACTTCGGCCAGCACCTTGGAACTGAAGCTGCTTCCGCTGAATGACTCCGTGAAAGTGATTTGTGCCGTTTCAACCTATTCGGTTCGGGCTGCTGACAGTCAGATTACTTTTTATGATACGAACTGGCATGAATTGCCGCTTTCCGATTTTTTACAGCTTCCACAAGAAGATGAATTTTTATTTGACTCCGGTTTCGACAGCCCAGGCTGACTCCTTGAAGAACCTTCGTGCCTATGCTGACATGTACTTGTGGAAGGCTGAATTGTCGTCTGACAAACCGGTGCTCAAGTTCACTTATACTACGCCCGACTATCTGGACAAGGAAACCGCAAAAGATTTAAAGCCTTATTTGAAATCGCAGCCCGTTTGTCTGGAGTGGAAAGAGGGAAAATTTGTGGCTCTGGAAGATTTGAATCCTTCGTTAAAGTGATTTTATTTAATTCTTTGTATTGCTGAATGTTATGTTGTAAAACATTTTATTCTATGTTTTGCGTATAAAAAATACATGAAAAATCGTTAATCCCTCAGCCGGATATACCGAATTTTTTTT
>ENA-OQAL01000304-OQAL01000304.1-human-gut-metagenome-genome-assembly--contig:-NODE-304-length-12092-cov-4.994651_pt1 | contig 12092 bp, 16 predicted proteins | sample MGYA00242491_ERZ504519 | MGnify/ENA primary metagenome ERZ504519 (study PRJEB26092, sample SAMD00036260) | human gut metagenome | host: Homo sapiens | study: EMG produced TPA metagenomics assembly of... | reverse complement strand
AAGCCGGCGGTATGCGCCGGCTTCAATCACGCCGACCCCGCAGCGAGTCAGCCCGGGGTCGACGCCAAGAATAATCACGCTGGATTACTCCTCGTCAAGCTGGGCCATGACCTCGTCGGAGGCGGTCCAGTTGGAGTAGATGTTCTGGACATCGTCCAGATCATCGAGGTTGTCGATGAGCTTGGAGACCTTCTGGGCATCCTCAAGGCTCAGCTCGACCTCGTTCTTCGGCATCATGACCAAATCAGCGGAATCGTAATCGAAACCGGCGTCCTGGAGAGCCTTGCGCACGTCGATCATGTCGGACGGATCGGTGATGACGGTGAATACCTCACCATCGTCGGTCACGTCTTCGGCACCGGCTTCGGCGGCCTTCTCGAACAGGTTGTCGAAGTCAACGCCTTCGGCCGGAACAACGATCTGTCCCTTGCGTTCGAAGTTGAAGCTCACGGAACCAGTGGTGGCCAGGGAGCCATTGCCCTTGGTCAGGGTGGAACGCACGTCGGCGGCCGCACGGTTGCGGTTGTCGGTGAGGCATTCGATGATCAGGCCAACACCTGCCGGGGCGTAACCCTCGTACACGATGTCTTCATAGTTGGCGCCGCCGGCTTCCTCACCGGAACCACGCTTGACGGCGCGCTTGATGTTGTCGGCCGGCATGGAGGCCTTCTTGGCCTTGTAGATGGCGTCATACAGGGACGGGTTGCCGTCGGGATCGCCGCCACCCATACGTGCTGCGATCTCGATGTTCTTGATCAGCTTGGCGAACAGCTTGCCGCGCTTCGCGTCGATGGCGGCCTTCTTGTGCTTGGTGGTCGCCCACTTGGAATGACCTGACATAATGCTCCTAGGCAGGTTGCGGATGTTTCAAACGAATGATTCTAAGCGGTTCGCCGACAAAATGCCGAATACGAACCTGTGGCATTTCGCTTTTCGAACTTTTGGATGGGGTCTGCCCCCGGCTGTGACTACCGCCGATATGTTTTCTCCCCTATGACCATTTGGCGCTTGGCTTCGAAGATGCGTTGGAATACGGTGACTAATCCCAATCCGGCCAACAGTATCATGGCGATGGCGAGCCACAATCCCTGACGCGTCAATCCGGTGATGGCCATGCCCACCAGAATGATGGTCAAGCGATCGGCACGAGTGGCGATGCCGTTTTTCACCTCATAGCCGACTGATTCGGCACGAGCACGGGCATATGAAGTGACGAACGATGTCATCACGGCCACCGCGGCGGCGGCGATACCGATCATGCTCGTATAGTCAGGCGTGTTGTCGATGGCCGTATGCCACCAGTCACGATGCATAAGAAAGAAGATGATCACGCCTACGAGCATCGCCCAATCAGCGATGCGATCGAGCGTGGAGTCGAGAAAAGCCCCGAATTCGTCCCACCCCGTGGTAAGCGCGGCGATCGAGCCATCCAACGAATCGGCAAGCACAAGCAGAGTCAGAACAACCGCTCCCCCAAATAGCCATCCGGTCACACCGGTGGCGATGGCCACGACGATGGTGCCGACAGCACCAATCACCGTCACCGCATTGGCGGTCAGTCCTATGGCGATCAACGCTTTGGCTATTGGCTCGATGAGTTTTTTGAACGGCGCACGAAGATGCTCAAGCATGTGTTACTTCCTTCTCGATGAGAAAATGAGAAACGGCGCACAAACCTCTTGTCGAGATTCGTGCGCCGTTTCACGGTTCATGGTCGCGTGCGACTTGTTGCCATCGGTCTCGCTCAGTCGGCGAGGGCGGCCTTGAAGTCGTCTGCGGTGTTGACCTGGACGCGCTTCTTGATTACGGTCAGAATGTTCGCCTTCGCCTCATCGACCGGCACGCCGTTCAACTGGCTGCCGTCGCGGAAGCGGAAGCTGACCGCGTTGTTGTTCATATCCTCTTCGCCGACGATGAGGATGAACGGCGCCTTGGACTTGGATGCGTTGCGGATCTTCTTGCCGAAGCGATCGTCGGACAGGTCGATCTCGCAACGGACGGTCTCCTCTTCCAAGCTGGCGATGAACTTCTGCAGGTGCGGGGCGAACTCGTCCGCGACCGGCACGCAAGCACCTGGACCGGGGCGAGCCACGCCGGGAAGGCGCCCGCGTAATGCTCAAGCAGCACCGCGAAGAAGCGTTCGATGGAGCCGAACAGCGCGCGGTGGATCATCACCGGACGCTGGTGCGTGCCATCGGCGGCGATGTATTCGAGCTTGAAACGTTCCGGAAGGTTGAGTCGAGCTGGATGGTGGACACCTGCCAGGTACGTCCGATGGCGTCACGGGCCTGCACGGAGATCTTCGGACCGTAGAAGGCTGCGCCGCACGGATCGTCGACCAAGTCCAAACCGGATTCCTTGGCGACCTCGGCCAGCGTGTTGGTGGCTTCCTCCCAAATCTCGTCGGAACCGACGTACTTGTGCGGATCCTTGGTGGACAGCTCCAGATAGAAGTCATCCAGACCGAAGTCCTTCAACAGGCCGAGCACGAAGGTAAGCAGGCTCTTAAGCTCGTCCTTCATCTGCTCGCGGGTGCAGTAGATGTGGGAATCATCCTGAGTCAAGCCGCGCACGCGGGTCAGGCCATGCACTTCGCCGGACTTCTCATAACGGTACACGGTGCCGAATTCGAACAGGCGCAGCGGCAGCTCACGGTAGGAACGCTGGCGGGACTGAAGATCAGGTTGTGCATCGGGCAGTTCATCGGTTTCAGGTAGTAATCGAAGCCTTGCTTGATGACGTTGCCGTTCTCGTCCTTCTCCTCGTCCAGACGCATCGGCGGATACATGCTGTCCTTGTACCACTGCAGGTGGCCGGAGGTCTCATACAGGCCGCCCTTGGTGATGTGCGGGGTCTGCACGAAGCTGTAGTGGTGCTTGCGGTGCATCTCACGGGAGTAGTCCTCCATGGCGTTGATGACGGCCGCGCCCTTCGGATGGAAGACGGCAAGGCCCGGACCGATCTCATCCGGGAAGGAGAACAGGTCCATTTCCGCGCCGAGCTTGCGGTGGTCGCGCTTGGCGGCCTCCTCCAGACGGGTCTGGTATGCCTTCAGGTCCTCCTTGGTGGCGAAGGCGGCGCCGTAAATGCGCTGCAGCATCGGATTGGCCTCGCTGCCGCGCCAGTATGCGGCGGCGGAACGCTCGATCTTGAACGCCTTGATGTAACGGGTGTTCGGCAGGTGCGGACCACGGCACAGGTCCTTCCAAACCACATTGCCTTCACGGTCGACGTTATCGTAGAAGCTCAGTTCCTTGCCGCTGATTTCGGTGGCGGCTTCCGGGTCAAGATGCGCTTCCTTATCCTTGATAAGTTCAAGCTTGTAGGGCTGGTCGGCTTCCTCGGCAAGAGCCTCTTCCTCGGTCACCACGCGGCGGCGGAAGGACTGGGAGGACTTGATAATGCGCTGCATGCGCTTTTCGATTTCCTTGAGGTCCTCCGGAGTGAAAGGAGTCTCGACATCGAAATCGTAGTAGAAGCCGTCTTTGATGACCGGTCCAACACCAAGCTTGGCGTCAGGGCGAATCTCCTGCACGGCCTGGGCCATGACATGGGTTGCGGAATGGCGCATGATGGCCACACCGTCCTCGCTATCGAGCGCGATGGGTTCCACAACGTCGCCGTCGTGCAGCTCGGTATAGAGATCGCGGGGTTCGCCGTTCAAACGCACCGCGATGATGTTCTTGTCGTCGGAGAAGAGCTGGACGCCGGTCTGGCCTGCCGCCACCTCCTTCTTTTCGCCGTTGAGTGTGATGGAGATGGTCTGTTCAGCCATGAGTTGTCCTTTGCTATCGGGGTCCGCGTTACCAATGTGCAGGCCTGGACTATATATCAACGATGAACAAGATAGGGTCAAGCGCAGACAACGGCACGCCATTTCGGTGAACGGAAGAACAACGCTGATTGAATGTCGCGAAAGGAAAGGTCCTTTACTGTTTACTGTCCGATGACGTGCGCATATGTATACTGCGGAGCCTGACGTGTGGACTTGATCATCACTTTGTCAGAGGGGCTGACCGATACCGTAGCGCCATACTTCACTTTGAGCCGCGACCCGACGCCACCGGCCAGATTGACCGCGTTCTGCAGATTGTCGCTGTCGCCGATCGCGCGAATGGTGAATGGGGATTTCAGTTTGGTGCCGTCGCAGACGAGACTGCCGGCCGTGCCACTGATGTAAGTGCTGGTTACCACGCGGACATTGTTGATCTCAATGACCTCGGCACCACTGTTGCGCAATTCCTCAAGCAACGTGAACAATATCGCGGAGTCAATCTTCTGTTTGGAACCCTGCGATATGCGGATGACCACGCCTTCTCCCGTAGCCGCGAGACGGCCAGATAGGATGCCGTTGGTCTGCGCGTTCTGCTTGGCGATTTCCGCGGCTTTCTCATTTTTGTCCGCGGTGTCTTTCAAAGCGTTCAGCTGGCTGGAGAGTTCGTTCTTACGCTGTTCGAGCTTTTGGACCTGAGCATTGGTCTCGCTGATGAGCTTGGTTAATTCATCTTCGCTCATCGTCTCATAGGTGGATGTCGTGTTGTTTATCTGGATCACATAGCCGAAGCCAAGCAAGGCGCACAGTATCGTGACCAGAATGCTGGAATACAGTCGGGTTCGTGTGACCTTCGCATCAAGTGAGATTCGCTTCTTGGCCTTGACCATGGGGAACGCACCGGTTTGGGTGCTGTCATTGTTCTGGTCCTTGACCCTCTGCTCATGAATTCTGGACAGCATGTCCTTGCTGTTCGCGTCTTGTCCGCTCATACCGCATCAACCTTTAAAGATGAAGCGTCGGATGGAGGACACATTGGTAAAGATTCGTATGCCGAGCACTACGATCACTGCGGTCTGCAGCTGGGAGCCGACTCCCAACTGGTTGCCGAGGAACACCAGCAGCGTCGCGGTGATGACATTCGAGAAGAAGGAGATCACGAACACTTTATCGGAAAAGCTGCGTTGGAAATACGCGCGTGCGGCGCCTAGCAACGCATCCAACGCGGCCAATACCATAATCGGCAGATACGGTTGGAGCTCGATGGGGATGTCCGGACGAACGAATACACCGATTACCACGCCGATGATAAGTCCCAAGACAGCTGCCATTACTTGTCCTTCCTCACATGCGTCGTGTCGCCAGCCACTGCAGCATCAAGTGTAATCGATTTGCTTTTGCTTATCTGCGGATAGATGCCGGCCTTTTTGAAATCGTCATACAGTTGTTTCTGCGTTGTCTTGCTTACCGATTTCGCCAAGGTTGCCTGATTGCCTATCGCCTCGATTCGATATGGGCTTTGCACCGAATTGACTCCGATGAGAATCGTCGATCCGGCGGTTCGAATCGAGGTTTGCACGCCAAGGCGGTTGCCGTTGATCGCGATCGCCTCCGCTCCGGATTGCCATAGCAAGGAGACAAGCAGCTGCAAATCGGAATCGGTGACGACTCGAACCTGGCTGCCATTTTCTCTTGGCAGTGAGGAGTCGGCATTGTCGCCGCTGACGGAAAGCGGGTTGGCTACGGTCAGGACAATGCCTTCCCCTTGCACCGGAAGCGTTCCATTGACCATTTCATCATCCTGCATCGTCTGGTTTAGGGACCAGCTTGCCAAGGATTCCGATTCAGATTCGATTTGCGACCGCAAGTCGTTGACGCCCTTGGTGAGGTCGCCGACCCGCTTCGTTTGTTCGGTCAGCTGGCTTGCCAACTGCTTGCGTACTTCTTTGCGTGGGTCAGTGCTCAGCTGGCGCACGAAAAACGCTTCCCGCGGCACCCACAGCGATGCAGATGAGGAACACCAGAATCCTGGTGGCCCAAATCGAAACCGCCGAACGTTTTTTAGTGGCCAGGCGGGAGTCCGAATACAGGACGTCCATCGGACGATTGGTCAAATCGTCAATAAGCCGAAGCGAATCGTCATCGACATGTCTATGGCGTTGCGGCATGGCGGGCATGGAGGCCGGTTGCACATGATGGGATGACAGGCCGGCGAAGGATGACGAAAAAATGGCACGATGCTTTGTGGGTACGTTCTCCGGGGAAACGGGGAACGACGCGAAACGTGGAGCATCGGACTTCATATATGCGTCAATCCTTACTGTTTGTATCGTTCTTCAACAGTTGGATGCTTGGCGCATGTAGATGTACCCTGCAAGCCAATACAGTCCAACGCCCCAGATTCCGGTGGCAAGACCGCATAGATGCAGTGTATCCGCAGCGGAGTTGGACCAGATGTCGGCGAAGATCAACGCGACGATGGCGATAAGCAGCATCGCGGTACCGGCCTTGCCTACGAAATGAACAGGCAATGGGCCATAATCGTGCTGCGCCAAAACCAGTATCAGAACAGCCATGATCAAATCTCGCAGGCCGACGACGATCAGCATCCACCATGGAATGATGTTCGCCACACCCAAAGCAAGAATGCTGCAGAAGATCAGCAGACGATCGGCAATCGGATCGAGAATTTGCCCGATTTTGCTCACCTGATTGAATGATCTGGCGATCATTCCGTCCAAACCATCGGATATCGCCGATAGCGCAAGCACGACCAAGGCGGTCACCATCCTGTGATGAGAGACCAGCATCGCGATAAAAGGAATCGAAATGATTCTCAGCAGGCTGATGAAGTTCGGAACCGTGAAATAGATGTCTCGCGGTTCCGGACTGTATTGCTTCTTAATAATCAGTTTACTCATATTACGAGCAACACTACATTCTTGAAGCCTGCAACGCGGTGACTATTATGCCACGGGCACCAACTTCATACAACTGGTCCATAAGCTGGTTCACCTTCGCCTTCGGAACCACCACACGCACGGCCGCCCACTGCTTATCATGCAGAGGCGAAATCGTCGGGCTTTCGAAACCCGGAGTGATATCCACTGCGGCGGACACCTTCTCGACCGGAATGTCGTAGTCCATAAGCACATTACGCTGGGCAGTGAGCACGCCTTGCAGACGCCTGCTCAGAATCGTCAGACGCTCGTCATCCGCCTCAAGACGAGGGGAACGAATCAATACGGCTTCAGAGTGCATCAGCGGTTCAGCGAAAATGCGCAGTCCCGCATTGCGCAGAGTGGTCCCTGTGGAAACCACATCGGCGATCAGATCGGCGACGCCAAGCTGGACGGACGATTCGACGGCGCCGTCAAGGTGCACGGTTTCCGCGTTGATGCCATGCTCGACCAGATAGTCGTGTACGAGCTTGTCGAATGTGGTGGCGACTCGCTTGCCTTCAATATCCTCAAGCTTGGTAATCGGCGAATCGTTCGGGGCTGCGAAACGGAACGTGGAGGCTCCGAAGCCAAGCTGCATATGCTCCTCCGCATCGGTGCCGGAGTTCACGAGCAAATCATGCCCGGTGATTCCAACGTCGATGGTGCCGCGACCGACATAGACCGCAATGTCGAGGGGACGCAGGTAGAACAACTCAACATCATTGTCGGGATCCTCCACGACCAACTGGCGAGGGTTGCTCCTCAAACGGTAGCCAGCTTCCGCCAGCATGTTCCAGGCGGGTTCGGACAGCATGCCCTTATTAGGCACAGCGATTCTTAGCATGTTTCTCCTCTAAAAAAGGCCACACCTTCAACTGGCATGGCCCCGGGTTTCTCACAGGTTCTTGTAGATGTCCTCGAGTGTGATGCCACGATCGATCATCATGACCTGCAGATGGTAGATGAGCTGGCTCATTTCTTCGGCCGTGCGATCAGCACCCTCATATTCGGCGGCGATCCAAGTCTCTCCAGCCTCTTCGACGATCTTCTTGCCGATGAAGTGCGTGCCTTTGGCAAGCTCGTCGACGGTCAGGGAACCGGCCTGCTTGGTGGCGGCTTTCTCGCTCAATTCCGCGAACAGCGATTCAAAAGTCTTCATATTCGTATGCTTCCTTGTATGGTGGGCGTTCACGCCTTGAAGGCTGCTTCGGCCTTCTCGCGGATGGAGTCGATAGCCTCGGCCGGATTCTCGGCACCGTACACGGCGGAACCGGCGACCAGCACATCGGCACCGGCTTCGGCAACGATATGGGCGGTCTTGGGGCTCACGCCACCATCGACCTGGATCTTCGTCTTCAGGCCACGGCGGGTGATTTCGTCACGCAGACGACGAACCTTGGCCATCTGGTTGTCAAGGAACTTCTGACCGCCGAAGCCCGGTTCGACCGTCATGATAAGCACCATGTCGAATTCGTCAAGGATGTCGAAGATCGGCTCGACCGGTTCGGCCGGACGGACCGCGAAGCAAGCCTTGCAGCCCATGTCGCGCAGCTGACGCGCAAGACGAACCGGAGCATGCGTCGCTCCCATATGGAAGCTGACGGAAGCCGCACCAAGCTTGGCGTATTCCGGAGCCCAACGGTCCGGATCCTCGATCATCAGATGCACGTCGACCGGAAGGTCAGTGACTTGGCAGATGCGAGCCACAATCGGCTCACCCAACGTCAGATTCGGAACGAATGATGGTCCATCACGTCCACGTGAACGAGATCGGCGTTGGAAATGGCCTTAAGGTCACGTTCCAGATTGCAGAAGTCAGCGGACAGGATGCTAGGTGCGATTTGAATAGTCATGGTTCTCATTCTATGGAAGGTAATCGACTTGATGTTACTTGTTGTCGGACTGGTCATCGGCATATGAGACGGATGAGCCATCGTTTGCCGTGATTTCATCCTTGGTTTTCGTAAGGTTGGCCTTCGCGGTCGGGAGACCGGTTTCTCCATCCTCGACGAGGCTTAGCTCAATCTCGGTGACGGTGCGCAACTTCTCGGCAAGCAGCTCGGTGGACTTTCCCATCTGCTGAATAACGATGAAAGCCACCACGCCAAGCACGAACACCGCCATGGACATCCATACGTTGATGCGCACGCCAAGGAACTCGTGCGCGAAATCAATGCGCAGAGCCTCGATCCAAGTGCGTCCCGCCGTGTACCACATGATGTATATGGCGAACAAGGACCCGGCCTTGAGTTTTTTCATGATTTTGGAACCAAGGAAAACGATGAGCGCAGCACCGATGAGATTCCAAATCATCTCATACAGGAAGGTGGGGTGGAACAGCGTGCCTGTCGGGCAGGTCGCTCCGTCATAGCATTGTTCGCTGTGACCGATGGCGCTTCCCTCCATATTCAACTTCAAACCCCAAGGCAAGGTCGTCGCGCGCCGTAGAGCTCTTGGTTAAACCAGTTGCCCAGACGTCCCACGGCCTGCGCCACGAGCAATCCTGGCGCGACGGCGTCACCGAGCAGAGCCATTGGATAATGCTTGTGACGACACCATGCCCAAGCGGCAAGCGCTCCAAGCAGGACGCCGCCCCAGATGCCCAGTCCGCCATTCCAGATGCGGAACATCTCCACCCAATCGCCGGTCGGTCCGAAGAAACGTTCCGGAGTGGTGATGATGTGGTATATACGCGCACCGATGATGCCGCTCGGCACCGCGACAAGCGTGATGTCGAGAATCTGATCGAAATTACCGCCATATCGTTTCCAATGAACGGTTGTCATCCATACCGCCAGCACGATGCCGAGCAGAATGCACAGCGCGTAGAAATGGATGGTCACCGGCCCGATGGAAAACTGCGAAATGGTGGGTGACGGAATGTAAGCAAGTGTCATGGTTTCCTGATGGTAGTCCACGTATACGATATGGTACGTGGACTACCAGTATGTTGTCTTTGGACTGGTTCAGTTGCGGGCGTTGTGGATGCCTTCGGCAAGCTCCTCAGTCTTCGCCGCCAAGGCCTTGAGACCGGTGGCTTCGTCGACTGCATGCTTGCCGGATTCGTCAAGCATGGTATGCACCAGAGCCGAGCCTACGATGACACCGTCCGCATACGATCCGACACGAGCCCCCTGTTCCGCGGTGGACACGCCGATGCCTACGCACACGTTTTTTCGCACCGGCCTTGCGGGTACGGGCGACCAGTTCCTTCGGGGACGCATCGATGGTGGAGCGTTCTCCGGTGACGCCCATGCGGGCGGCAGCATAGACGAAACCCCGCGCATTGTCCGCAACGACTTTCAGACGGTCTTCGGTGGAATCCGGAGATACCAGGAAGATGCGGTCGAGTCCGTGACGGTCGGAGGCTTCGATCCACTCGCCGGCCTCGTCCGGAATGAGATCCGGGGTGATGAGACCGGCTCCACCGGCGTTTTCGAAATCACGTGCGAATCGTTCGACGCCGTAATGGAAGATGAGGTTCCAATAGCTCATGACCAATGGCACTCCCCCCGGCGTTCGCCACTGTTTCCACCGCTTTGAATACGTTGGCGATTTTTTCACCATTGTCGATGGCGATTTGCGATGCCGCCTGGATGACGGGACCGTCCATGACGGGGTCGGAATACGGCAGCCCGATTTCGACCGCGTTCACGCCGTGTTCGACCATGGTGCGGAAAGCTTTGAGCGAATAATCCGGATCAGGGAATCCGTATGGCAGATATCCGATGAATGCCGGCTTGTCGGCGGCTTTGAATTCATCGAACATGGTTTCCGTCGGGCTTGGCTTGTGGCTGATGCCGAGTGGCTGGCCGGACGGCGTGGATGATGTTGCGTTCGTCATGATGGTTGCTCCTTTTCTCACTCGCCGTCCGCGTTGTTGCCTTGCGCGCCGTTGGATTCCAAGGCTTTGGCCTGCTCGTCGGTCAGGTATCCGAACCATTTGCCGGCGGTGTTCATGTCCTTGTCTCCACGGCCAGAGATGTTGATGATCATGACCGGATGCTCATACCCTTTGGCCTTGAGGTCTGCAGCTGCCTTGTACGCGCCGGCCACTGCGTGGGAGCTTTCGATGGCAGGGATGATGCCTTCGGTTTCGCACAGATCCTTGAACGCGCTCATGGCTTCCTGATCAGTGGCCCAGGAATAGTTGACGCGGCCGATATCCTTGAGCCATGCATGTTCGGGGCCGACGGAGGCGTAATCCAAGCCTGCGGAGATGGAGTACGTGTCAAGGGTCTGGCCTCGGGGTTTTCCAACAGATAGCTCTTGGCTCCTTGGAACATGCCCAGTTCACCGGTACCTGGCGCGAATCGAATGGCATGGCGACCGGATTCGGGCCCGTTACCGCCGGCCTCGTAACCGTACAGGTTCACTCGTTCGTCATCGAGGAAGGCGTTCATGATGCCGATGGCGTTGGAGCCGCCGCCGACGCATGCGCAGATAGCATCGGGATGGTCGATGCCATACCAATCCTGCAGCTGCTGTTTCGCTTCCTCTCCAATGATCTTTTGGAAGTCGCGCACCATGGATGGGAACGGATGAGGTCCTGCGACCGTGCCGAGCAGATAATGGGTGTCTTTGACGTTGGTGACCCAGTCGCGCAGCGCCTCGTTGATGGCGTCCTTGAGGATGCGATCACCCAAGGTGACTTCGACGACCTCCGCGCAACATGCGCATGCGGGCAACGTTCAGCGCCTGACGGCGGGCATCGATCTGTCCCATGTAGATGCGGCACTTGAGTCCCAGCATGGCACAGACCGTGGCAGTGGCCACACCATGCTGGCCTGCACCGGTTTCGGCGATCACACGGGTTTTGCCCATGCGCTTGACCAGTAGGGCCTGTCCAAGCGCGTTGTTGATCTTGTGGGCGCGGTGTGGTTCAGGTCTTCACGCTTGAGGAACACACGGGCATCAAGACCGGTTTTCTCCTTGAGCCTCTGCGCGAAACGAGGCGCTTCAGTCAATGGGGACGGACGTCCAACATACTGCTGGTTCAACCGCGCCAATTCCTTATGGAATTCCGGATCGGCCTTGGCTTCCATATACACGCGTTCAAGCTCGTCGAGCGCCGTGATCAGCGCTTCCGGAACATAGCGTCCGCCAAACTGTCCGAAATATGGTCCTTCATGGCTTGCCAACGGGGTCTGATCGGATGCCTTCACTCTTGCTCCTGCCTTTACTAATCGTTCCACTGCCTGCTCATGGTTGGCCGCGGTGGCCACGCCTTCTCCCACCAGCACCGCATCCGCGCCGGCACGGGCGTAATCCTCAAGCTCAACCGAACCGAACACACCGGATTCCGCCACGCGAATCACATCGTCCGGCAAATCCGCGGCCAGTTCGTTGTACTTGTTCACATCCACCTTGAGGTCTTT
>ENA-OQAL01000303-OQAL01000303.1-human-gut-metagenome-genome-assembly--contig:-NODE-303-length-12198-cov-2.862563_pt1 | contig 12198 bp, 13 predicted proteins | sample MGYA00242491_ERZ504519 | MGnify/ENA primary metagenome ERZ504519 (study PRJEB26092, sample SAMD00036260) | human gut metagenome | host: Homo sapiens | study: EMG produced TPA metagenomics assembly of... | reverse complement strand
AGTTCAAGCACCGTGCACGTCCGCCGCGAGACCGCCGGCATGAATGCAGCCACGCCGCTGACCGTCAGCGGTGACTGGACGGCATCCGTCTGCGCGCATTCGGCAAAGGCCGCTAATTCGTATTCGTTTTACCCGCCTCGACACGCATGGCCAAGGTCGGGCGCTCATATAAAGGCTTGGAATCACATTGATTCCAAGCCTTTTTGCTTGCGGAAGCAGTCGAAGAAGATGTTTCCATGGAATTGTCTATATTGACAAAAGTCATGACTTTGCTGACACGCGCACGAGATAGTTGGGAATATCAGAAGAGTCGGAACGGCTTATTTTGCGGAAACAAAAGGTGGGCGATGAGGGACTCGAACCCCCGACATCCACCGTGTAAAGGTGGCGCTCTAACCAACTGAGCTAATCGCCCGCAAAGCTCTACTGTACAGTATTCGTTGCCTGCGACAGCTTCAACGTGTGTCGCGCTGCCCAATAGGGGTTCCTTCCATAGTAAATGCGTGAAAAATGGTGTGATTTGAGTGTCGATTCGCTGAATTTTCCACAAGAAAGCCAAAAGCGTCGAATCAATCACGTAGAGTAAGGACGTTGAGTAGTGCAGTAGGAGGTCGATAGCCAATGGCGCAGGAACCTGAATCCGAGAGGAACGCATCGGGGATCGCTCGTACTTCAAAGCGCAAGTGGGGGTATGATTCCGAACAGGTGGACGCTTTTCTTGAGCGTGCGCACATGCTGTACGAAGGTGAGGGAGCGCAACTCACCCAGCATGATATTCAGAATGTTTCTTTCGATTTGGTCAAAGGCGGCTATGTGATCGCCCAAGTGGACGCGGCCCTTGCTCGTTTGGAGCGCGCCGTGGTGGACAAGCAGACCACATGGGAGATTTCGCAGCACGGTCGTGTGGCGTGGAAAGCGCAGACCGAAAGTCTGTTCCGCCAGCTTGACGCCCATTCCAAACGTGAGCACGGCGAACGTTTTCAAGCCAGGAGAAGGCAAGGAACCGAGCTATGACCGCAAGCAAGTGGATCGCATCGTCGATCAGTGCCTGACGAAGGCCGCTGGCGAGCTCGGCGTGAGGAAGTGTCGGAAGACGATGCCAAGAAACTTGTCGATCTGAACTCCCAGACCGTGGCGAATGTGATCTTCACCCAGCGCAAGGGCAAGCGTGGCTATGACGAGCGTCAGGTGGATTATTACCTGAACGAATGCGTGCAGCTGCTGACCAGACTCGAATCCTATGCTCGTGTGGCCGACTTCGTGGGCGAGCCCTCCGAAAGCGCGATGGCCGCAGCCAATCCGCCCGCAACCAGTCTGGCATCCCAAGAGACGCAGGTGGTCTCGCCGTTATTCGCCGTTCCAGCCGTTTCCGCAGAACCTATTGCGCAGCCCGCTCAGGTTCAAAACAGCACTGACTCCTTCGACGCTTTGAATAAGGCGGAACGTGAGATTTTCACCACGCCTGCAACGTCCCCGGTGAGCATTCCGGCCACTCAAACCGCTGCGCCGACGTATGCTCCCGTGGTTCCGCCTGTGTTCCAGCCAACCATCAGCACCCCGTCGGCTCCGGTAACTCCGGCAGCTCCTGTAACGCCGGAACCTCAGGCCGCTCCGGTTGCTCCAGCGGCTCCGGAACAGTCGTTGGCACACCTGTTCAAAGCGTCCAATGCGGTTGCCGAGGAGCCATCTTCCGCAGGAACGGAAACCGAAGCGTTCAATCCGCTTTCTGATGATGGCGCGCCGAGCTATGACGCTCCGGCCGCGCCTGCGGCTCCTGTGATTCCAGACACTTCGGTCGCACATCAGCCGGAAGAATCTCACGGCATCAACATCGCTCCCGATTCTTCGTTGGCTGCCTTGGCGCAGATGGCCCAGAACATCGACGCTCCCGATCCGGTCGAAGACACGTTCACCCCGCGCATGCCAAGCCTGTCGACGCCGAACCTTCCGCAGGTCAATACCGACTCGATTAATCTCGGAACCTTGCCGACCGTCCCACCCTCCTTCACGCTGGAACCAGCAACCTCCGCAGATCACTCGACAACGGCAACTCCCGTTGAACCGGCGAAACCGGCAGAGGAAGAGAAGAAGAACGAAACCAAGCCGGCAACCAATCCGATGTTCGAAGCATCCAACAGCAATCTGGATGTCGATATTCCCGACCTGTCGTTCCCCTCTTTTGAATAGGCAATCGCACTGAACAGGCTGACGTGACCGTCAGCCTGTTTTCGCGTTCACACGAATAATCCAAAACAAATACGGAGCACACGCATAACCCATGCAAACCTCAACCGTAGTCATTCTGGGATCCACCGGATCCATCGGCACCCAAGGACTTGACGTCATCTCCCGCCATCTCGACCGTTTCAACGTGGTCGGACTTGCGGCAGGCGGCTCCCACGTGGAACTTCTGGCCCAACAGGCGGTCCAATTTCACGTTTCGAAAGTCGCCATCTTCAACACAAACGCGGTCCATGCGCTCCAAGATGCGCTAAACCAAGCCGGCGCAAGCCATGTGGAAATCATGGCCGGGCCGGAAGCGGTAATCGCCATGGCCGGATCCGGTGCCGACGTGGTGTTGAACGGCATTACCGGATCCATCGGCCTTGAACCTTCGATTGCGGCACTGCAGGCAGGATCGCAGCTGGCGCTCGCCAACAAGGAATCCGTTGTGGCCGGCGGTCATCTGCTGTTCGACGCACAGGTTCGTGCGCAGCAGATCAATCCGGTTGATTCCGAACATTCCGCCATCTGGCAATCGTTGCGTTCGGGCACGCACGGTGAAGTGTCGAAACTCGTGGTCACCGCTTCCGGAGGTCCGTTCCGCGGTTGGAAACGCGAGCAGATGACCGACATCACGCCTGAACAGGCGTTGAACCACCCTACTTGGAATATGGGTCCGGTGGTGACCATCAACTCGTCCACGTTGATGAACAAGGGGCTTGAAGTCATCGAAGCGAGCCGTCTGTTCGACGTGCCTCCGAGCCGTATCGACGTGACCGTGCACCCGCAATCCATCGTGCATTCCATGGTGGAATTCCGCGATGGCGCCACCATCGCACAGGCTTCACCGCCTGATATGCGTCTGCCGATCGCGCTTGGCCTATCGGCTCCCGAACGACTTGGCAACATCGCAGCGGCCTGTGATTGGACGAAAGCCGCCATGTGGACGTTCGAACCGCTTGACGATGAGGCATTCCCCGCAGTGAGCTTGGCTCGACATTGCTTGGAAGCTTCCGAAAAGCATACGGCCGTGCTGAATGCTGCCAACGAACAGGCCGTTCACGCCTTCCTCGAACATCGCTTGCCATATCTCGGCATCGTCGATACCGTCAAGGAGTGTTGGACGAAATGGATGCGGAACTGCGCGGCAATCCGCTATTCGCTTCCGTGGAGGAAATGAGCCAACTCGAGCTGGAAGCCCGTCGTCGAGCCGAGACTGATAAACAAGTAACGGAAAACGAAACAAAACAAACAGACGAAACGTAAGTGACGCAAGGCTCCCTAAGTCGGGAGCCTTGTTATTGCAAGGATTTGACGTATGCCAGAAATCGAAAAGCCGTTCCGTAAAACCGGTGAGGCAGCCATTAGCGAAAGCCCGCTGCATCCGCGCCGCAAATCGCACCGTATTATGGTCGGTCCCGTTCCAGTCGGCGGGGGAGCGCCAATCTCGGTGCAATCCATGACCAATACGCTGACAGCCAATGTTCCCGCGACATTGCAGCAGATCGCGGAACTGACCGCAGCCGGCTGCGATATCGTGCGCGTGGCCGTACCAAGCCAGGATGATGCCGACGCATTGCCGGAAATCGTAAGGAAATCACCGATTCCGGTCATCGCCGATATTCATTCCAAAGCAAATACGTGTTCCAGGCCATTGACGCGGGCTGCGCTGCGGTGCGTGTGAACCCCGGCAACATCCGCAAATTCGACGAGGTTGGCCCTTCCATTTGCAAAGCCGCCACGGACGCGGGCATTTCGTTGCGCATCGGCGTGAACGCGGGCTCGCTCGATAAGGAACTGTATGCGAAATATGGCGGTCCGACGCCGGAGGCACTGGTTGCGTCCGCCATGAAGGAAGCGCGCATGTTCGAAGACGTCGGCTTCCATGATTTCAAGATTTCCGTCAAGCATCATGATGTGATCACCATGGTGGAAACGTATCGTCTGCTCGCTTCCAAGGGTGATTGGCCGTTGCATCTTGGTGTCACCGAAGCTGGACCGGCATGGCAGGGCACCATCAAAAGCTGTTTGGCATTCGGTGCGCTGCTGGCTGAAGGCATTGGAGACACGATTCGCGTTTCGCTGTCGGCACCGCCCGTCGAAGAAGTGAAAGTCGGGTGCAAGCTGCTGGAATACATGGGATTGCGTCCGCGCAAGTTCGACATTATCTCCTGCCCGAGCTGCGGTCGTTCCCAGGTTGATGTGATTCAGTTGGCCAATGCGGTGACCGAAGGTTTAAAGGATGTGACCGCGCCGATTCGCGTGGCTGTTATGGGCTGCATCGTCAACGGTCCGGGCGAGGCCCGTGAAGCCGATTTGGGTGTGGCATCCGGCAACGGCAAGGGACAGATTTTCATCAAGGGCAAAGTCATTCAAACCGTGCCGGAAGACCAGATTGTGGAAACGCTGCTGGTCAAAGCGCAGGAGATCGCCGCGCAGATGGAAGCGGACGGACAGGTGCCCGTCAACGCCACAGGACCGGTGGTGGTGCCGGTGGCGCAAGGCAATTGTTGATTTCGCTGACCGCGGGCGGTCGATTGCAGATTGTGATCGGCCGCCCGCTGGTTTTGCTGGTTGTCGATTGCCATTTCAGCTGGAGTCGGTACAATGAACGGCGTGTCAGATCAGGAACGTCAGTCAGTCATGTCCAGCGCGGAGAGCCAATCCAGTCAGTGGACGAGGGGCAGACGGCTGATGGTCAGTCTGCCTATCTTCATCATCCTGCTGGGCATTCTGGTGTCGGTATCCAATTTGACGGCATCGTCATGGAAGTACGAGCCAACCGGTCAAACCATCGAAACGTTATCATCCGACACGGCAGTGACCTTCGATAATCCTTCCGGCAAAACCCTTGCCAAACGAGGCGATTACGAAGTGACGCAACGATATGTCACCATTGAGGCGAAACAGCCGTCAACCGGTGAAATACAACAGGTCAAAGTGTTGATTCGAGAGCCGAAAGACGCGGGAAACAATCGGCCCGGCGTGGTGTTCATGCATGGTGCCGGATATGGTACCTGTGACAACTCATTTGGAGACATGGCCACCGATCTCTCATCCGCAGGCTTCGTGACGGCCGTGCTCGACAAGCCGGTATGGTCCACCAACGATGCGACCCGTGATTACCCGGGCTCCGCGGCCATTTACGATCAGGTCATCACCATGTTGCGTGATCTCGACAACGTTGACGCTTCGAATGTCGGCATTTACGCGACTTCCGAAAGCACTTGGATTTCCTCATATCTGCTTGATCAAGACCCCGACGTGGCATTCCAGGTGTTGCTGAGCCCAATGGTGTATTCGCCACGACATTCGTTGGGATTCCTTGCCGCACAGGATTTCGCGCTGGTCGGAGCGCATGATGGATACCAGTCCATTGTGCGCCGCGCGTCAACATCGATGCGGAATTGTTCGGCCTGACCAATCTCGACCTCGACACGTTGAATCCCCAAGCCTATTCCATTCCCACGCTTGTGGCATACGGCACCAAAGACGTGATGACCGCGCAGGTGGAAGGTACGGAGAAAATCATCGACATGGCGCATAAGGCGGGCAATTGGGACGTGACCGTGCGCACATACCCCATCGCCAACCATGTGCTCCGACTCGGCGACGAATCCAACAGCGGCACTCCGTTCGCCGACGCCTACGTGGATGATGTAATCAGTTGGGCTGTCGGCATCACGCGGGGACTGCAGCAGACCAGCGAGCGTGTGGCCGGTACCAACTTGTATCAGTCGATTGCGGTGCCGTTGGAATTGCAGGCGAACAGCGGGCTGACCATTTATCTCGTGGTGCTGCATGCCAGCATGGTGCTGTTGCTGCTGGTGATCGGCGTGCTGTGGCTGATTGTGCTCGTACGTAAGATTTGGGCGCATGCGCATCGACGCCGATATGTGTTGGGGCTGAGACCTGTGTTCAAAAATGCGTTGGATTACGCTTGCCGTTGCCACCATGGCCACTTTTGTGCTGTTTGGTGCAGGATTGGGCGAAGTGGTTATGGGCGTGGTCAAGCTAGCGTGGGGTGGCGCTCCCGCCGAGGATCCGGGCATGATGTATTGGAGTTGGCCGGTTATTCAAATGGTGTGTGTTGTTGTGGTGTGGGCGTGGTCTCGCGTGTTCGTGCGTCTTATCGAGGAGGCGACGAATCGTGGTCTTGCACAATGGCCACCGCGTAAGGGGGCTATAGGCGCGATTGTGAGTGGCCGCCAGCCGGTGCTCGCGTCGACGAGGTTCGGCCGTGTGATGTTTTGGATCACGGCGGTCACCATGCTGTATGTGCTGTTGGTGTTCGCGTTCTGGGGATTGTTTATTTACTGATATCGCGGGAGAGTGCGGCTGGCGCGAGAACGTGCGGAAAGTATAGATAGTTCAGTTAAGAAAACGAGTCGAGGCGAAGGAGGTGTGTGAATGCCGTTGTATCAGGACGAGGGCGTGGTCTTGCGTACCGTCAAACTTGGCGAAGCTGATCGTATCGTCACTTTGCTGACACGTGACCATGGCAAAATCCGCGCCGTCGCCAAAGGTGTGCGTCGAACCAAATCGCGTTTCGGAGGTCGTTTGGAGCCTTTCATGCGCGTCTCGTTGCTTATTGCGGAAGGGCGTTCGCTTGATGTGATTTCCCAAGCCGAGTCGGTGTCGGCGTATGCGAGAGGCATCTGCACCGATTTCAAGGCGTATACCGCAGCGAATGTGATTTGCGAAACCGCTGACAAGCTGGTGGTGACGGAGCAGGAGCGTTCCGTGGCACAGTATCGGCTGGTGTTGGGAGCGTTGAATGCCCTTTCCAAGCATGCGCATGAGGCTGCTGCGATTGGCGATTCCTACGTGATGCGTGCTCTTGCGATCGCTGGCTGGACGCCGCGTTTGCGTGCCTGCGTGGTGTGCGGGGAGCCGATTTCTGCTGATCGTCCATGGTTCTTTTCGATTTCTGCGGGTGGCCTGATGTGTTTGACCGATCATATTCGTGAATCGTTTGATGTTTCGTGGAATGCGATCTGCCAGCTGCAGGCGCTTGTAGACGGCGATTGGGGAGAGCTGGACGGCACGGCGTTGCTTCCGGAAACCCGACAAATGGTAGAAAAATGGGGTGAATACTATTTGGAACGTCCGATTCGTTCCATGCGCTTGCTAGATTAGCGGTATGGCTTTTGAGAACGTGGATTACAAGTCCCTTGACATTCCGGCGGCACCATTTTCTGACCCGTCGATTATTCCTGATTTTCCGAAGAACAAGGTTCCGCGCCATATCGGCGTGATCATGGACGGTAATGGTCGTTGGGCGCAGCAGCGTGGGCTGATTCGCACCGACGGGCATCAGGCTGCCGAACCCGGTGGTGTTCGACACCATCGCAGGTGCCATCCGAAGCCGGTGTGCGTTACCTGTCGCTGTATACGTTCTCCACGGAGAACTGGAACGCGTTCCCCGCAGGAAGTGCGCTTCCTGATGGGCTTCTCGCGTGATATCATCCACCGTCGTGTGGAGCAGATGAACGCGTGGGGCGTGCGCGTGCGCTGGTCCGGCCGACGTCCGAAACTATGGAAATCCGTTATCGACGAATTGGAAAAGCACAGGAACGTACCAAAAACAACACGACCATCGACGTGGTGTTCTGCCTGAATTACGGCGGACGTGCCGAAATCGCGGATGCTTGCGCGGCAATCGCAAAGGAAGTGCGTGACGGCAAGATCTCCGGCGATCGCGTAACGGAAAAAATGATTTCCGAGCACCTGTACAATCCTGATATTCCTGATTGCGATTTGGTGATTCGTACTTCCGGCGAACAGCGCACGTCGAACTTCCTGCCGTGGGAAGCGGCATATGCCGAACTTGATTTCGTGCCGGAACTGTTCCCCGATTGCGGTCGAGACGTGCTATGGCGTTCGATCGACCACTACATTCACCGCGACCGTCGTTTCGGCGGCGTCAAAAAGTAGTTTTTGCTGAGTTGATTAGGTTAACTGCGGGGAGAACATAATGTTCTCCCCGTTTTGTTTGTTACAACGTGCTGATTCGGGTGGTGAAGGTGGGGACGAAACGGGAGGAGCCGACTTGGAAGGCTACGTGGATGCGGGGTGCGTTGGAGTCGATCAGTCCGGCGGGATCGCCGATGGTTCGGCCTCGGGTGCCGTGGAAATCGCCGGTTTCGAGTTCGACTTTCATTGGTAGGTCGATACAGGTCACCAGCGACGGGTCCACGGCAACGGCGGCGGCCAGCGGATCATGTAATGGCATGCCCTGTGAAAACAGTCGCGCGTCGGCCTTGAGGTTTGCGGCAATGGAAAAATCAGCCATGTCGGCGAGGAATACGCGCACATCGGAAGCAGATGGGCTTGCAGCCACACTCGAGGTTCGAGCTGAAGCTGCATTTGAACTACCAGCTGAACCATCAAGTGAATCAGCGACTTGGGATGCGGTCGAGCTGGTAAGTGTGTCAGCATTCGCTGCTTCACGCCAAGCACGGGTCGCATCGGAACCCATCAGGCATTGATGCGTTACGTCCAAGCCGACCATGGTGATGTCGGCACCGGAATGGAACACGCGATCTGCGGCTTCCGGATCCTGAATGATGTTCGTTTCCGCAGTCAGATCCCAACAGTTGCCTTCCTGCGTCAACGTGCCGCCCATCATCACCAGTTTGAGTTTGCCGGCAATATCCGGTGCGGCCGCGATCGCAGCATCAATATCGGTCAGCGGACCGGTCGCAACCACAGTGACGTCGAAACCATAAGCGCGAACCTGATCAATAATGAACTGCACGCCTTCGGAAACCGAGTCGGCGGAAGAATCATCAGCATGAATAAAAGAAGCCGAATCCGTAGTAAGCGACAATTCAAACGAATCAACCGCAGGATTCGCATGAACATCATCCAACGCATATCCGCCAACGGAAATCAGACTACGATAATCACGAGAAAAAACAGTATCAGAACCGGAATTATCCGAAAAAATATCTGAAAAAGCAGTATCCGAAGACGAACTATCGCAAGCCGGGCCGAATCCTCCCAATCCGTCCGTGCCGTGAAACTTCGCACAACCTGCATCCGGAATGAAACACCGAGCCCATGAAGGATGCGACGATCCACGTATCACTGGAATGTGCCGAAGCCCCAACCGTTCCAGCACATACGAAGTATTGCGAACCGCAGTGTCGACGGAAACATTGCCGTACGTGCCGATCACGCCAAGCACGTCAACAGTGTCGAACGTCGCAAGGTATGCCAACGCCAGTGCATCGTCGATACCGGTGTCCACATCAAGAATCAGTCGTGTCATATTTGTATTTAATCAAACTCGTGCAATGAAGCCAAATGCAACGCATAATGGTGCGGCATCCCACAAACCATGTTCAACCCGAACTGAGCAAGCAGTGTTGGGCATGAAATAAAAATGCAGGATGCCGTATTCCAATATTTTCGATTATTCGCACCTAAACGAGTTACAAACCTACTCGTTCAAACCCGATTATTTCAGGAATTCGTCGGTGGCGAGATCCTTGGCTTGCGGAGCGTCGTGCACCACCTTGTCATGCGAATCGGTGTAGGCGTCTTCCTGAGCGAGGAAGTCAAAATACTGCTGGGCGCCTTCAACGTCGTTCGTACCGAACGTGAACGAACCATCCTTGATCTTGGCGGGATCGCCCCAATACTGACCGTCCACAATGGTTTTCATGCTTTTCTTGACGAAATCAAGCTTGAGATTCGCGTCGGGAGCTTCCTTCACAAGGATCTTCGCTGCATCGTCAGGATTCGAATATGCGTACTCGTAGCCCTTCTTGGTGGCTTGTACGAACTTCTTCACCAGTTCGGGATTGTTGGAAATCGTCTTGTCGCTGGTGATCACGCCAATAGTGTCGGCATTGCCGGGAACGCCGTAATCCGGTTCGGTAAAGCAGTTGAGCTTCGGACCGTACATGTCGGCCTGCACACCCTCCCAAGTGGCATAGAAACCACCGAAATCAGCCTTGTTGCTGGACAGCGTTTGGAACGTGGACGTGCCGACGGTCACCTTGTCGAATTCGCCCTTACCTCCGTCCGACTGAATCATGCGACGGATCACCGCATCGGATTCGTTGGATCCGAACGTGGCGAAAGTCTTGCCGTCGAAATCCTTCGGGGATTTGATTTCAGTGTTCGAAGCAAGCGAGCACCAGATGGCGCTTGGCTTCTGCTGTACCTGCAGCACCTGCTTGATGGTTGCGCCCTTAACAGCGTACGTGCTTACGTTGGTGAGGTTCGACAATGCGAAGTCGGCCACGCCGTTGTTCACGGCCTGTTCGGCACCGGCCTGTGCCACGGCCACGATATCAACGTCAAGACCTGCCTCTTTGAAATAACCCTTGTTTTTCGCCACATATACGCCGATATGATTGGTGTCGGGCGCCCAGGACAGCATGAAGGTCACTTTGGTCAGATCGCTGCTGCCAGATGCTGTGCTTGTTGCGGAATCGTTGCTTTGTCCGCATGCGGTAACGCTGAACAACATGGCGATTGCGCTGAAGAGTGCGATTATTGTGCTTGCGATGTGAGTACGTGCGGTGGCGTCATGCCTGCTGAAGATGCTCATAAAGCGATTTCCCTTGAATCTGTATTCTCTATCGTTTTCTAGGGATATGCTGCGAGCGGAGTTCGGGCAGAAAACGATACGAAGGGCCTCAGGCCCCCGCTCGTCCAATGCCCCCGACATTCCTTACGGTGCCTAGTGAAAGGCGTGGAATATTGCCGGTTTGCCACGCATTGGCTTAACAGCGGGTTTTATTATACGTAGGCAGCGTGACCGACATGCAATGCGGAGTGGCGAATGCTGCGAATGCTGCGTTTGCAGAAGGCCGATGATGTTTGGCGTGTTTGACTTACTGGTCTGCATCGGGATCGGCGTCGGCATCAGCTGGGCCGAGCAGGACGCGTTCGCTGAGGTTCACCAGGCACATCAGAACGCCGGTGATGGCGATGATGACCAGCGTCGCCGAGAAGATCAGCGGTGTGCGGAACGAGTTGTAGGCGGCCTGTAGCCAAATGCCAAGACCTTTGCGCGCGCCCAAATATTCTGCGGTGGCGGCGGTGGCGAAAATGTATGCGGCGGAAACGCGGATGCCGCCATAAATCTGACGAGCGGCCACACGCAGCTTCACATGCCACAGTGTCCACGCTTTCGTGGCGCCACAAGTCAGCGCAACATCCGAATAAAACTGGGGGACCGCTTCAAGCCCACGAATCGTCTGCACTGCAATCGGGAATAAGCCGAATACCGTTACGATCACGATTTTTCCGGAAATCTCAAAGCCAAACCAGATCAAAAATAGGGGAGCGATGGAAATCAACGGCATGGTCTGCGCAGCTGAAAGCAACGGGAGCAATGCGGCGTTCGCAATGCATGAGCAGTACAGCAGTATGCCGATGAGAATGCCGAACAGTACGGCGAACAGGAATCCGACGGTACCTTCAAGCAAAGTGACTTGCGTGGCAGGCCATAACGTCGACCATGTTTCGACGGTGGCCTGTGCGATTTCGCTTGGCGCGGCGATCATGGTGCTGGGCACATTGCCGATGCGGACCCACGCCTCCCATACCGCCAGCAACAGCACTACTGCAATAACCGTGGGAATACGGCGTTTGCAAACGTGAGCAAAGGCGGACAAAGCTTCGAGAAGTTTTGCGACAATGCCGGCTTTGAATTCGTGTTCGCAGCCATGCCCGAACCCATGTGCGAACTCGTGTTTGAGGGTATGGATCCTGTTGCCGAATCCCTGCGTTGAACGTGCGAAACCGCCATCGTTCACCTTGCTTTCTGCGCCATAGTGGGCGCGCACGTGACCGGTGGCGAGAAATCAGTAAGGTGAGGAGCCTGCCCGCGTTCCGGTCAGAAAAGTTCATTACCGGGGTGCCAGTATAAAGCACTCCCTAAACCACGTTCCAAACCAAAACGAAAGGCGGGGGTTGTATCTCATTCGACATCGAAACCCGCCTAACCTCCTT
>ENA-OQAL01000302-OQAL01000302.1-human-gut-metagenome-genome-assembly--contig:-NODE-302-length-12212-cov-1.347787_pt1 | contig 12212 bp, 16 predicted proteins | sample MGYA00242491_ERZ504519 | MGnify/ENA primary metagenome ERZ504519 (study PRJEB26092, sample SAMD00036260) | human gut metagenome | host: Homo sapiens | study: EMG produced TPA metagenomics assembly of... | reverse complement strand
GACCACATCCAATCCCGGTTTGCCGTCGGCAGAGCGTAACGCTTCCATCGGCACCATTGTCAACTGATCTTTCCTAGGAGGACGGGCCACCATAATCCAATCCAAACTTTCCTAAATTATCCTCGTAAGCTGCAACCGCTTCTTTTCGTTTTACCCTTCAAGAAATTCTGTAAAGCACTCCCATCTTCCCAAACGGCCCCTTTACCATCCAACATATTGGATGCCAGATTTACAGACAATATATCATCATACCCAGTTGTAACAACAGAATTTTCCTTACACAGTTTTGCTTCAATCCTACAAAGTCCTCCAGCTGTAGGAACAGGTATTTTTACATCTTTCACCAACAACTGACCATAAACCTCACCTCCGGCGGCTTCCGTTTCATAAGTCCCTACCTCCATCACTTTTCCTTGATAGTCTGTCACCGAGATTTTCAATTGATGGTTCCCCGGACATTCTTCTCATTAATCAGATAAAAATCAACGGTCACCTTTCCCTCTGCGGCTGCAACCTGTTGCCTGGTCTTTACCGCTACATACAAAGGCTGATTATAACGAGCTATGATAGCCGGATCTGATTTGGGATAACGAAAACAATCGACAATTCCCGAATAATTCTCCGTCAATTCCGATTCCCATCCATTAACAACGTATGCATCCGTCAAATTATTCATTCTGGCCGATTCTATTTTACGTCCTGATGTTCATAGGATACAGTTCCCATAGCCACACACAAATCATCCACGGTAGGATAAACAGTTCTTAACTGTTTAGCATCCAGAAATTTATTGAATTCATCATACCAACGTAGAAACTCTCTGCCATCCCATCCTTTATAGTTATATTTTTCCAAATCTTCTTTATTCTTTTCCAAACGAGGAGGTGATGATAAAGCCCCTTCCTCACCAAAGAATACAATTTCACGCTTATTCTTGGTATCATTATAATAATCGTCAGGGCCTTTGTACAAACCTTCATTCCAAACAGCAGGTCCTCCGGCACGATGATAATCATACCAACCACTCCAATACACTTTTTCATCGTAAGGACGAATATGAATTTTAGCCTGATCTTCTATATCATCTCCCTTAGCCCAAGCCGAGGTACGAAGAATCAACCGGGAAGGATCCAATACACGCATATCCTTCATCGCTTGAATTTCCAATTCTAACTTTTCAGGAGCAGCATTTCCCGATTCATTCATCATATTATAGATAACCAGACAGGGATGACTGCGATCCCTCTTTACCATACGGATGACCTTTTCATGCAAAACAGCATTCATAAACGGCTGTCTCACATCCAGACGGAAGCCGCCAGGCTCTTCAAAATAGAGCAGTCCCAACTCATCAGCATAATTCATTACGTCAGTATTACCGATAAAACGATGAAAATTCAACATATTCAATCCTAACTCCTTAGCGATGCGAATTTGCCTTTCAGCCAATTCTTCCGATGGAAAAATACCATTGACCGGCCAAAAACTCCAACTGATGGCCGAGCGAAGCATGATACGTTTTCCGTTTAAACGAAAAACAGCATCCTCACCTATACCGGAAGCCTCGAACCAACGGAATCCAAAACGGCGGGAATCTTTATCTACCCAGTTCTTCCTTCGGATAACTCCACCTCACATACATACAGATTAGGATCATCCACGCTCCATAATTTCGCATCCGGAGCTGATACAGGAATCTTCAGTTCATTTAGGCCTTTATTTAATGAAACACCCTTTATCTCTTTAGAATAAACTATTTTTTTCTTTTATTTTGCCACTCTACACCGTTTATACGAAGATCCTGCTTCGTAGTCTTTCCTTTTTCATTCTGTAACGTCAGAATAGCATTAGCGGTGGTTATCTGAGGAGTGTTCTGCATATAAATATCCGCCACATAAACAGCATTACAGACCTTCATACCAACTTTTCCTGTTATTCCTCCAAAGCCATGACCGGGAGGCAACATTTTATCTCCCCACGGAATAGTTCTGGAGTCACGCCAATCATGGTTACCACCCGCATCCGTTATACGTACAGCCAATTGTACTTGTTCTCCCCGATTTTTATATAAGGAGTAATATCCGTTTCGAAAGAAACATTGTCCACAATCTGATAATCCACTAATCTCTGATTAATAAAAATCTCCGCCCGTGAACGTATAGAGCCAAAATTCAAAAAGACTTTTTGTCCTTTCTTCAACACCGGAATATCCATTGTACGACTCCACCATGTAACTCCTGTAATATCTCCTTCGGGTCCGGACTGAGTTTGAAGATATTCTTCAGCTGTTCCGGGAACCTGTACCGGAAGAGTCTGGGCAGAAGTCAATATATCCCATCCCGCTGTAGGAACAATTACAGGACTTTTCTGTGCCTCTTCCAATGTCAAATAAATATCCTCTGTCTGCCAAGCTGCATTTTTTTTATCCTGCCATAAATGCCATCCTTTTCCTGACAAATCAAAAAACGGTCTCTCCTGTGCTCTCACCCCATAAAATGGACATAACAACAAAAATGCTATGGCAACAATACTCTTCTTCATAATTATCTATTACTTTCTTTTTAATCACTCTACTCCCATTCCACCTTCATATAGTGCAGCATCGTTGTACTTTCACCACAGCTGCCCGTATGCTGGATACCGGTGCCCCCAAAAGTGTTCGAGGCTATATCCGCCTCCAAATCTACCGAAAGTTTCAAGTTCGGATCAGTTACAGGCGCCGGAAGCGGAGTTGTTGTTGAAGCATGTGCTGTCAATTTTCCTCCTTTAGCAGTCAATGTCAGAGTACAATTTGTACGATAGCAGGTAGAAGACACCGGTTGACTGATGGCCTCAGCCACCCCGTTCTCATATTTCATCAAGATAAAATCAACTGCATTACTATACTTGGTCGTACGAATGATACGCAATGCATATCCCGTTAAAGTACGGGTATCAAACTTGATATACAAATCCAAATACTGTCCTGTTGCACTACCAAAACCTTGTCCTGCTGTTTTACTGGCATCCACATTCAAGGTTATTGCCATATCTCCATAGCTGCCATCCAATGGAGTATACAGCAAACGGGCTCCTTTCTGATCTTGCAACAAACCGGTTCCGTGAGAACCATTCATTCCCGGCCCATAAATCCAATAATCCTTATCCGGAACTACCTGCCAATCGTATGCTGCCGTATCCAAAGCTTATATCCACCAATCGTCCAAAATCCCGGTAAAAGTTGTGGTTGATTCTTACATGGAAAGTTCTGAAAATCCGTTTCAAATATATGAGTGATGTTCACTTGCCCTTTTTTATCGGAGAGTTGGAAACAACAATTCGTTCTTCCCCCGGGCAAACAACGCAGATGCTTGGGAGCGATAACTGCCATCAGATAATAACCAACATCTTCTTTTACCAAAGTATAGGAATATTCCGGTTCATTCAAGCGGGATACCAAGACCGGGAAGTCTATTAGTCCCGTTCCTGTCCGTACATCTATACCAGGTTATCAATGATTCATCCTTGCGCCCATTCAAATCCAAAGCATAACTGACAGTAGCTACTCCTTTTAGTAATATTCAGCTTTGGATTTTCCGTAAACGAAGGAGCCGATACATAGTCCGGTGCAACCGTAAGTTCTGTGGCACATTCCAAACCATTCTCTGTATAGGCTATCACTGTAAAATGCTTTGTTTCATCCTCCACATTAGTTGCCTCGACAACACATTCATATCCCTCGGAAGTGGATAATTTCACATTCTTTTCATAACCTTGTTGTACTTTCACTTCACGGGAACATTATTCAGCACATAGTTGCAATGTCTTTTTACCGTTGCAACCAGTCTGACCGGCTGGCCACCAGTCTGAATGGAAGCCGTTAAGGGCTCTACAGAAAGACAAGAAGGCATCCGAGTATAATCCCTTCCATCTCGCTTACCTATAGCAATAACACAGTCTTTCACCCGAAGAGGATCCCAGTCATCCTCTCCTCTCAATAAATTGTAAGTATTATAAATCACCTCTCCATTCTCTTCCAACCGGAAAGCTTTCAGTTGATTCAACTGATCCATGCAAACCGTATTATAAGGCTTGTCAGCCCCTATTACATAAGGTTGCCCGTTCAGCTTCACATTATATTGATAACAACGTAACCAATCTGTAGGATCATGTGTCCAGCCCGCATAAACCGGCTTCTTCGAATGATAACGGCAATCAACAATACTTAACGGCCCGACCGACTTACAAAAATATTGCCGGTCTTCCTCATGACACACATAAAAGTCACAGTTCAAAAATACAGCTCCGCCCATATCACTTCTCCAAAAAGGTTTCTGACCATAAAAATGAAGTGTACAATCCAGATAAACCCCTGTTCCGGTCAATGCGTCATCCGTACTTTCCATGTGGCATTTATTAAAAAGTATCCGCTTGGCGCCATTCAACGGATTCATATTCAAGCGGCTGATGAAATGTACATTATCCGCCACAATCTTGTCGCCATGACAATAAGCAACGTGTGCCTGAGTGATGGCAGACATTCGTTTTTTTCCTGCTTAATTCTTTCTTCAGAGGATATTCCAAATCGACATTACAGAAATTCCCCATGGTCAAGTCCTTTACCAACAGACCGTTTCCCCAAAATCAAACATGGTGAAATTACCGACAGCCCCCTGTGTCTGTCCACGGCTGGATGCCAGGACTGTATTTTCAGGATGGCTATTCAATCCGATAATATGGAGATAAGGGCATTTAACAACCAAGCCGAACGGTTCACGTCCGTCTTTACCAACACGAATAGCAGGGTCATCTGGATCATCAATCCAATAGACATAAGGAGCCAAATAAACTTTCATCGGTTCCGCTTCCGTACCAGCTGAGAAATTAGCGGCAGCTTTATTGAAACTATTAAAGACATAAGGATTATCCGCCACTTCCCTATCGGACAACTGCCCATCAACAAAAAAAAATGTTTTCGGACCTAAAATAATTTCTTTATCTGTATAACGAAGGCAGTTCCCTTTAAATTCTATAGGTTGTGAAGGATCTAACGAACTATAATGATCAATACTTTGTGCTTTTAACAGATGTCCCCATACAAGCCAGCACAAGGCAAAAGCGAGGAAATGTAAATGTTTCATTTTGTATAGATTAAGATTTGTTCTACTACAAAAGTAAACGAGAGACAGGGGACAGAAAGGTAAAAATTGGTCTATTATGTGCAAATTTTGAAGAATGTGCTAATTTGCCAATTTGCTAATAGGCCAATTGACATGCGAACATAGCGGAACCAAACGGCAAATTAGCATATTAGCAAATTAACACATTCATAAATTATTCTACTTCAGTTATCCTTAGCAGCAGATAAGGACTTGCAGGCAGTCTTACTCTCCCTTGATTTTTTATCATACACCCTATCCTTTACAGGAGCAGTTGTTTCAAAACGGCAGGCCATTCGGCTATCGTCATGTTCCAAGTATCAATGACTTCCACTTTAAAATGTACTCCTTCTTTCAAACGTGGATAAAAAGCGTTTTTTACCGGTAAATCAAATGCCCATTCCGGTTTTATTTCCTTGCCCAGATAAATCATATAATAATTTTCTCCGGCAGTCGAAGTATAAGGGTCCCAACTACTATCACATAAATGCAGAGGATTAGGAAGTGCGTCCAAAATCTGTCTTGTAAAGCCGATGCGCTTCCAGGACTCCCCTTGAAAAGTTCCTCCTACAGCCAGAAAATCACGAGAATAATCTTTTGAATTATCCATATAACATTCTCCGTGAGTTACGTAAGTTCCCACAATCAGCCCTTGCCACAAGCGATAAAGATATTCCTGACCGCTCAAGCTTCCCCATCGGTTATCCATATTACCCTCATAACATACCTCATCAAAAATAATCGGTTCTTATAAATATTCTTCACCGTAGCCGCCCTTCCAAAACCTTCTACAGGTGCCTGGTCCTGTATACTGGCATGAGTGTATTCAGGTTCCCAATATTTATAATACTTAGCTGTATAAGTATGAATGGAGCATAAATGGGAATAAGGATCATTCTCTACTACCGTATGTGTAAAAGTATCCCAATATTCCGGTTTTAATTCTCTCAAAAAATCATATTCATTGGCCAATGACCACCAAATATTGCGAAATGAACTCATACGGGCTGTCAGATACTTCAAGTATCGGACACCGGCTTCCAAAGGCATTCTGTCAAATCCCCACGACCACCATCATAAGGGTGGAAAAGAATCAAATCAGCCTCTACTCCTATTCCGGCCAATTTATCCACACATGCTTCCACATGAGCAAAATAAGCAGGATTGAAGCGGGTGAAATCCCATTCATACACAGGTTTTCCCTTTTCATCCTTTACTATCTTCTTTATCTCAAAAGGAAACATGGAGGGTTCAGGATAATCCGGATCAAAGTTTTGCACAAAAAACAGCATCCTGATTTTATTGAACTTGGATAGTTCCAATGATTTCACTGTCTGATCAGGCTGGTTACCTGCCACATGCATCCAAATCATAAGAAGTAGTTCCAACTGGATAATAACGCGTTCCGTCAGCATATTTAAAATTATAAGTTCCATCCACTTTAACTGGACCATGATTTCCTTTACCCGGAGCAATACATTCTATCCGCCCTTTCACCTTATTCAGCACGGGAATCTCACTCTGCGTCACGTACGACCATACTCCCTGGCTCACAGGCATAAAGCGAATTTTGAAGGTATCATTTCCGTCATAGAATCCACGTACAGTCAATGTAGTATCCGGTCCGCTAAACGTTGCCGTAAGCTCAATATCAAAAGGGTTCCCCTTTACTTTGGCAGGCAGGGAGATTTCATAACGTCCCCAACACTCCACCTTATCTTGGGCAAATCCACCGGAAATCCCCAAAAAGCAATAACAATAAAAAAAAGAGCAGCAATATTTCATAAGCAATTCAATCATTAAATTCCAGCTAAACAACGCATCAAATCAAGATTTCTCAAAACAAAATCTGTTACTTCCACCTGCCCGTCACCACCGGCAAAAATACCTGGGCGGACAAACAAGAAACCATATACCGTATTATGATGTACTCCCGATATCTCAAATCCCCCATGGATACTTATGCCATTTTTTTACCATCGGCACTGTACCAGGCCGACAATACATTAGCATCATTCCGCAAACGTAACCACATCTTTCCACATTGGTTTGCTTGAGGAAGTTTTGATTCCGTACGACTTACTTGCCCACGCCGATAACGAAGCATCTGCTTATGATTAAAACCAAATCCAAAATGATAATTCTCATCATAATAAGCCACCAATCCGGCAGATGTATTTTCACCTTTCAGTTCAAAACAAGCCTCCACTTCATATTTATGAGCACTGGTACGTGCTAATAAGGGAGATCCTTCTTTTGGAGTATTCCCCTTTGCCTCTACACTGATTTTATCAGAAGTAATCCGGAACCGATCATTAAGTTATGTTCCCGGCACGTCTGCCATACAAAATCTTCTATACCAGATAATTTCAAACGTTCCGGTGCAGGTAAAGAAATGGCTCCTTCTTTCAAATGTAACCATCCATCTTCTTTTTGGACCAGTTCACGTAAAAGGGTCTGACGCCCCAATGTCTGGAATCCGTTTTCATAAGCATGGAAAATCATAAATAACCGTCCATCTTCCGTATCAACAATAGAGCCATGCCCTTTACTCCACCATTTTTCATTACGGGATTCCGTACGAAGAAGCGGATTGAAAGGAGCATTCTCCCAAGGACCCATTATATTTTTACTACGTGCCTGTACTACCATATGACTGGTGGGAGGACCTGCCGTACCTCCTTCGGCCACGAACAAATAATAGTACTCTCCTACTTTTTTCACGTTCAAGCCTTCCATGGAAACTCCTTCTATATCCCATTCCTCCGGTATTTCCCATTCCTTATAAATCCGAACCGGTTCTCCTGTAATAGAGCATCCGTCATCCGACAATGGATATAAAGCACCGGAACTGAGCAACAGATAGCGTTTTCCATCACCAACCACATGTTCCGGATCAATTCCTCCTATTTCAAATCTACCGGAGTACTCCACGGACCTTCCGGAGTATCCGCCCAAGTTACCATATTGGTTTCTTTCCTTTCCCATTCCAAATGTCAGGAAAGTAAGATATAAAAACGCTTGTTATGAAATACGATGTCCGGAGCCCAGATATCTCCAGTAAAAGTAGTTAAAGCCGTGGAACATGGAACCCAGTTCACCAAATCATCTGATTTGTAAACTACCAATCCTGGAGTATAAACAAAAGAAGAATGAACTAGATAATAAGATTTTCCATAACGGACAATAGAAGGATCCGAATTATCACCTTCTAAAATACGTACAGTTGTTTGATCCTCATTCAAAGGATCTTGGGACTGCCCCCATAAAGGGAGCGCCCCAAAGGCTAGCAAAAATGCGCAAACAGATAAAATGTTTTCATATATAATCTTTATTCTTGTGCCAAACCATATCCATTCGTTATCTTTCCTTTAGACTTGCTCAACGTTTCGAATGGAATAGGCCAATAATATCTGGGAGGAACATTACCTTCCTTTACTCCCGGCAACAAATTACTATTTGTATAATGATCAGCATATTTCACTAATGTCACTCCCCAATCAACCTTCGAATATCCCTCGTCAAACAATTTCTTTGCTTCAGTACCATTGGGATCTATATAATTAAACAACCCCTCAATAGCCAAGTTGTGGTCTGTTCCAGTAACTTTTACCGGAGTGGTACTATAATCGTATTGTCCTCTCCATCCTGGATACAGAGCTGGATTTGACTCGTCAGGATCAAAAGTCAATGGTGAACTTAAATGCACTTTTTTTAGTATATATATAATTCGAGATCACATTCCCATTAGCAAATTCATGGTATCCTTTTGTTTGCAAATCATTAACCATCTCCGTCATTTCTGCACGAACAGCTAAAGCTTTTTCCACAAACTTACCCGAACGAATCAAATCCCAGCGACGAGTGCCTTCACCTAAAAGTTCTAATTTGCGCTCCTGCAAAATAGCTTCCTTCAAAACTTCACCTGAAGCTGAAATAATCATGTTCAGCATTCCCGAATGCACGTTGACGAATTTGGTTAAGTAATTGGATTGCTTCTCCTTCTGCTCCTAATTCTGCTTTAACCTCCGCTTGCATCAAAATAAGGTCAGCAAGCCTCAACACCGGCCAATTCATTCCCGAAGTACGTTGAGATGTAGTATAAGGAGGATTCATACGATTCTCATCCCATTTATTAATAGCAATTCCCCCATCCAACTTGCTACCCGGAGCAAAAGACAACAGAGCTTCATTGCCATCACCTTTACTGCCAGTAACAGTCACACTAGCATCTCTACGCATATCACCCGCTTCAAACTCACCATAATAGAAAGAGGGAATAATACGTAACGCTCCAAACGACTTGCAAGGCGCAGCCTGATTACTACCACCACTAGACGGGCGTCCAAAAGCATAAGAATATTCACTGGTAGTAGTCTGCCCACTTTGTCCCCCTTGTATATTACCTACTTCAAAAATAGATTCCGGACTAAGAGCCAGATCATGAGTGTATTGGAAATGACGCTGAAACGGATTATTCGCATAACTCCGGTCATCAACCGTAACTAAAGCAGCCGTTCCTTTATTATTCAAAGCAGCCTGAAAATACTTCTCGGCAATCTTATAATAATCTAGATAATCATTGCGCCGAGCATAGACACATCCTAGTTCTTCTTTTCCTTTTGTCGTAAACTGTACGTCACCATACAAACCGGGAACATCTGTACGAATTGTCTGATATCCACCGGAATAAAGAGCTATCTGTCCTAACAACGCGTCAGCAAACCCCTTGGAAAAACGTTCAGCAGTAATGCCACCTTCTCCCAGTGGATACATCAATGCTTCTGCCTCCTTCAATATCTCAATAAGATTATCATAAATTTCAAAACGGGAAGTCAATGAATAATCTTCCACATTGTTATTTCATATCCATAAGGTACATCACCATAATGTTTTACCAAATCAAAATAGCAGAAAGCCTTCATTGTTAAAGCCTCACCATAAAGTTGAGTCCAATCATTTACTTTTCCTGCTGCCACAGCATCTTGAAATGCAGGTTTATCAACTACCAATTCCGCTACCTTAGATGCACGTGCAATCGTAGTATAAAGCCCGTTGAAGCCTGAACCACCAGCATTTACACTTAACAATTCCGGTAATAGTCTAGCGTTGGCATTATTTAAAGAGCCTATTTCCGGATATATTTCAGAGTCTGAGCCAATGGGATCATTCCAACGATAAGCTCCCATAATACAATTCTGCCGATAATTAGCATAACACCAAGACAGGATTTTAAAAGTTTCGGAAGTAGAAGAGGTTACAAACTCATCTCCAGTGTTCTCCGGTGAAGAAGTATTCAGATAATCACTACATTGAGCAAAGGAACAGCATAGTGCCAATGCAGATATATATGTTGCTAATTTATTCATAATAATTAATTTAATGATTTGTTTTTTTGATTAGAAAGCAAGATTTAAACCAACCACAAACGAACGTGCTCTAGGATAAGTACCCCAGTCCAATCCTACTGTAGGGTATTTCGCCTTATTCTGAGAGGTATTAGCACTAACTTCAGGATCCAGACCTGAGTAACCGGTTAAGGTAAACAAATTATAGATTGTTCCATAAATACGCAATTTACTCAAACCAGCCTTATGCAAGACCTTATCGGGCAATGAATACCCCAATGTCAACGTGTTCAGACGCAAATAAGAACCATCTTCAATAGCAATACTGGAAGTAACCCCCATTTTCACTATAAGGTAATGGTAAATTAGCATTTACATTAGCTGCATTTAATTGCTCAGGAGTAGTGAGACGAACTAATTTCCCATCTACCACGTCATAAATCTTATAGGAGTCTTTCATAAAGCCAAGTTTATTCTCATATACTCCTTTTTCTTTTGCACCGTACAAGGAAGCGATTTTATTCACATTATACACATCATTACCATAACTCCAATTAAAATACAATCCTAAATCAAAATTTTTATAAGTTGTATTGATATTGAAACCACCTGTATGAACAGGATTCATATCACCAATAATGGTAACATCTTTCTCATCAATGCTGCCGCTATTATCCATATCCCTAAATTTCGGAAGACCCGGATAGGCATTTTGTCCGGACGGACGGTCTACCCCATGTACAGGATTAATAAAAAGAACCTAAATCTGCCACGCCCTCTTTCAATATATATTGTCCGTTTACATAATTAAAGTCATCTGTAGTATAAAAAGCCATCATATATAAAAACCTCTGACCATACCCACAGGTTTACCTTCCTGTAAAATATAATCCTCACCCGGGGAAACTGCTACTGCCACACCAAACTAGAGCCATATAAAACCTGTTACATTTTCTGCCAACTTATCGACCTTACCCTTATTGAAATTTATATTCATACCAGCCGTAATATTCCAATCTTTATTTTCAAAAATCACACCTGACAAAGAAAACTCAATTCCCTTATTACTAGTCTGACCAATGTTATCATACGTAGATGTGAATCCGGTAATCCCCGGAAGCGAAGTCAACATCAGCAAATCCTTTGTTGTATTCCAATATAAATCCAAAGATCCCCACAAACGGTTCTTTAAAAATCCGAAATCAAAACCAAAATTACGTGTAATAGTTGTTTCCCATTTTAGATTTTTATTTGCCATTTGTTCCGTTGAAAGGTCATAAGAAGATGAATACTGGTTATTTAGTATATATTGATATCGTAAATCTGTTTCAGAAGTCCAGTTTGTGACCATAAATCTGAGCTGATACCATCATTACCTACCGTACCATAAGACAAACGAACTTTCAAGTTATCTAACCAATCTTTCGTCCCTTCCATGAAAGTTTCTTCAGAAAGGCGCCATCCAAAAGCCGCAGCAGGAAAATATCCCCAACGGTGTTCGGGGGAAAACTTAGAAGAACCATCGGCACGGAATGTCACAGTAAACAAATAACGATCCATCAATGTATAATTAGCACGACCAAAGAATGAGAGAATACGTCCAGGAATATCTACTCCAGAAGAAAATTTACTTGTTCCATGCTCCGCATCATATTGGTTAATCATGGCAAATGCATTATCCTTTGTAAAATTAGAGGGAAAGTGACTAGCTGAAATTGACATTTTT
>ENA-OQAL01000301-OQAL01000301.1-human-gut-metagenome-genome-assembly--contig:-NODE-301-length-12242-cov-1.285927_pt1 | contig 12242 bp, 19 predicted proteins | sample MGYA00242491_ERZ504519 | MGnify/ENA primary metagenome ERZ504519 (study PRJEB26092, sample SAMD00036260) | human gut metagenome | host: Homo sapiens | study: EMG produced TPA metagenomics assembly of... | reverse complement strand
GGCAGGTTCCGGCACAATGATCTCCATTCCTCCGATCAGCAACTCAGAAAAGCAAACAGCACCGCTTCCGAACCTCCGGTAGTGATGATGATATCATCGGCAGACAAGTTGATGTCATATTTCTTATAATAACCCACCAGTTTCTCGCGATAGCTGCGGTATCCCTGGCTGGGACTATATTCCAAAACGGTACGGTCAATATTACGAATCGCATCAAGGGCCGCTCGCGGAGTAGGCAGGTCGGGCTGACCGATATTCAGGTGATACACATGAATTCCTCTCTGTTTTGCAGCATCGGCCAGCGGTGCCAATTTGCGAATTGGCGATGCGGGCATCTCGTTTCCTCTGATGGATATTATTGGCATAATGTTATAAAAATTATTTAATCGAAGTGCAAAGATAGACTTTCGCAACCAACCGAGCAAACAATTAATTAAGAATTTAAATCTTTGTTATCTTAATGCGCATTTTTTAGGGTTATTAAAAAAACACTGTAAGTTTGTTCCAGTAAAACAAAGCAAAATATCAAATGAATCTATACCTGATAACCTTCCAGTCCTCCTTGAACAGAATTGAATCTGTATATGATTGCCATAAAGATTTATTTGTGGAAATCGAGAAGTTTTCACGCTTCATCTGGTACCATATACAGAGGCTGCAAGTATTCCGGCAGATGCCTACCGGATGGCTTTCATCGCTTCGGGCGGGGTAGAAAAAATGGTCACCCAACACTTCGAACTACTTCCCTATCCTATCCATCTGCTGACCGACGGACAACAGAACTCACTGGCTGCTTCCCTGGAAATAGCTACATGGATACGCAGCAAAGGAATGAAAGTACATATTATTCATGGCACTATCCCCAATATGGTGAAACAACTGATAGATCATCACAAGGCTTTCGCCGCCCAGCGCGAGGTAAGAGGAAAACGAATCGGAGTTGTGGGATATTCTTCTCCGTGGCTGGTGGCCAGTAATGTAGATTACCTGCTTGCCAAACGCCGCTGGGGAATAGAGTTCATTGATATCCCCATGGAGGAAGTGTATTGTCTGTTTTATCAGATAAAGGATGATGATATAGGATATGAGGCGTCCGTATTTGCCAACCATGCCATTGCCTGCCGGGAAGGGACTCCGGAAGATTTGCTGAAAGCCATGCGTCTTTATCAGGCCGTGAAAATAATCTGCGAAAAGAAAAGCTGGATGCGGTAACCCTCTCCTGCTTCTCCCTGATTGAGAAATTAGGAACTACCGGATGTCTGGCACTTGCCCTGCTGAATGATGAAGGCATCCCGGCCGGATGTGAAGGAGACTTGCAATCCATCTTTACTCTGCTCATCGCCAAGACACTGACCGGCCAGGCAGGATTCATGGCGAATCCGGCATTCATCAACGATGACCTGAACGAAATAGTGATGGCTCACTGTACGATTGCCACCAAAATGTGGATCAGTTTATCATCCGGAATCATTTTGAAACGGAGACCGGGATAGCCATACAGGGTATTCTGCATCCGGGAGGCATCACGATGATAAAATGTGCGGGAGAATGTCTGGACGAGTATTTCGTTTCCACAGGCCAACTGATAGAAAATACCAACTACATCAATGCCTGCCGCACCCAGGCAAGAATCAAACTGAACAAACCCGTAGACTATTTTATGCGTAATCCTTTGGGTAACCATCACATCATAATTAATGGGCGATCATGAAAAAGTGATTCACGAATCATGCAATTTGAACAGCTGCAAACTAGTGGAATAAGGAAAGCATGAAGAAATTAAGTAAAATGGGAGACGAAGATTAAATAAATTGTATCTTTGTATCCAATTTAATATTCAATAAAAACAATAAAACTTTTATGATGCATACTGGTTTGAATGTAAGATACGTTACGAAAAAGTCATGGAAAACGGCATGAACAAGAAAGTAACGGAACCCTATTTGGTTGACGCGCTGAGCTTTACTGAAGCAGAAGCCCGTATTATTGAAGAAATCACTCCGTATATCAGCGGTGAGTTCACTGTTTCGGATATCAAACGCGCCAACTACAGCGAACTGTTCCCCTCTGAAGAAGATGCAGCCGACCGCTGGTTTAAGTGCAAGCTGTTCTTCATTACGCTGGACGAAAAAAGCGGAGCAGAGAAAAAAGACCTCCACTACCGTACTGGTACAAGCTTCCGACCTTCGCGACGCTGTAAAGAAACTGGACGAAGGAATGAAAGGTACAATGGCAGACTACGTGATTGCGTCCGTAGCCGAAACCGCCATCATGGATGTTTACCCATACGAAGCCGAACCGGATGTGAAACCTGAATTTCCGGATGCCGGAAAAACCGAATAAAGCCTGATAAAAAAATAGAAAGTATAACAGATAATGAGCATTCAAGCAAATTTAAAAGAAGTTCTTTCCGAACTGCCTGCGGGTGTCCGCCTGGTAGCCGTATCCAAATTCCATCCCAACGAAGGCATTGGAAGAAGCGTATGCTGCCGGCCAGCGTATTTTCGGTGAGAGCCACGTGCAGGAAATGACTCAGAAATATGAAACCCTGCCCAAAGACATTGAATGGCATTTCATCGGCCACCTGCAAACAAACAAAGTCAAATACATGGCCCCTTATGTAGCTATGATACATGCCATAGACTCGTATAAATTGTTGGTTGAAGTCAATAAACAAGCTCCAAAGTCCATCGCGTCATCCCTTGTTTATTGCAGATACATATCGCCCCAAGAGGAAACGAAGTTCGGTTTCTCTTTTGACGAATGCAGGGAAATGCTGGATACAGGCGGATGGAAGGATTTGAAAAATGTCCGCTTATCAGGAGTGATGGGTATGGCGACCAAATGTGGATGACGACGAAACAAATCAAAAGAGAATTTTGTTCCTTAAATACATTCTTCAAAGAAATAAAGCAGAACTATTTTTCTGATTCAGAACACTTTAAAGAAATTTCCATGGGTATGTCACACGATTATCCGCTGGCAGTGGAAGCCGGAAGTACACTAGTCAGGGTAGGAAGCAAAATCTTTGGAGAACGAAACTATTAAAACTACTATTTATATGACTCAATTAAAACCACTTTTGCCGGGTTGTCACTGCGCAATCCTATAATCATCAGCAGTTCCAGCCTTACAAACAGCGCTGAAAAGAACAAGAAACTGGAGCTGGCAGGCGCCGGAGCCATTGTTTTGAAATCAGTTTTCGAAGAGCAGATCATGATGGAAGCACATCACATGGCTACTTATGGCTCTCCCGAAGGAGATGACTACTTGAGCACATATGTACGCTCTCATGCATTGAACGAATATATTTCATTGATTGAACAGACTAAAAAGCTTTGCACCATTCCTGTCATTGCCAGCATCAACTGCTTCAGCAACTCAGAATGGACAGACTTTGCCCGTACCGTGGAAGCAGCAGGAGCCGACGCACTGGAAATCAACATCCTTTCCTTGCAGACCGAAAAAGAATATCAATACGGTGCTTTCGAACAGCGTCATATCGATATCGTAAGCAGTATCAAGAAACAGATTTCCATCCCCGTCATTGTGAAACTGGGCAGCAATCTGACCAACCCCATCGCACTGATCAACCAGCTTTATGCCAACGGAGCCAATGCTGTGGTATTGTTCGACCGATTCTACCAGCCGGATATCAATATCGACACCATGACATATTCTGCAGGCGATGTATTCAGTACTCCTGCCGACTTGTCCAACGGACTGCGCTGGACTGCTATCGCTTCGGCACAAGTTCCTCAGACAGACTATGCCATTTCGGGCGGTGTGCACGATGGAAAAGCGATAGTCAAAGCAATTCTGGCAGGCGCTTCGGCTGTAGAACTGTGCAGTGTCATCTACCAAAGAGGCAATCAGGTCATTGCAGATATGACAAATGAAATGACCCAATGGATGAACCGGCAAGGCTACAAGGACATCAGCGAATTCAAGAGCTCGATGAACGCACTGTCTACCGGAGCCAGCAATCCGTTTGAACGTACACAGTTCATGAAGTATTTCAGCAGCAAAGAATAAAAATCAGTGGTTAGTGATTAGTGGTTCATATCCATGCGACATCACAGCGCAGCTCATTAACCACTAACCACTAATCACTATTTTTCCTTCTGTTTTAATTTGTATGCTCCAAAGAAAGTCTTATATTTGCACATTTGATTAAAGTTTGTGCAAAATATAAACAAAAGAGTATATACAATGGAGCAGAGTTTTATTGCCTTCCTGGAAGACAGTATAAAAGAAAAAACTGGGACTTGGATGCCCTTACAGATTATAAAGGTGCCACATTACAATATAAAGATGTAGCCCGCAAAATAGAAAAGCTACACATCATCTTCGAATTAAGCGGCATCAAGCAAGGAGACAAGATAGCTGTCTGTGGTCGCAACAGTTCTCATTGGGGAGTTACCTTCCTGGCTGCCGTTACATACGGAGCAGTCATTGTTCCCATTCTTCACGAATTCAAATCGGACAACATTCATAATATAGTCAACCACTCGGAAGCACGCCTGTTAATGGTAGGCGATATGGTATGGGAGAATCTGAATGAAAATGCCATGCCGTTGTTAGAAGGGGTTATCTTGATGAATGACTATACCCTGCTAGTTTCCCGCAGTTCCAAATTGGACTATGCACGCGATCATCTGAACGAACTGTTCGGAAAGAAATATCCGCGCAATTTCCGCCGGGAACATGTCAGCTACCGCCGGGATACACCGGAAGAACTGGCTGTGATCAACTATACTTCCGGCACGACCAGTTATTCCAAAGGAGTGATGATTCCTTACCGCGCATTGTGGTCGAATACCCAGTTCGCTTTTGATGTCTTGAAAATGAATCCGGGTGACAAGCTGGTTTCCATGCTCCCTATGGCACACATGTACGGACTGGCTTTCGAGTTCCTTTATGAATTCTGTGTGGGATGCCATATTTATTTCCTGACCCGTACCCCCCAGTCCGAAAATCATCTTCCAAGCCTTTTCCGAAGTGAAACCCAATCTGGTAGTAGCCGTTCCATTATTTATCGAAAAAAATCATCAAAGAAGAAATGTACTGCCCCAAAACTGGAAACCCCCGGCTATGAAGATTTTTACTGAAAAGTTCCTATCATCAATGATAAAAATCAAAGCCACAGTCCGCGAACAGATGATAAATGCCTTCGGAGGTAATTTCTACGAAATTATTGTAGGAGGTGCCGCCTTCAATCAAGAAATAGAGCAGTTCCTGAAAAGTATAGATTTCCCCTATACCGTGGGATATGGCATGACTGAGTGTGCTCCGATTATCTGTTATGAAGATTGGAAATATTTCAAGCCGGGTCTGCGGAAAGGCGGCTCCTCGTATGGAAGTCAAAATATTGAGCCCCGACCCTGAGAATATAGTAGGTGAGATAGTATGCAAAGGACCTAATGTAATGTTAGGCTATTACAAGAATCCCGAAGCTACCGCCGAGGTGATAGACAAGGACGGCTGGTTGCATACCGGTGACCTGGGTGTTATGGATGCGGAAGGCAACGTTACCATCAAGGGACGCAGCAAAAACATGCTGTTGGGTCCATCGGGACAGAATATTTATCCGGAAGAGATTGAAGATAAATTGAATAACATGCCGTTCGTTTCAGAAGCATTATCATACAGCAGGCAGACAGCAAACTGGCGGCTTTGGTTATCCCGATTTCGACGATGCCTTTGCTCATGGGCTGGATAATGACGCGATAGCACAGGCTATGGAAGAGAACCGTATCAACTTGAATACAGAACTTCCTGCATATTCACAAATAGCCCGTGTAAAAATCTATCCGGAAGAATTCGAGAAAAACTCCTAAAAAGAGTATCAAAAACGTTTCTTATATCAGGAAGTAAATAACACCTGGCAGAAAAAAGAACCTGCCTGCAACATATATAATGTATAAGTCTGAAGATTATAGATGTTGCAGGCTATACATTATAGATGTTACAGGTTATACATCCGCATATATGGACACCTGGATCATGATGCGTGAAAGGAGACAAAACAAAACATAATTTTACTCTTGCCCCCCGATCAATTCTCCCCATAATTCCCCTTTATATCTACATTTTTATTACATTTGCACCCAAGAAACTAAAAATGTATGAAATGAATATGCGTATAGCAGCAATACTCCTTTTAGGATATTGTGCAGGTATGTCAACTCCTGCTTTTGCCCAGAAAAAGGACAAGCTTAAAAAAGGCCCCAACATCTCCTTGAACATTTCCGCGAAGAAAGACAGTGTCAAAACCACTTATCTGAATATCGGTCTGCTTACAAATATCTATCAACTGAAAGGAATCGGTATCAACGCTGTATCCAGTGTTGTACAAAACGATATGACGGGTTTCCAAATCTCCGGCCTTGCCAGCATTACCGGACGCCACGCCTCCGGTTTCCAACTGGGAGGTATTGCCAATGTAGCCGGAGGCAATGCCAATGGCATCATGCTCAGCGGACTGATGAATGTTGCCGGAGGGAAAGCCAACGGTATCCAAATTTCCGGATTAGGCAACATTGCCGGAAACATATCAAGAGGAGTTACCATCGGCGGTCTGATGAATCTGGCCGGCAACAAAGCCCAAGGAGTTCAGATAGCCGGCTTGGCCAACATTGCCGGAAAATCACAAAATGGCGTCGCTATCGGCGGACTGATGAACGTATCTGCCGAGAAACTGAACGGAGCACAAGTTTCCACCCTGCTCAATATCAGTGGCGGAGAAGCCAAAGGCGCTCAAGTCTCAGCCATTGGTAATGTAGGTGTAAACGTGAATGGTATGCAATTCTCCGCCATCAGCAATATCGCTGCCGGAGAAATCAGAGGCTTGCAGCTTTGCGGTGCGGTAAATATCGCCGTCAAGACGGAAAATGCCCTGCAATTCTCAGGACTGACCAATGTTTGCCAAGCAAGTTACGCGGTGTGCAGTTCGCTCCCGGCAACTACGCCGGAGAAGTAAGCGGCGCGCAAATCGGTTTACTCAACCTGTGTGGCGGGAATGTAAAAGGAATACAAATAGGAATCATCAACCATAGCAAGGATACTACCGCCCATAAACTAGGTTTGGTGAATATCACTCCCAAAACCCGTATCCAGATGATGCTGTTTGCAGGTAACACCAGCAAACTGAATGCTGCCGTGCGTTTTAAAAACCGCCGGAGTTATACCATGCTGGGTATCGGTACACACTATCTGGATTTGAATGACAAATTTTTCGGGCTGTGTGTTCTACCGTGCCGGTCTTTACTATCCCATCGCCTCCAAACTGGAACTAAGTGGCGCTTAGGTTATTTCCATATAGAAAACTTTGAAAATGAAGATGCGGAAACACCGGAACGCATGTATTCATTGCAAGCCCGTATCAATCTGGAATATAAATTCAAATCCAGAATCAGTTTCTTTGCATCGGGTGGTTACGGCATGACGCGCTACTATGATAAAAATAAGTTCTACGAAAAAAAACCTATTTTCGAAGCAGGTGTTATCTTGTTTTTAAGCAGCCCCGTCACCCTAGTATAAACTAATCCATACAGTATGAAACTACAGCATATCGCATTAGTCTGCCTGCTGGCATTAAGTGCCGGGAACGTCACAGCCCAGATGCTCCACCGCCCCGATTCCCATGTATACATTCACCGATCCTCGCCTGCAAAAAAAAAACACCCTTGGCGTGCCGCCGCCGAAACTTTCGGAATGATGTCGGAGTATGGGCATTCGACCGTTATGTAATGAACGAAGACTTTGCCAAAATCAGTATCGGCAGCATACGGCGCAATATCAAGCATGGTTTTGTATGGGATAACGACCAATTCTCCACCAACCTGTTCGCCCACCCCTATCACGGAAATCTTTATTTCAATGCAGCACGCAGCAACGGACTTACCTTTTGGGAATCGGCTCCATACGCCTTTGCTGGTAGTTTGATGTGGGAAATAGCCGCAGAAGTGGAGCCGCCCGCCATCAATGACCTGATGGCAACCACCCTAGGCGGCATCGCCCTGGGAGAAGTAACGCACCGTATGTCTTCTTTGGTACTGGACGACTCCAAGCGTGGTTTCTCACGTTTCACCCGCGAGTTTTTGGGAACCTTGATCTGCCCATGCCGGGGATTGAACCGAATGATAACCGGCGAGATGTGGAAAGTAAAACGCTCTCATTACAAATACCACGATTACGACCGCATTCCGGTACACTTTTCCATAGGTGCCGGTGACCGTTATCTGGCCGATGACAATTACCTGTTCCGTGGAGAGCACAATCCCTACCTTGAATTCCGGGTACAATACGGAGATGCCTTCGATAAAGTGAATGACGGCCCATACGATTACTTCACCGCGCGGGCCACCTCGGTCTTCCGGGAACCAGCCTCTTATCAGCCAGATCAACCTGATGGGCAAACTATGGGGTGTTCCCCTGAAAACCACTACCGGCATGGAAATGATGTTCGGTATCTTCCAGCACTTCAACTATTTTGATTCCGAGGAAGTGATTGACGGATCGGGGCGTATCCCTTACAAGATTTCGGAAGCTGCCAGTGTGGGACCGGGTATGATTTATAAATTCCCCCGAATGAACAGCCTGGTAAATTTGGAACAGCGTGTGTTCCTGAGTGCCATCCTGCTGGGTGGAAGCCTTACCGACTATTACAACGTAATAGACCGCAATTACAATATGGGAAGCGGATACAGCATAAAGAACAACACCATTCTGGACTTCGGCCGTTACGGCATGTTCGCACTGAATATGCATCTTTACCAGATTTTTACCTGGAAAGGATACGAACACAAGGATTTGGAAACAATAGATCCGCTCTATCTGAATGCGCAGGGAGACAAAGGAAATGTAATGCTCGCTGTAGTGAATCCGATTATCGAGTTGAATCTAAGCTCCCACCTTCAAAGCCAAATATGGAAGTGTCCTATTACTACCGCCACACACATTATTCCTACCATGAGGACATAAAAATATAAGACCTTTGAAACCCGGTTAGGATTGATTTATCAATTCTAAAGCAAGGAAGAACGGACACGGCTCAAGGTTTCGGGAGTCATCTGTAATAAGGAAGCGATGTACACAAGAGGCGCACGCTTCAATATTTCGGGATGAAGCTGCAACAATCTGTTATAACGTTCATGAGCCGGTTCAAAACGAAGCGTGTCCGCCTTCACCTGTGACTCTATCAAAGAATGTTCGATAAAACCGCGATAAAGACGTTCGATATCGTGATATTGATCTATCAATTTCTCCACTTCCACACGGGGTAACTCCCATACCACGGATGCTTCCAAAGTTTCCACCATCAAGCGGGTGGGCTCCTGTTTAAAATAACTCTCTATGCAAATAATCATTCCGTTCTCATAACCGATATGCTCAGTCAGATCTTTATCATATTTATAATAAAAATTGTCTGAGCATTCCTTTTTCTATAAACAACATCGCTTTACAAACCTCACCGGCCTGCAAAACAATCTCCCCTTTACGATATTTTCTACAAACTAAGATTTCGGCTAATGCGTGAACACTTTCTCTACTGAGAGGATGGTTAACTTCTGCTATCCTTCTAGCTATGTCTATACTAGTTGTCATGTGCTCCCAATTTTTTGTATTTGCTGCAAAAATACAAAAAAGGCTGGATTATTAGACATAAATTACAAAATTAAACCGATAAAGTTCTGAATAATAGTTTTTCTTTATATACTTTTGAAACGCAATAGTAATAAAAACGACCTTTATGAAACTACTAGCCTCTTTAACAATCCTGGGTTTAGTCATGGCACAAAGTGTCACAGCCCAAACGAATTACACAAAGGATCCGGAAAGCTGCACTAGCATTATGGTAGGAAAGAAAGCAACTACCGATGGATCAGTTATAACCAGTCATACATGCGACAGCTGGTACCGAACCTGGGTAAACATGGTTCCGGCAGAAAGTTATGAAAGGGATACTGTAATGAATATTTACGATGGCCGTATGCATACCGAGTTTGTAGCCGACCAGACTAATGTAAAAATCAAGGGGCAAATACCACAAGCTAGAAAAACATATGCCTTCATGGACACCTCCTACCCTTGCATCAACGAAAAGCAGCTGGGGATAGGTGAAACTACCGTAAGCGGACGCAGGGATCTGGAAAATCCCAAAGGTATGTTTATGATTGAAGAATTGCAACGTGTGGCATTGCAACGCTGTACAACAGCCCGTGAGGCTATCCGCCTGATGGGAGATCTCATAAAACAATACGGTTATGGCGACAGCGGCGAATGTCTGACCATTGCCGATCCTGATGAAGTATGGCACTTCGAAGTCTTCGGAGAAGGAAAAGATAAAATTGGCGGAGTATGGGCGGCAGTCCGTATTCCGGATGATCATGTAGGCGTATCTGCCAACATCTCGCGAATCAGCACCCTCAATCTGAAAGATCCCGACCACTATATGGCTTCCGAAAATGTATTTGACGTGGCTAAAAAATTAGGATATTGGGATGGAAAAGAGCCTTTTAAATTTTGGAAAGCTTATAGCGGAAAGAATTACTCCGGCCAACTGAAATCCTTCAGCACCCGCGAGCACTTTATCCTGAATGCACTGGCACCGTCATTAAAGCTTGATTATGAAGCAGAAGAACTGCCTATCAGTGTAAAACCCCGACAAGCAAGTATCTGTAACCGATGTTATGGCATTGCTCCGGGAAACATACGAAGGAACGCCGCTGGATATGACACAGAATCTGAAAGTTAGGATAAAGATAGAAAACCGGAAAAGTAGACACCATTATCAGCCCGAAAGCCAATCCGTGGATGCGTGGCGATGAACTGAATATGCTGAACGGTATTAAAAAGGGAGTTGTGAAATCAGTACGCAATATCGCAGTTCCGCAATGTGCTTATTCTACAGTTATCCAATTGCGCAACTGGCTGCCCGATGCAGTAGGCGGTGTGGTATGGTTCTCTATGGACAACCCCGGACAAAGCCCGCGCGTTCCGGTATTCTGTGGCATTACTGATTTCCCTGCTATGTATAAAATCTGCGGTAACCACCGCTATCGCGACGACGCCGCCTTATGGCACTATCGCCGCGCCAACAAACTGGCTGCTGTAAGATGGGGAACTGCCCGCAAAGTAATGGAAAAAAATATTCGTCATTTCGAGGAAAAAGGACAACGGGAACTTCCATTTGTGGAAGCACAATACCAAAGTATCCTTCAATCTAAAGGGGAAGAAGCAGCCCGTGCTTATCTCACAGACTACACGGCAGACTTTATAGGCGCACCATCCTTCGCTGGGACGAATGGCAAACCAATATTGGATTGAGTCACGCTTCGGCTTTTTAATTGTTAACCTTATCATATTAAAAACAAACTTATGAAGACAAAAGTATTCACACTAGCCGCACTGCTATGCTGTGCATCAGCCATGTATGCACAAGAAAGTGGTTACAAATTCACGACTGTTGCATCACAGAAAGCAACTCCAGTCAAAAATCAGGCCTCTACCGGAACTTGCTGGTGCTTTGCCACCACTTCGTTCATGGAATCCGAACTGCTCCGTATGGGCAAAGGGGAATATGATCTTTCTGAAATGTTCATTGTACGCCAAAAGTACTTGAACCAATTGGAAGACAACTATTACCGGGGAGGCAACGGGAATTTAGGACAAGGAAGCCTTTCACACACATGGAAGAATGCTTTCAACCAAGTGGGTATCGTACCCGAGGAAGTATATCACGGAATCAACTATAACTCAGAGAAACATAACCATGGCGAAATGGTGAGATATATCAACGCTTTAGGAAACACAGCCGTTAAGATGAAACGTCGCAGCCCGGAATACTACAAGCTGATCAACAACCTTTTCGATACTTATCTAGGAGAACTTCCTGAAAAGTTCACTTACAAAGGAAAGAGTACACTCCGAAATCTTTTGCCGAAAGTCTGGGTTTGAACATGGACGATTATATCGAACTGACTAGTTTCACTCACAAACCGTATTACCAGAAATTCTCTCCGGAAGTACCCGACAATTGGGAAATGAACAAATGTACAATCTTCCGCTGGACGAATGATGGAAGTTGCCGACTATGCTTTGACCCACGGATATACCGTATGTTGGGACGGTGATGTCAGTGAAAAAGGTTTTCATTCAAAAATGGTGTAGCCATCAATCCGGATAGTGAAAAAGCGGAAGACCTTTCGGGTTCCGAACCGTGCACGTTTTGAGAAAGA
>ENA-OQAL01000300-OQAL01000300.1-human-gut-metagenome-genome-assembly--contig:-NODE-300-length-12369-cov-4.196537_pt1 | contig 12369 bp, 14 predicted proteins | sample MGYA00242491_ERZ504519 | MGnify/ENA primary metagenome ERZ504519 (study PRJEB26092, sample SAMD00036260) | human gut metagenome | host: Homo sapiens | study: EMG produced TPA metagenomics assembly of... | reverse complement strand
TATCTTCAATCCCAAAGATACGAAGCCAGCGGCTAATTGTGGTACGTTTCAGACCTTTTTCACGTTCAAATTCACTGTGATTCTGAGAAGAACACATGTATTCTTCCAGATAAGACAGACATTCTGCTTTTGAATACTTTCGATTTTTACGCATGTTACTAAATAAATTGTGTCAACTTATTTAGTACACTACAGTTTTAGAAGAAACGTAAAGGCGTTTTTTTTTATGCCTGTTTTTAAATTAGTCAATCGCCACGATTTCAAACACTTCCGCAGTTCCCTCCAGGCGAATCTTGGCTACGTTCTTGTTGGCCAGTTCGATTCTTGCAAAAGGAGTTTCAATCATGGTTTCTGATACGACCTTACCCTTCTTGTCCAGCTGGATGCACTTCAACGGGGCAGACGGGCGATTCATGAGCAGGGTATATGCCTTGACATTTTCCTTTACTCCGAAAGTCAGTGCTTTAGTGCTCTTGTAAGAAGTCGCCAGGTTGTTATCGAAAGCATAGATGGCCTTGTCCAGGCTGTCCGCTTCAAGTGAGAATCCCATGTTTTCCGGACGTAGCGGGTTGACGTCGAACGAGCGTACAGAGGCATAGTTGGTGCGTTTGGAATCCAGTCGTTTCAGGCGTACGTAGCGTGCTTTTTCCGGAGCTCCCTGCCAGTGGATGATGTATTGCTTGTCGAGTTCTCCGGTCAGTGCCTTCCAGGTTCTTCCATCTGCCGAGCATTCCACGATGGCATGGTCGAAATAGTCCACATCATCCTTGGAATTTCTTCCCTGAAGAATCGAGATTTCTGTCACGTCACGCACGTCGCGCAGGTCTACACCAATCCAATCGTTTGCTTTCTGAGCAATTCCCGAGGTATAGAAGGTAGTAGAATCATTGTCGAACATCAGCTTGGTTTGTACGGTATGCGCACTGCTGAAAGAACCGATACCTCTGTAGTCAGTCGGTACCTTGCCCGACAGCTTTTTCAGGTATCCGTGTGCCATGTCATCCATGGCATTCTCATAGAACGGCTGAAGTTTCAGCGTACCCGATTTGTGAGCCTCATAGCTTCTCCGGTCTTCGGGAGTCATGATATTCTGTATGTATTTTTCCCAGAACAGCGCATCGTCTTTACCTGAGCGGTAGATACGTGCCAGTTCGATGGCCTGCTTGCCGCGTGTACCTAATTTACCGAACTCTGTCAGCCAGGGGCGGAGCTCGTTAATTAGGGCCGCGTTCTTGCAACTGCTTTCCAGACGTGCTGGTGCACTTTCTACTTTCTTGAATTCTTCTTCCAGTGCGTTAGCCGCTTCGTCTGTCCAGTCAGCCAGGCGGAAAGTCTGAGTTTCCCACGACTCATCCCGGCGGTATCCGTTTTCGGTATCACTGGAATGGATGGCAAAGGTGCGGTAGGCATCGGTTGCTTCCGGAACTAGTTCCGCCAGTCCGCGTTCCCAGTTGTCGATGGCATTGTAGTCGGCAATGTTCCAGGTATAATCGGCCACTCCGTATAAAGCCAGCTTGGAGGCTTCTCCATGTTCCATCGGGTTGCTCACGATACCGCAGGTTTCATTAGCCGTGAGACTGGTGTCCAGTCCGTACACCGGACCCTGAAGCAGGAAGTTGCGGATGTAGTCGGTTACCGGATAGTTCCACCAGTAATAAGCCGGACGCTTGATGCGTGAGTTGATGAAGTCGAGTGTTTCGGGTGTCAGGTCGCTGCACACCACGTCGCCCGTCCAGAACACCTTGATTTCAGGATTAAGCGTTTTTCCGTAGATGGCCAGACTACCTTTCTCGGTCGGGTTCGCCCAAAGTTTGGAGTAATCGGTAGGGCAGACCGTAAGCGGAGAAACATCGCCTTTCACCTTCACAAACTCTTCTGTCAATCGGTTGAGCAGTTCTGTCTGCTTCAGCGGGTTGGTACCCTCTCCGGAAATATCGTCAAAGAAGATGGCAAAATGACGTACCCCTAAGTCATACATCCAGTTGAATTTATTGATCAGGTTCTGATAATCTTCCTCGTTCCACTTGATGTCCTGTCCCGGATGGATGGCCCATACAAAATCCACGTAGTTGCGGTTGCAGGCATTCACCAGTTCCTTGATGTGCTGAGCCTCTTTCTCCGGATAAGGCAGTCGCCAGTTCGGACAGCTGTGATAAGGGTCGTCTTTCGGACCATATAAATAAGAATTCATCTTGAACTTTCCGTAGAAATCAATGAGCGACAAACGTACCTCGTGCGACCACGGAGTACCATAGAAACCTTCCACTACTCCACGGTTAGGCAGGTCAGGATAATCGCTTATTTCTACAAAGGGAAGAGCACTGCCGGAAGAAACCGGGCTTTCCACCAGTTGCTTCAAGGTTTGTATGCCGTAGAAAGCACCGCGTTCGTCAAATCCCGTGATGGTGATTCCTTTTTCATTGACAACAAGGGCATAGCACCCGACACTGCTTTTACATTGGCCTTACTGGCAACTTTCTGTCCGAAATCGATGGTTAGTTTAACTCCTTTCTTGTTCGGAGAAAGGAAATCAAGGTAACCCGCAAATTTATCCTGCTTGTCTTTCAGGTTGATACCCTGAGACAGGTTGCATGTTTTTCCGGCCATCGTCACAATCTGATGAGGCTGCGGATTCAGGATAAGTCCTTTGTGGTCTACTTTTTTTCCGGGAACAGCTTGTACATCTTGCTTCTCCGAGCGCTGGGAAGACAGATCGAATGTGTCTTGCGCGCATACATTGCCGTACATCAGTGAACACACAATGCCGGCGGTTACGCATTTTACATAATGATTCATTTTCATGATATGGATAATTTGAGGTAAATACAAGGTATTTGCTTGATTAAACTCTGATTCAAAGATACGATTTGTTTCTGAATCGTGCAAACGGTAAGAGGATATGAAAAACAAAACACCCAGCTTTACATTGTAATGTATAAGGCTGGGTGTAGTTATTTAAATTTACTGATTTTCAGTATTTTGCGGAGAGAGAGGCTCTCGAACCTACACTTTCAAGAAATATCATAAAAATTGCAAATCACTGATAATCATATACTATCTAAAGTGCAGAGTAAATCTAAATCTTTCTGAATATCTTTTGCTATTCCAAATATTGGGTGTATATTTGGGTGTAGAATTTCAAACGCACCCAATTATGAATATCAAACGTAACATCATTTTCGCATTGGAGAGCCGAAAAAAGAACGGTGTGCCAATCATAGAGAACGTACCCATCCGTATGCGTGTCATATACGCAAGCCAACGCATCGAGTTTACAACAGGCTACCGGATTGACGTAGCCAAATGGGATGCCGACAAGCAACGAGTGAAGAACGGATGCACCAACAAACTAAAGCAAAGTGCATCCGAAATCAATGCGGACTTGCTGAAATATTATGCCGAGATTCAAAACGTGTTCAAGGAGTTTGAGGTACAGGAAACCATGCCGACCACCCAACAGCTAAAGGATGCGTTCAACCTGCGGATGAAAGATACCAGCGAAGAGCAGCAGGAAGAAACACAGATAAGCTTTTGGGAGGTGTTCGATGAGTTTGTGAAGGAGTGTGGCAATCAGAATAACTGGACGGCATCCACCTACGAAAAATTTTCAGCAGTGAAAAACCACCTCAAAGAGTTCAAGGAAGATGTAACCTTTGAATACTTCAACGAGTTCGGATTGAACGAGTATGTGAATTTCCTGCGTGACAAAAAGGATATGAGGAACAGCACCATCGGCAAACAGATGGGATTCCTAAAATGGTTCCTGCGCTGGAGCTTCAAGAAAGGACATCATCAGAATATAGCATACGACACTTTCAAGCCCAAATTGAAAACCACCTCTAAAAAGGTGATATTCCTGACTTGGGACGAATTGAACAGACTGAAAGATTATCAGATACCGAAAGACAAACAATATCTGGAGCGTGTCAGGGACGTTTTTTCTGTTCTGTTGCTTCACAAGCCTGCGATATTCAGATGTTCGCAACCTGAAAAGAAGCGATGTGAAGTCCGACCACATCGAAGTTACCACTGTCAAAACGGCAGACAGCCTGATAATTGAACTGAACGACCACAGCAAAGCCATACTTGAAAAATACAAGGAAGTCCATTTTGAAAACCACATGGCACTGCCTGTTATCAGCAATCAGAAGATGAACGATTATTTGAAAGAACTGGGGGAACTGGCTGAAATCAACGAACCTGTACGGGAAACTTATTATAAAGGGAATGAACGTATAGATGAAGTCACACCCAAATACGCACTGTTAACCACTCATGCAGGAAGAAGAACATTCATCTGTAATGCGCTGGCTCTCGGTATTCCGGCACAGGTCGTAATGAATGGACGGGGCATAGTGACTATAAAGCCATGAAACCCTATATTGACATAGCAGATGATATTAAGGCTAATGCCATGAACAAGTTTAACCAACTATAAAAGTATCAATCAGTTTCATAGATTATCAGCTATTTGAATTATATTTGCGACAACAATAAACATTAGAATGGAAAATAACAGAGAATATCATATAGGAAAAACGGACTTTGACGCATTTGTTCATGCTGTCGGTTCGGAAATAGAACAGGCGCAAGTCCGGCTGATTACCGCAGCCAATGCGCAAATGCTGTTCCATTACTGGAAAATGGGCAACTATATCCTGTATCATCAAAACTTGCAAGGCTGGGGAAGCAAAATCATCAAGCAACTGGCTAAGGCTATCCGTTTCAATTATCCTGAAAAGAAAGGCTATTCGGAGCGCAACCTTACCTATATGTGCCAATTTGCACGGTCATATCCGCTGAACGTACTACGCAGCTTCATTGATACAGATGCAAGACTGTCTGTTCCAAGCATACAGAATGTTACAGATGAAGTCCTGAAACTAAACAACGGACAATTTACGCAGGAACTTACTGCGCAAATACAATCCGCTGATTGTCAGTCCTTAGAATTTACGCAGGAAGCTCCTGCGCAAATTCAGGATGTGGCGAAAACTGTTTCTGCCATTTACAGAATGGAGATTAAGGAGATAGAAAAATTTTTCTTGACCTCCCCTGTTGCCAGAATAAACTGGGCAAGCCAAATGGTTATACTTGACAGTTCGTTGCCGTTAGGTGTGAGATATTGGTACATGAAACAGTCTGTAGAAATGGGCTGGAGCAGCAATGTGCTTAAAATACAAATTGAAACCAACCTATATAACAGACAAATCAGCAACAACAAGGTAAACAATTTCACAGCCACACTTCCGGCACCACAAAGTGACCTTGCCAATTATCTGTTGAAAGACCCGTATATATTTGATTTGGCAGGAGCAAAAGAAAAGGCAGATGAAAGGGATATAGAGGAACAACTGGTAAAACACGTTGCCCGTTATTTGTTGGAAATGGGCAACGGATTCGCCTTTGTCGCCCGGCAGAAGCATTTTCAAATTGGCAACAGTGATTTCTTTGCCGACTTGATTCTATATTCAATTCCGCTACACGCATACATTGTTATAGAGCTAAAGGTACCCCATTCAAGCCGGAGTATGCAGGACAGTTGAATTTCTACATCAATGTGGTGGATGACAAACTGAGGGGAGAGAATGACAACAAGACTATCGGGTTGTTGCTGTGTAAGGGAAAAGATGAGGTGGTAGCACAATACGCATTGACAGGCTACGACCAGCCGATAGGTATCAGTGATTACCAGTTGAGCAAGGCTATACCCGAAAACCTGAAATCAGCCTTGCCAAGCGTGGAAGAGGTGGAAGAAGAACTGACATCTTTCCTTGACAAGGACAATAATCCCCAAAATTGAAATCTATGGCAGGAGAGATTAACAAACTGATTCCCCTATATGGAGAACTCAACAGGATATATAATGATTGGGTGACCAATTATGCTTTTTCTTTTGACAAGCAAAAATTCATCACCGATTTTTACAGGCAGCATAATGATACAAAGGCTTTTGAAGCCGCTATCCTTGAACTGATACTTGACAAGCAGAAAGAACAATACACATTGATTCTCAATAGTCTGAAAATCGAAATAGGAAAGAATATACGGGCTTATGAAACAAAACCACTGAATGATGACATCATAAAGCGTGTATGTTTTCACTACGCAGACAGGCGTAATTCTGCAATTAGAGACCAGTTGGAGATTACCACCAAGTTGCACGAACCTTTGAATGACGCATACCACAGGTATGATTTCATTGGTTTTCGGGAGCATACGGACGAAGAAGAAATACAGGCAGAAAAGGAATATGAACGCTGCAAGGCTGAATACGACAAGGAAAAGAAAGAATTGGATAAACTCTATGATCTGCAAAAGCAAGACAGGAAAGAGGCTTTTCAATATATCGAAAACCTTTCCGGTGATGTTTACCGCCTAAGTCTTCTTTTTATGGAAGTCCTGAAAAAATACCTTCCTGATGATGTGGAAGAAAAACGACCGGAGGAATTAGTCGAGCAAAATGCGCCAGAAGAAGTACATAATACACCGGAGGAACAGCATGAATATTTTGACATGAAGCCGCTTTCGCCTATTTATGAAACCTGTGTCGGGGAACAGTTTGAAGCCATTACCATAGCGGACTTCTATGCCAATATAAACCTGTACCCCTGCAAGAACAAACTAAAAATCAAGGCAAGGGAAAAGATACGGGTGTGTTACCTGATATTCCTGATGAGCGAGAAACTATCCAAGCAATACAGGGATGAATGGAGGAGCCAAATATTAAAACTGCTGGATATTGACGAGAGTTATTATCGGTCAAAATACAAAGAGCCAGTTTCCGATTTCCGAGTGACAGCAACCAAAAATTCGCCAAAGAAATGGAAAGCATATTCTGATAATTCGTGATATATCCTGATACTCCACGAAAATTACCACTTTTACCACTCAAATTAATTTTTGAGTGGTATTTTTATTGTCTGATATTTAATAAGATAGCGCAACATCCTATTTATATCATCCACATCCTTACCACTTACAGCCATACCTAATTTTGCATCGTTCGAGAACAGAAATAGCAGCCAGTGCGCAGGGCTGATTGTTTAACGACTAAATAGATTGGACGATGACAAATCTTCAAGAGTTATTATTAAAACCCGTCTGGCAGATGACAGGCGAAGAGTTCATATTCCTAAGCAAACACGCTTCCAACCAAACGGAAGCGCAACCGCAACCTGTAACGGACACAGAAAGGAAGTATGTGTACGGAATACTTGGCATTGCCAAATTGTTCGGGTGCAGTCTGCCAACCGCCAACCGTATAAAGAAAAGCGGAAAGATAGACAAAGCCATTACGCAAATAGGGCGTAAGATTATCGTGGATGCGGAACTTGCCCTTGAACTGGCTGGAAAGAAAACCGGAGGACGAAAATAACGGGAGGGGTACTTATGGACTATATGAAAGATATAAAGGAAATATCGGCGGAAGAAGCCGTAATCCTTTGGCAAGCCTCACGTTTGAGCCTGTCGAAAAGTTACGAGAAAGCACCTGAAATTCTCAAAGTACATAGTTCCGTCATAGGAACATTGGGGAATTTCAGCGCATCCATCGGCAAAGCAAGAGCAAAAAAACTTTCAATGTGTCGGCTATCGTAGCCGCCGCATTGAGGAATGGTACGGTATTGCGATATGTGGCGGAACTTCCGGAAGACAAACGGAAAATCCTTTATGTGGACACGGAACAGAGCCCTTACCATTGTCTGAAAGTAATGAAACGTATTTTGCGGATGGCAGGGCTTCCCGATGACAGGGACAATGAAAATCTTGAATTTCTTGCTTTGAGGAAATACACGCCTGAACAGCGTATCAGGATTGTTGAACAGGCTATTTACAATACGCCTGACATAGCCCTTGTAATCATAGACGGCATCCGTGACATGGTATATGACATCAACAGCCCCGGTGAATCGACACGCATCATATCCAAGCTGATGCAGTGGACGGACGACAGGCAGATACATATCCACACGATACTCCACCAAAACAAGGGCGATGAGAACGCAAGGGGGCATATCGGCACGGAACTGAACAACAAGGCGGAAACAGTCCTCCTTGTGGAAAAGGACAAGAGCAATGGAGATATAAGCAATGTTTCAGCCATGCACATACGGGCAATGGACTTCGAGCCTTTTTCATTCCGCATCAATGACAATGCTCTGCCCGAACTGCTGGAGGGTTACAAGCCCGAAGCCAAGAAACCGGGAAGACCGGAAGAGGAAAAGTTCGATCCTTACAAGCATATCACCGAACAGCAGCACCGAATCGCACTGGAAGCTGTTTTCGGACTGAAAGAGGAATACGGCTACAAGGAACTGGAAGACACCTTAATCAAGACTTATGTGTCGGTGGGTGTAAAGCTGAACCATAAAAAGGCGGTATCGCTCATCACCATGCTTCGGAACAAACGGATGATAGTGCAGGAGAACGGCAGGAAGTACACGTTCATGCCCGACTTCCACTATTAGCCCGCACCTTGCAATCGCTTCACTTTATTCCGATGGTCTATATATTAGGGATAAAGCGAAGTGGTTGCGGAATGTGGCAAACCGCTTCACTTTATTACCGTACTCTATATATACGAGAATAAAGTGAAGTGATTATAGACCGTACTTCATAAAGAGAGGTACGGGCGAAAAAGAGAAATAAACCAATTCAATTATCATTAAACCAATCGTTTTATGGATATACAGACAGCGAAACAAATCAAGATAGCAGATTATCTGCACAGTCTGGGCTTTTCTCCGGTCAAACAGCAGGGGATAAACCTGTGGTATAAGTCACCGCTAAGGGAAGAAACGAAAGCATCGTTCAAGGTGAATACAGAACGTAACCAATGGTATGACTTTGCACTCGGTAAGGGTGGGAATATCATCGCACTTGCACAGGAACTTTATTGTTCCGACCATGTGCCATATCTCCTGCAAAGAATCGGAGAACAGACACTCAACATTCGCCCCGTGTCTTTTTTCTTTTGGCAAGCAATCATTTTCCGAACCAAGTTTCCAACAGCTGGAGATTGTACCGCTTTCATCTCCTGCCCTGCTTGCTTATTTGCAGGAAAGGGGGATAAACATTACACTGGCGAAAAAGAATGCAGTGAAGCGCATTTCACCCATCATGGCAAACGCTATTTCGCCATTGCCTTTCCCAATGTATCGGGCGGATATGAAATCCGCAACCGCTATTTCAAAGGCTGTATCGCACCAAAGGAAATATCCCATATCAGACAATCTGGAACAGCAAGGGAAACGTGCTATGTGTTCGAGGGATTTATGGACTATCTTTCATTTCTTACTTTGAGAATGGAAAGTTGTCCGAAATATCCCGAACTGGATAGACAGGATTATATGGTGCTGAACTCCGTAGCCAATGTTTCCAAAGCTCTCTATCCTTTGGGGAACTACGAGCGCATCCATTGTTTCTTTGACAATGACCGTGCGGGGATGGAAGCACTCCAACAAATCCGTATGGAATACGGCAGGGACTTATACATCCGTGACGCTTCGCAGACCTACAGCGGATGCAAGGACTTGAACGAATACCTACAGAAAAAGATAGAAAGGGAGAAGCTGGTTCAACCTGTCAAGAGGAAGCAAAATGTATCGGCGAAGAAACCGGGAGGCTTTCGGTTATAGCCACTATAACTACACGCTTCGCTTTCGTAGTTGTGGGCTCTCCCGAGGGGCTTATGGCTCTGCCCTAAGAACCCGGCAAGGGCTGTCAGCCCTATGCAACCCGACCAAAGAGTGACCCTCTCTTTGGAAACTCCGCTTATGGGTTAGTACCCCTAAGAACCCTGTGCGGTTATGAGCGGACAACAGAAGATTTCATCAACAATCCAAATCAAATTTTAAGAATATGGCAACAAAATCAAGCATACATATCAAACCCTGCAGAGTGACATCAAGCGGGGCTCATAACCGGAGAACTGCCGAGTACATGCGCAATATCGGCGAGTCCAGAATCTACATTGTACCCGAACTGACTTCCAATAACGAGCAGTGGATAAACCCGGGCTTCGGCAGTCCTGACCTGCAGGCGCACTATGACAGCATCAAACGGATGGTCAAGGAAAAGACCGGACGAGCGATGCAGGAAAAGGAGCGTGAGCGCAAGGGAAAGAATGGAAAGATTATAAAAGTGGCTGGATGTTCTCCAATCCGTGAGGGAGTATTGCTCATCAGACCAGATACAACACTGGCAGATGTACGAAAGTTTGGTGAGGAGTGCCAGAGACGCTGGGGTATTACACCGCTCCAAATCTTCCTGCATAAGGACGAGGGACACTGGCTTAGTGGACAACCCAAACCGGGGATAGGGAGAGTTTCCAAGTCGGTGAAAAGTGGTTTAAGCCGAATTATCATGCCCATATCGTATTCGACTGGATGAACCACGACACGGGCAAGAGCCAAAAGCTCAATGATGACGATATGATGGAAATGCAGACTTTGGCATCTGACATCCTCTCCATGCAACGTGGGCAATCTAAATCCGAGACCGGAAAGGAACATTTGGAACGAAATGATTTCATCATTGAAAAGCAGAGAGCCGAACTGCAACGCATGGATGCTGCAAAACGGCACAAAGAAGAACAGATAGGTCTTGCTGAACAGGAACTGAAACAGGTGAAATCAGAAATACGCACTGACAAGCTAAAGAAAACAGCCACCAATGCAGCCACCGCCATAGCAAGCGGAGTTGGTTCTCTTTTCGGAAGTGGAAAGATGAAAGAGCTGGAGCGAACTAATGAAGATTTGCACCAAGAGATTGCCAAACGAGACAAAGGTATTGACACCCTCAAATCCAAATGCAGGAAATGCAAGAGCGACATGGCAAACAGATACGCAATCTTCAGAGCATACACAACCAAGAACTTGAAGCCAAAGACAGGGAAATATCACGATTGAACACTCTGCTTGAAAAGGCATTCAAGTGGTTTCCGATGCTTAGAGAAATGTTGAGAATAGGAAAACTCTGCGCTGTCATTGGATTTACCAAAGATATGATAGATTGTCTTTTGACAAGGAAAGAAGCTATCCAATGTAATGGCAAGATTTATTCCGAGGAACATAGAAGAAAGTTTGAAATCAAAAACAACATCTTCAAGGTGGAGAAGAATCCGACCGATGATAGCAAACTTGTACTGACCATAAACAGGCAACCGATAAGCGAATGGTTCAAAGAGCAATGGGAGAAACTTCGGCAAGGTTTGCGACAACCAACGGAAGAACCAAGAAAAAGTAGAGGATTCAAGTTATAATAGAAAAAAGAAGACAATATAAAAGCACTCTGATAGTTACGAAGTGCTTTTATATTGTATAAATTATATAATGTTTACCATTGAGCTCAAGATAACGCAACTTAAGGAATTGCCGAATTTTGTATTAATAAAGAATATACGACCTCTGATATATGCGCAACATATTGTGATGCTTGTGATTCATTACCCTTGAAATCCTTAACAAATATCGCTAAAGTATAGCAGACATTATTAGGCAGGCATATATAGGCAACATCATTGTGAGCTGCAAGAATACCATTTTCATTGACACAACCAGAACCCGTCTTATGTGCAATAGAAACCCTTTCTTTATCAAGAAGCGGAGCGACTATTCTATCTGTACCTGTCACACATTCTTTTAATGTATTCTTAATGAAACTTTGCTTCTCACCACTGACAATACTTTCGGTAAACAAACGGTTCATCAACATTGCGGCACCAAGAGGAGATGTATAATTAAAGTAAGCCCTATCGTGGTCAGCCGACATTTCCTCTTCTGTATAAGCTATCTGAAAACTTGAACGAGGAATAAGTGTGGCTATAAAACTGTCAGTTTGAGCAACATTGACCATATCTTTAAACATCAGATTGCTTGCATTATTATCACTTTGAGCAATAGTATAACGAAGTAAATCTCTCACGGTTAATGATATAACCAACTCGGAATAATCTTTCATCATAGGACTCCAAGTCTTTGAATCAAGTCTATTCCTATCTATCTTTACTAAGGTATCAAGTGAAATCCCTTTGTTATCAAAATCATTGCAAAGAGCTAATGCCTGATGAACCTTAAATACACTCATCATAGGATATACACTCTTATCATTAACTTTAACTGTATCTGTGTTATTAATAATAATTGCCACTCCAATTTCACCAGGACAAGCTGATACTATCCGAGAAATGCTATCAGTCAAAACATCTGTCAAAGGTGGATTTGTACTATTATTAGAAGTTGATTTAGAGAACAATAAAAAAAAACTAAAACTATGTACAAACTAAAAGCTATACAACAAAAATTACAAGGCGTTTTTTTCTTCTACTTTTTTCATACTACGATTTTAAACATTTATAATATTATCATG
>ENA-OQAL01000299-OQAL01000299.1-human-gut-metagenome-genome-assembly--contig:-NODE-299-length-12395-cov-1.772335_pt1 | contig 12395 bp, 21 predicted proteins | sample MGYA00242491_ERZ504519 | MGnify/ENA primary metagenome ERZ504519 (study PRJEB26092, sample SAMD00036260) | human gut metagenome | host: Homo sapiens | study: EMG produced TPA metagenomics assembly of... | reverse complement strand
CCTCCGGGTCCTCGCTCTGCTTTAGTTGTTCCAGCTCCTCCCGGTCCACTTTTTCATTATAGTAATAAACAAATGTCTTGTAGAAGTCCATCTTGCTGATGTCAATTTGGGACTCAAAGTACGACTGTTCCATGTCATAAATGGAGGAGGTCACCACATAGCCGTCATAGGACCGCAAGTGCTCATACTGGGTCAAATTGTCCGTGTCCATGATAAATGGTACGAATATCCCGATGCTCCTTGGTAAAGGTGCCCATATTCTTTTTGATCCTTGCCCGGATCTCTTTGTCCGCATACTTAGGATAGACCACCAAGGTATCGTTGAGCTTTAAGGTATCGTAATATCCGCTGAGCAGGGTAATGGAACGGGCGTTACCGGCAAAGTGATTGTCTCCCCGGGCAGCCAAGTTGCAATACATCTGCTTTCGCCCGCTGCAACGCACATCAAAGGCGGTATCATAGGGCAGCGAACAATCAATAAAGCCATAAAAATTGTCCGAAAACAGCTCCCGATACCCGGGAATGGGATAATAGGCAAAGTTGGCGGGCAGGCAGACCCCGGCATAACTGCTGTAATACTTAGGTGATTTGCCGGTATATTCCAGGCACAGATATTCCACAGCCGCCCCGCCCCGGGTCACCGTTACATAGTCAAGTTCCCGGCGAAAATCCAGCGCCGCGCCGGTTTGGTCCGTCACCTGCTTCACCTTGTACCCATGGTACAGAGTAAAGCGGTAGCTTTTCAGCTCCGATTGGTCCACATACACCTTGGCACGGCCGGTCAAATTCAGCCCCACGGAAAAGTCCAGCTGATATTTTTTTACCCGGAAATCGGCTGCCACATTTCGCTGCTCACCCGCATGGATCGTTTGATAATAGGCGGCATCTGCAAATACGCCGGAGGTGCTCAAGTCCATCACCGGAACAGATACCGGCATAAAAATACCCGGTCAACAGCACGGCTGACAGCAGCAGCCCCAGGCCGCCGGTCCACCACCGCTTGGCCTTGGTGCGAGCACAAATAAGACCCACCACCGTAGCGGAGAGGGCGATGAAAAACAGCAGTTGAGCGATTTTGTTCAAATCCCAGGGGATCCCAATTTGATTATTCGGCTCATACTGCATAGAATTGGGGATCAAGGAGAAAATTTGCATCAGCTTGGCATAATTCTTCCCGGTCGTCTCCATCACATGCGTGGTGGTGGTTTGGAGCCACTCGGTCTCCGATAAGCCAAAAATCACCATCAGCGGATACACAATATACCGCTGCCGAACACCGGACAGCAACAGACCGATCAACACCGCCGCCCCCGGACACAGCACCTGATAACAGATCACCCGTGACAGCACATGGGGCAGCAAGGCAACCTGGTGCGCCACGCAGGCATAAACCACGATAAGCAGGAACGACACCATGGTTAAAACACCGATCAGGCTGAAAAGCAGCAGCAACTGGGCACGGTAGACCCCACCGATCCCCTGCTTGCAAGTGGAAAAAGTCTCTTTATATCGATTGATCTTCACAAAGCACTCGTAAGAGAAGAAAAGAAAAAAATCACCATCAGATACATGGGGCGCAGCGTGCAAAATGCATAGGTTAAAGTATCGGCCGGCGCTTCTTCACGGATAGAAGCAATCGTAACGTATAGCAGAAAACCACTAAACAGTACGATAACGGCCAGGATTAAATTTTTATAAAACTTGTTCCGGCTCCACAACCGGGACATAAGCTTAAATGTACTCATTTTGATTCCACCTTATAAACAAGGTCGGCGCTTACGCGCGACCTTGCGCGTCCATTATGCGTTTCTCATGTAGCCCCAGGCGTCACAATCCTTCGTGCCTGCGCCCTTCGGATTCAACTTCAAAAACCAATCGGTTTTATAATCCAGCTTTTCGGTCACAAACGGATCCTTTTCTGACCTCTCCTCTCCGGCAGCAAGTAGATCGCTGCCCCCTGTCGTGCCAAATACCTTGTTTTGTAGTCGAGCGATATAGTACACGCTGTGTTTTGAGGATTTGCTGTTTTTTCCCCAATAATACTTAAATGTACCGTACACATTGGAGGAAGAATTTACGGCTTGGGTTTTGGTCAAGTGAACAGACACACTTTCTGCACTGGCAACAAATGTTCCGCCCAGCATACCAAAGCACAGAACAGCTGAAGACAAATCGACACTAATTTTTCTTTGACATAATACTACTCCTTTTTTTATCTTTACAGATTTATTCTTACAAAATGAGAATAAACGGTACTCGCCTCCTCTCTTTGCCTATTTCAACCACAAAATAGTTGACAATTCTCATTTCGTAAGTTTATTGTGTATATGAGTCACTGTAAAATACTTTCTTTTGATTTACATTTTCATTGTATGACAGTCGCTTCCGTTTGTCAAGGAACTTTACCACTTCTTAATAATTCAACATGCACAAAAAAGTCGCGAACAAAACATTGGTTGCTTTGCCCAAAAATCTATGGTATACTGTAATAAATCTGTGTAATTCGCATAAAGCATTGCCGGCATTGAAGGGAGATATTATGAAAGAAAAGAAGCTGGGCGCCAAGGTAAAAGGCTTGGTCAGCGGAATTAAAACCCACTGGACCACGCCGCCGGAGGGGCGCTATGTACCGTACAAGGAGATCGCCGCGTACAGCGTGGGCGGTATCGGCGTAAAGTTCGTGATCTACACCGCCTGGTACATTGGGCTGTCTGCCACCAGTCTGCTGGCCGGCTCCGCCCTGGGACTGAAGAACGGCGATTTGGTCAAGCTGACTATGATCGCCACCGTCATTGGCATCTTCTTGGTGCCGCTCCGGGGCATGATCATTGACAATACCCGCTCCAGCAAGGGCAAGTTCCGGCCCTATCTGCTCTATACCGGCATACCCAGCGGTATTTTGCTTACCGGCTTTGCGTTCCTGCCCTTTGAGAGTATGAGCTACAACCAAAGCTGTGGACGCTGTTTATCACCTATGAGCTGTTGCAGCTGTGCTACCCATTCTACGACCAGGCCTACACCACCTTGGTACAGGTGATGAGCCCAAACTCCACCGAGCGGGCCGATGTAATCACCATTTCCACCTTTGTCTACTCTCTGGCACCCACCATTCTGGGATTCTTAGTGCCCATTTTGGCGGGCTTTACCGGCGGACTGGAGCACATTAACGCCTACCGGATCATTATGCCCATCTTTGGCATCGGCGGTGCACTGATCGGTCTGTTCAGCTACACCGGCACCAAGGAGCGGATTATCGTTGCCAAGGACTACACGCCCAAGGTGCCGTTCTTTTGAAGGGATCGCGCCGGGATCCAAACAAATACCAGTGGGCTCGTTCCATTACCGGCTGGCTGATTCTGCTGCAAGGGGGCATAGGCAGCGTGACCACCTGGTACTTCTACTACGGCATTAAAGATGTGCTGGGGCTAAGCACTCAGCAGCAGGGCGTGCTCAACGGCACCCTGACCACCATTCTGGGTGCGGCAGCCACCCCGCTATGCTGCTGGCGCCGCTGCTCATCCGCAAGGTGGGCAAGCGCAACCTCTTTATCATCTATATCCTGGGCACCACGGTGAGCATGATTGGTATGTTCCTCTTTATCAAGCAGATTTGGGTGCTGTTTGCCTTTACCTGGCTGCGAGGGTTCTTTACCACCTTTACGCTGATCACCGACGGCGCCATGAACGCCGATGTGCTGGACTACCAGCAGTACAAAACCGGTGAGCGGCTGGAGGGGCTGATGGCGCAGTTTGTCACCTTTATCGGCACCTTTATCGGCATGGGCATCACCTACCTGACCAACACCGTGCTGATGCAAAACACCTATGGCCTGACCAACAATTACGACGATCTGTACAAAGCCAGCTTCCGTGAGCCCATCTCCAAAGGCATGATTCTGCTGGCCATCGTGGGCTATGTACTGTCGCTGATCCCCTTTATCACCATGTACACGCTCACCGAGGAGGATCACGAGGGCCACATTGGGGTGCTGAAGATCCGCGCCGCCTTGGAGGACTACGCCACCGGCGCCCTATCCGCCGGTCAGCTGGAGGAGGCCAAGCAGATCTACACCGGCGCCTGACCCAACTGGAAGAGCTGGAAGCACAGCTGCCCGCTGCCACCGGCAAAGAGAAGCGGCAGATCCAGCGCATGATCAAGGGCTTGCAGATCATCAAGAATGAGAAGAACCGCTTTGACGATCCGGCCATGCAGCGCCGGGTGGAAAAGGCAAAAGCACTGCTGAGCCACACGGTGGAGGAGCTGTACGGGATCAGCGAGCCCACCATGGATCGGTACAACACCGCCAAAGCCATGGATGAGAGCACCAAAGCCGCCGCCAAAGCCAAGGCACAGGCCATGCGGGAGGCGTCCAAGGAGCTGGACCGCTTCCATAAGAAAGCCTACAATTACATTCAGGCCCGCAAGCTGGTCAAGCAGTTGGAATACTACACCCACTGGGAGACCATTTTTGAAAGCGAATCGGCAGCCGCAGAGGCTTAAAATCGAAAATCGAAAGCAATATACAAAAGCAAAGGAACTTTGACCAAACGGCCAAAGTCCTTTTTTATACCTATCCATATATACGAAAGCCACGGCTTGACGATACCCCGGCAAAAAATGCTAAAATATCCGCAAGAAAAAAGGCAAAGGAGAACCCCCTATGGCAAGCGAACAAACAGCCGTCCTGCACAGTCAGGAACGGCCGGTTTATATCAACAAGGGCAGTGCCTTGACACAAAATCTCATTTTCTCCGCCGCACTGGCCGGAGCAGGCACCTATGGCCTTTTGGCCTTGCAGCACACCCTGCGCACCGGCAGCCAATGGGTGGACGCGACTGCGCCAAACGGTTACAGCCTATACCAATTCGCCTACGGCGTGATCGGCTCCGTGATCCAAAATTTTAAGATCGACAAGGCCATGGCCGCCCTGCTGGGCAAAGCCTACGACTTTGACCGGTTTGCCGCATTGGCGGTGGACTGCTGCTGGCGTCCCTGATCAGCATTGCCGCCGTGCTGCTGGTAACGGTGGTCTACAACATCGTCAATTTGGCGTACCTGCATCGGGTGAACAAAATGGAAAAAGCCGAAGTGCCCACCTTGGAAGAAACCAAGGTGCAGCGCTGGAACCGGGCGCTGCCGGTGATCCACCGGTTGTATGCGGCGCTGAGCTACCTGCGCTCCTGATCTGCCTGGGCTCTGTGGTTCCCCTGTCCATGATCTCCGGCGCAGCTCTGGGGGCCAAAACCGCCGGGTGACAGCGCCACAGCAAGCAGCATTGCGGCACGAGCCAAGATTGCCATTGTGATCGGCTTTGTGCTGTTCTTTCTCATCGCTGTGCGGGGGATCACCAAAAAGTGGGACCGGATCAAAGCGAACGGCCCGCTGGTGTGTCCGGAGAACCTGGGCACTTATCTGCACGGGCTGGTGATCGTGTCCGTGCCGTTCCTGACGGTGTTGGCACTGGCGCTCTTAATCGTCATTTTGCTGGTGCACCTAATGTTCACCGGCGCGCGGCTGACCCGCCGGGAATAAAAGTATATAACAAAAGGCGGCGCATCATTTGCGCCGCCTAAATTTTATTCCTGCCAACCATAATGATTTTGCCAAAGGCTTTTGCGTGTCCTTCTCAAACGCCTGCTTAATGTCCGTGGTGGTGCGCACCACATTGACGGAGCTGATCAGGTTGCCCAAGTAATCAATGATCTCCGGGTACTGCTGGTACATCTGCACCGTCTTTTCAAATCCGCCACGCCGCTACGGGAGGAGCCGAACACACGCAGCCCCTTTTCTAAATCATGCGGGTATTGATGGGCACCGGGTACTCGCTGACACCCAAAATGGAAAGGGTGGCCTCCGGCTTGATCAGCCCGATGATCTGCTCAATGGCAATGGGAGAGCCGTTGCCGCCTACACACTCAAAGGCGTGGTCCATGGTAAAGCCCTCCGGTACCTCCGTGGTCTTATACGCCCCGTCGGCAAAGGTAAAGTCCGCCAGCTTATCGTCATTCAGGCCAAACACATACACCTTGCTGTCCGGAAAAGTCTTTTTCAAAAAACAGGGAGACAATATACGCCAAATTGCCGTCGCCCCAAACGCCGATGGATCCCGCCGGGCATGGGCGATCTTGTCAAACCGAGAAATGGCGTGCACCGCTACGGACACGATCTCCGTAAACGCCGCCACATTCATATTGATGTCCTGGGGCAGCTTCACCAGCCGCCGGGGCGAAATCTCCACATACTCCTGCAAAAAGCCATCCATAGACGAGCCGCAGAACTTGGAGGAGCGCAAATAATTCTCGCCGATATAATCATCGTTTCCGTGGGACAATTGGGCACCATCACCACCCGATCGCCGGGAGCGAATTTGCCGCTGGGGTCTCGCATAACGACGCCCACGCCCTCATGGATCAGCGCCATAGGCAACTTCTCGGCCAGCACCTTGCGTCCCGGGTGCCCAAATAATAACGCATATCTGCGTTGCAGATGGAAGATTGGTGGGGCGCACAATGGCATTGTCGCCAAACAGGTCAATGTCCTCAAAGGCGATCTCAAACCGGCGGGGCGCCACCAAACGGTAGACGGTGTTAATCATGGGTCTCGTCCTCCAACAGGGATTTTGCCACCCGCAGATCGTAAGGATAAGTGATCTTCATATTGTAGGTCTCGCCCTGCACCAGCGCCACCGGTTCACCCTTGATAACGAAAATTTTGGCAGCGTCCGTGAGAATTTCCTTCTCCTCCTCGGTGAGGGTCTCGTACAGCTTCTTCAACTTGGTGGCGCGGAAGGACTGGGGGGTCTGACCCTGATACATGACGGATCGATCCGGAATCGCAGAGATCACCCGGTGGTCCCGGCTCTCCACAATGGTGTCCGTAGCAGGAATCACCGTGTCGCAGGCGCCGAACTGCTCCGCCGCCGCAATGTTCTCCTCAATGATCCGATAGGTCACAAAAGGGACGCACGCTGTCATGGGTGACGATAATGGTATCGTCGTTCAAATTGCCCTCGTTCTCAATGTAGCGAATAGCATTCATAATCGTCTCGTTACGGGTAGAACCGCCCTCGATCACCGCCACACGGTCCGCTGCGGGGGCAATGTGCTTGGCAATCAAATTCTTGGTGTGCTCCACCCACTTGGAGGGGCACAGCACCAAAATCTTCTCCAGTTGGGGCACGGAGATAAACTTCTCGATGGTATAAATGATAATGGGCTTGTCCTTTACCGTTAAATACTGCTTGGGCTTGTCCCCGCCCATTCGGGAGCCGACACCGCCGGCCAATACAACGCCATAACCATAACGCTAAATTCCTTTCTGTGTCTGTTCTTTTATTATAGAGTTTCGTCGCCGTTTGTCAATGCCTGTTACTTTAAGGCACAGAACATTTGGTAAATATTCTCTTCTGTCAAAGGCACCGGGTTTAAGGTCATCAGCATGGACATACTCTGGTGGGCCAGGGCGCGGATCTCCGCATCGCTCTCTACCCCCAGCTCGCACAGATTGGTGCGCATGCCCATTCTGTTTTTCATGTCGTGCACAGCGTCCGCCATGGCTGCCGGGCTGTCAAACCCGCAGTCCCGGGCAAGGGCGGTAATCCGGCCGTCCCCGTCTGCGTGTTCCGCGTTAAAGCGGATAAAGTAGTCCAGGGTAAAGGCGCAGGCTTCGCCGTGGGGCATACCATACAAAATTGGTCAGCGGGAAGGAGCAGGCGTGGGAGCCGGTGGTGCGGGGATGACTAAAGGCCACACCGGCCACAATAGACGCCTCCGCCATCTTCTCCCGAGCCTCCAGGTCGTTGCCGTCCCGATAGGCCTTTTCCAGCCAGTCAAACACCAGTCGCGCCGCATGCACGGAGCAGGCGGAACACACCGGCTGGTGGTTCACGCTCCAATAACTCTCCACTGCATGGCACAGCACATCCAGCCCGGTAGAGGCGGTCACCTGGGGCGGCACCGTTAAGGTCAACTCCGGGTCCACCACAGCAATCTTGGGGTACATGGCCGGGTGGTTCATGGGCTTTTTCACCCCGGCTGCCACATTGGTCAGCACGCTGATATTGGTCACCTCGGAGGCTGTACCGGCGGTGGTAGCAAAGGCAATCATGGGAATGGCCTCCTCTGCCGTCACCGGCTTGTCGCCGTTATGATACGGTTCAATATTGTCCGTCCCCCGAGCAATGGCACAGGCAGCCTTGCAACAGTCCATGGGCGAGCCGCCGCCCAGCGCCACCGCAAAGTCCGCCTCGACCCGCCGCATTTCTGCTGCACAGGCGTTCACATTCTCCGTAGTGGGATTGGGGCGAATATCGCTGAATACGGACACTAAAGCGCCATCCGCCGCCTGCAAAAAGGCGTCTGCGGTGCCATTTCGCAAAAACTCTTGCCGCACACCAGCACGCCACGCGTGCCGCCGATCTTCTCTATATACGACTTGATTTCATGCCGGGTGCCGCTGCCGAAAACAGCTCCACCGGCAGGTGAAAATTCCAGTTCATACGAACATCTCCTTTGCGGTCTATTTTACCACCCCGACGGGACTTTGGCAACAAAAACGGCAGAAATTTCACACTCTGTTCGGATTTCCTATTTACATTTGTCATAAATCGTGGTATAATGCGCACATCGGCAAAGGAATTTAGCGTGGTAAATCGCTACCTTGCTACTACACAAAATTGCGTCCTTTGCAAAATCATTAGAGGTTATAAGGAGAAAATCGTATGCGCAAGATGAAAAAAGTGCTTTCCCTGGTGCTGAGCCTGGTACTGGTGTGCGGCATTGTGGCCGGCTTCGCCGCCTGCTCCGGCAACAAGGAAAAAGAGAACAACAAAAAGGAAGACACCACCGCCCAGTCCGATCTGGCCAAGATCCAGGCTGCCGGTGTGCTGAAAGTGGGCATCACCGAGTACGAGCCCATGAACTACAAGGACAAAAACAACGAGTGGACCGGCTTTGACACCGAGTTTGCCCAGGCGCTGGGCGAGAAGCTGGGCGTGAAGGTTCAGTTCGTAGAGATCAACTGGAACAACAAGTATAACGAGCTGTCCTCCGGTGCAGTGGACTGCCTGTGGAACGGTATGACCATTACCGACGAGGGCAAAAAGGCCGCCAGCATTACCAACGCCTATGCAGAGAACGCGCAGGTGGTCGTAATGAAGCAGTCCGAAGTGGGCAAATACAAGACCACCGATGATTTGAAGAACTTGAAGTCCATTGCCATAGAGGGCGGTTCCGCCGGTGAAAGGCTGCCCAGCGCCGGTCTCACCAATACCGTGGTATCCGACAGCCAGGCACTGGCTCTGACCGAGGTGACCTCCGGCTCTGCAGACGCCTGCATCATTGATCTGACCATGGCCAACGCCATGACCGGCGAGGGCACCGGCAACAAGAACCTGACTTACAGCATCAAGCTGGAGGCTGAGGAGTACGGCATTGCTTTCCGCAAAGGCTCCGACATGACCGCCAAGACCAACGAGTTGATGGCCGGTATGATGAAGGACGGCACCCTGGACAAGCTGGCCAAGAAGTACCAGATCGTACTCATCAAGGACGCAGACAACAAATAATAACACATAAAACACGAGAGGGAATACCATGTTCTGGCAAGTTACACAGCAACTGCTGGAGGGCTTTGAGTCCACCTTAAAGCTCTTTGCATCACGCTGGTTGCCGCGCTGCCCCTGGGGCTGATCATCAGCTTTGGCTCCATGAGCAAATTCCGTCCCTTAAAGTGGCTGTGCAAAACACTCATCTGGATCATCAGAGGTACGCCCCTGGTGCTCCAGATGATTATTGTTTATTACGGCCCGGGACTGGTAGGCAACTGGGCGCAAAATTTAGAAAATCCAAACGCTTTCATCACCTGGCTGGCCGGGTGGACGGTGTTTGACCGCTTTGTGGCGGTATCCGTAGCGTTTATCATCAACTACGCCTGCTATTTTTCAGAGATCTTTCGCGGCGGCATCGAGGCCATTCCCAAGGGTCAGTACGAGGCCGGTCAGGTGCTGGGCATGACCCGCAACCAGATCTTCCGTAAAGTTGTCTTTATGCAGGTGGTCAAGCGGATCATTCCGCCTATGAGCAACGAGATTATCACTCTGGTGAAGGACACTTCCCTGGCCCGCGTCATCTCCGTTTACGAGATCATTTGGGCAGGCGAAAAGTTTATGAAGCTGGACGGCCTGCTGTGGCCGCTGTTCTACACCGGTGTGTTCTACCTGATCTTCTGCGGCATTCTCACGGTGCTCTTTAACCGGCTGGAGAAGAAGCTGGACTACTACAAGGGGTGATGGTATGGCATTTTTAGAAGTTAAGAATTTGCAAAAGCGCTTTGGCAATACCGAGGTGCTCAAAGGCATTGACTTTTCACTGGAAAAGGGCGATGTGCTGGTGATCATCGGCTCTTCCGGCAGCGGCAAGACCACCTTGCTGCGGTGCCTGAACTTTTTGGAGACCCCCAGCGGCGGCTCCATCGCCGTGGATGGACAAACGCTGCTGGACGCAAACGATGCCGCCACCCTGTCCGATAAAGAGATTCGCAAAAACCGCCTGCACTTTGGCCTGGTATTCCAGCAGTTCAACCTGTTTCCCCAGTACAAGGTGATGGACAACCTGACCCTGGCACCAAAGTTGGCGCTGCACGAGCAGGTGAAAGCCGCCAAAAAGGCCGGTCAAAATGCCAAAGCCTTTAAGCAGGCGCAAGAACAGGCACTGGAGCAGAACGCCAAGAGCCTGCTGGAGCGGGTGGGTCTGGCAGACAAAGCCGACGCCTATCCCTGCCAGCTTAGCGGCGGGCAGCAGCAGCGGGTTGCCATTGCCCGGGCGCTGGCCATGTCGCCGGATATTCTGTGCTTTGACGAGCCCACTTCCGCCCTGGATCCGGAGCTGACCGGCGAGGTGCTGAATGTAATCCGCAGCCTAAAACCGGCAACAGCACCATGATCGTGGTGACCCATGAGATGGAATTTGCCCGCCATGTGGCGGACCAGGTGCTCTTTATGGCAGACGGCGTGATTGCCGAAAGCGGCACCCCGGAAGATCTGTTCAATCATCCCAAAAGCCCGGCGTTGCAAGCCTTTCTCAGCAAGGCACAGAACAAATGAGCCTGCGTTATCCAAAGCTGCTACGCCAGCTGCGTACAGAGGCGCATAAAAGTCAGGCCGAATTGGCAGAGGTGCTGGGCACCTCCCAGACCATGTACGCCCGCTATGAGCGGGGCGCAATGCCCTGCCTCTACGCCACTTGCTGACCCTGTGCGAGTATTACGATGTGTCCGCCGATTACCTGCTGGGACGCACCCCCCACCGGCAAAATCCAAATTGTTATAATATGGCATACAGAAGGCACCGCATTTTGCAATGCGGTGCCTTTTTGTTTGTAATACGGAAAACCGGCACCCTTTACACAAGGGTGCCGGTTTGCTGTGTTCATGCAATATATTATGCTCTGGGCAGGATCGCCTCACGCTCCGGGCCGTTAGATACCATGGTAATCTTATGGCCGATCTCCTGCTCGATGAAGGCAACATAGTCCTTGGCCTCCTGGGGCAGGTCCTCAAAATTCTGGATCCCGCGAATGTTGCAGTGCCAACCCTTTAAGGTCTTCAGCACCGGTTTGCAGTCCTTGAGGATATGGGTGACCGGGAAGTCCTTAATGACCTTGCCGTCGATCTCATAGCCTACGCAAACAGGGATCTCTTCCAAATAAGACAGGCAGTCCAGCGCAGTCATCACCACCTGGGTGGCGCCCTGACACTCTACACCGTAGCGGGTAGCCACACAGTCAAACCAGCCGACCCGGCGAGGTCTGCCGGTGGTGGCGCCGAACTCGCCCTTGTCGCCGCCGTGGACCCGCAGTTCCTGGGCCTTGTCCTCATCCAAGATCTCAGACACAAATTCCCCGGCGCAACGGCGGAGGAATAGGCCTTGGTGACCACCACAATATCCTCGATCTTGTGAGGCGGCAGCCCGGCGCGACGGCACCGTAACCGGCCAAAAGTGGAGGAGGAGGTAACCATGGGATAAATGCCGAAATCCGGGTCCTTCAAAGTGCCCAGCTGGCCCTCCAGCAAAATATTTTTACCTTCTTGCACCGCCTTTTGCAGGTAGGCGTGGGTGTCGCACACATAGGGAGCGATCTTGTCTCTATACTCCATGCAGGTGGCGAACAGATCGTCCACATTCAACAGCGGTTTGTGATACACATGCTCCAGCACCAAGTTCTTTAAGGTGCAGATATTTTCCAGCTTGGCACGCAGCACTTCCTCGTCAAACAGCTCGTTAACCTGAATACCGATCTTGGAGAACTTGTCGCTAAAGAACGGGGCAATGCCGCTCTTGGTGGAGCCAAAGGCGTTCTTGCCCAAGCGCTCCTCCTCATAAGTATCCAGCAAAATGT
>ENA-OQAL01000298-OQAL01000298.1-human-gut-metagenome-genome-assembly--contig:-NODE-298-length-12402-cov-1.562770_pt1 | contig 12402 bp, 12 predicted proteins | sample MGYA00242491_ERZ504519 | MGnify/ENA primary metagenome ERZ504519 (study PRJEB26092, sample SAMD00036260) | human gut metagenome | host: Homo sapiens | study: EMG produced TPA metagenomics assembly of... | reverse complement strand
TTGGAACTTCCGGCAGCGGTAAGTCTACATTGCTTCACATGATGGGAGGACTTGATACCCCCACTTCCGGCAGCGTGATTGTACGGGGAGAAGAACTCGCAAAAAAGAATGATGATGAATTGACAATTTTTCCGCCGTCGTAACATCGGATTTATCTTCCAAAATTATAATCTGGTTCCGATTTTGAATGTATATGAAAATATCGTCCTGCCTGTGGAACTGGATGGCGATACAGTAGACCAGAAATTTATGGACGAAGTTGTGTATATGTTGGCTTTAGAAGATAAACTGGAAAATATGCCGAACAATCTTTCAGGCGGTCAACAGCAACGTGTAGCGATTGCACGAGCTTTAATTACGAAGCCTGCGATTATCCTTGCTGATGAACCGACCGGAAATCTTGATAGCAAGACCAGTGCAGATGTGTTAGGGCTTTTGAAGCATACCAGCGGAGAATTTAATCAGACCATTGTAATGATTACTCACAACAACGAGATCGCTCAACTCGCAGACCGCATTGTACGGATTGAAGATGGTAAAATTGTTGGCTAAAGGAGGTGGGAATTATGAATTATCCTTTTGAAAATGATACCAGTGCAGTAATTAAAAAATTAGCACGAAAAAGTGTGCGTTTTGATAAGAAGAAAAACTTATTTTGCCTTTCGGCAATTATTGTAGCCGTTGCTATGATAATGATGTCGTTGCTCACAGTGCAAAATATCATTTATCAAAATCAGAAAGAAATCGAAGGATTACATCAAGGGATTTTCTTTGACATTACGCAGGACAGTAAAGAAAAGTTGTTAGCAAACGAAGAAGTAAAAAGTGTAGGACTTCCTGTAATATCAAAACAGTGAAAGAAAATTCTAAAGAACTGTCTCTGATTTATTATGATGATGACATGCTTAGTTTGATTCCTGCCTTTGACGGAAAATATCCAGAGAAAGACAAGTGAAATTGCTGTTACAGATGCCTTTTTTGCCAGTGAAAATAAGTCTCCGGAAATCAACGCCATAGTTCAGTTGAATCTGGATGGTACTTTGAAGAATTATACTATTGTTGGTTATTTATCATGATAAAACTTCTACCGCTTATCCTGTTTTTTGTTTCACTTGAAAAATGCCGGGAATTACGTGGAAATAACCTGCTTAATGGATATGTTTGGCTTGAAAATGCAGATACCCTTACAAAAGACGAAGCAACAGAAATATTATCTCAAATTTCAGAGGAGACTGGACTGAATAATTGGACAGTCAGCAGTTACTATGATTATGTAAATACAACTTTGTCCTTCAGTAATTATGCGGTATATGGTGTAGTTGCTGCCATTTTTGTTTTTTAGCTGCCGCACTTGTAATTTACAGCATTTTCTATATTTTTGGTTGGACAAAAAAGTTGCTGAGTTCGGACAGCTTCGGACAATAGGGGCAAGTAAAAAGCAAATTTATAAAATAGTTCTTAAACAGGGTTATATGCTTGCAGTTCCGGGGATTTTATTGGTAGTATCATGGGAACGATCATCAGCTATTGTCTGCAATCAAAGGCTGGTCAGTATTTGCATTTATTGTTTCTCTATGTGGCGCATGCCTTTTTGGAATACTGCTTGTTTATATTAGTGTTCGTAAACCAGCAAAAAATTGCAGCGAATACTTCTCCAATTTCCGCCCTGAAAAATCCAGTGGGAATTGTAAATTACCGCACTCACAAAAGACATCGTATTACGCCTGTAATATTTAGTCGAAAATCAGCTTTTCCAGAAACAGAAAAAAATCTCTATTGACCATTTTATCATTGGGACTGTGCGGAGTTATATTTTTCCTTGCAGCAAGTTATCAGAGTTCTTTTAATGCCGAGAGTATGGCTCGTTATTGGGATATGAAGTACGGAGATTTCAAAATCAGCATTGATTTAGAAACGAAAAGTGAAAAATTTGGATGCTCTCTTGCAGAAGAATATTTTTCTGATTATGTAAAGCGTGTTGGAGATATAGAGGGAGTTAGCAATATATTTACTTATGCTACCGTACCAGTTGATTTCTCAACAGACAATGATATTTCAGATAGCACCTTGATGCTCGGCTATAATGAAAGGATTTGGCGTCGCTAAATGCAGCGGTTTTGTCTGGAAATATTACTGATGATACAGAATTAGTTGTAAGTGATCCCGAACGTATTTATGATGTTTACCATTGGAAACCTCAAATTGGGGATACTGTGACCTTTAATTTCAAAAATCATAGTGGTAAAACAATAACAAAAGCATTCAAAATTGGTGCAATCACTTCCAGCAATGATGGAATGGGTGGCTATATTTTCAGAATGCCGGAAAATATGCTCAAAGAACTTGCAGGTTATGACTGTACATACGCAATCGAAATACAAGCAGAAGCTGAATATCAGGAGATAATCGAGCAAGAACTCAAATTACTCGTTTCTGACAATAGGGATGTTCGCTTACAAACCCTTCAAGATTTTATTGTAGAACACCAATCAGACAATCGTGCAGGTTTTACATTAGCTTATGCGATTGCAGCCATCTTGTGGATATTTGCGGTCATCAATCAATCAATCTTACTGTGACAAATCTTTTATCACAGAAACAGGAAATGGGCACACTAAAATCTATTGGTATGACAAATAAGCAGTTGAAGCAAGCATTTATGATGGAAGGTCTTTTTTACTACTTTGATTGCATTGCTTATAACTGCTGTTGTTGGAATCCCCGGCGGATATGCAATCGGTATATTTTTGAAAAATGCAGGCATGTCTACGGGATTTGTATTTCCGGTTGTTGCTTTTACTCTTTTTTGCTGTTGCTATGTTTATGCTTGAAAGTTTTGATGACAATATTGCTTATTCATTCATGGAAGAAGCAATCTGTTATTGCAATAATGCGAAATTGATGATAGAAAGCTTTTCATATCTCGGTCAGCTCCACAATTACATTACTCTGCTGATACAGCCAGTCCGTAAATTCTTTCGGGCTGGCCGTTCCTGTTTTTACAGCCTTTTTTCTCTGTAAGGCTTCTTTCTTAAAGTCGGAAAAGGAAGCCTGTATTTTTCCAGACGGTCAGCCGGAAAGCCTGCGGTATTTTTTACCCGGTTTTATTTTGTTGCGCCAGTTCTGGCATTCATTTTTTTATAAAGCAGGTCATAGTTATTTTCTCTTGACCTCTCGTCAAATTCCCGCTTGTTTTGAAGCGCCTGTGCTTTTCGGCACTTGTCGCTGCACAGCTCATACCGCTGGCTCTTTGCCAGAAAATATTTTCCACAGACCTTGCACCGCCGGAAGCAAAGCCCCCAGTCATTCAGCCTGTTCAGATAATAGGTAATCAACGGGTAGAGGGACGCATAGGCAGACACACATTCTTCTGTGCGCCGGTTGTCCGGGAACCAGAGGTCAAGCCGGGGTATCTTCTGACGGTGCGCCTTTGAAATAAAGGCTGCCGGCTTGAAATTGTTTCGGTTTTCCTGTCTCCCTGTCAAAGCTCATGGTTTCGTTTTGGAATACCCCGGTCAGTCTGCTCATTTTATCCATGAAGCGGTCACAGGCAGCGTTACGGTCACGGGGTTCTCTGGCAAGCAGATAGCTGTTCCAGATACGGAACGCCACATACATTTTCAGAGGGTCGTTGCTAAGATTATTTCTCCCAAAGAATTCGCTTGCCGCCTGCTCCAGCTCCGGCTGTTTCCATCGGTTGGAGTGGAGGGCTTGCCGCAGCGGAGAAAGCCCATATAAGTTCCAGTCTCTGTCCGTGTCACGCTCAAAGTTTATCAAAAAAAAGTCCCCAGTGGGGCGTGTCATATCACAAAGCACCTCTGCGTTTTGGCTCCCGTTCAGACGGAAGCGGATCTGCTGTTCTTCCCCAATCAAATCCGCTCTTTCATTTTCTTCCTGTCCAGCGTCAGGACAAACAAAATCCTCTCAAAACATGGCTCATGCCGTATAAACTGATTCTCCATCCCTATCCCTTGCCTTTTCTTATGGTAATTATATAATTCAGTTATATCCGTTACACTCATGGTATCGCAGAAGTATTGTTTTGTCAAGGATAGTCCGCTATGATGATTGCAGTTGGTAATTTCGTACCATACAGTACCTTGACAAGTGAATGACCGTCCAAAAGGGATATGACCGGCAGGAGAAGTGACGCATCCAGCGCACCAATGCAGGGAAACACCGCAGGAATGGGGCAGGAAAACGGCTTTTGGGGAGAACGGCAACAGGAAGCATTTTAACCTATTTGATTTATGGGAGGAACAGAATGAACGATAAAAAGAGATTGAACAGCTACGAGGATTTACCGCTGGTTCTGGATGTGGCGGACATTCAGCGGATTATGGGAATTTCAAGAGCGAGCGCCTATGAGTTGGTACACACACCCGGCTTTCCAGCGTTCCGCAGGGGCAGACTTATCAAGGTCAGCAAAATTGCTTTCTTTGAATGGATGGCAAAAGGCTCCGAAACCGTACCGGGAAGCGACAAATAAGCGTGAGGTATCATTCCCTGACTTGCAATACTGCCGCACTTTCCAAAGGGGCATACAGAGGGAAAAAACCTTAAAAATGATACCGAAACGCTACACCAAAACAGCCTATCTGCGTACATCAGATAGAAACGGAGAAAGGAGCCGGTTATGGCAAGAATGAGCAACAAGCGGCGGCTGGAATGGTCTTTCTTCTTAAATGACCGCAGCCGTATCACTTACAACGAACTGTGCCGGAAATGCCAGCACGAATGTAAACAGAGCTCCGGGCGGTTGTGGTTGACTGCCCGAAGTATCTTTCCAAGCGTTCCAAGAAAAAGGACAAGACTGCCGGAAACGGCAAAAATCCCTTAGGAACTAAGGGCGCACTTCTATACATAGTCTAAAGACCATGTATCGTGCGTCCTGCGGAGCTACCTCTGCCGCTGATAAAATCAGCAATCCGAGGTCTGCGTTCGCTTCGCTCCGACAAGGTGGCTGCACCCCCCTTGCGCCGCTAAATCGGCTATCCCCTGTGTACCCGCCGCAAAGAGAAATCCGCTTTGCGGTTTTCCCTTTTCATCGGGTTTTATAGAAGCACTGACACACAGACTGTCTGCGGATGGTCTTTCTTTATCTTATCAGCAAAGGATGTGAGAACGTGGAAAAATCTTTGGAACAGTTAAAGCAGGAATATGAAAAACCACTGTCCTGCTGGAACGGGAAAAACGGAAAATGCAGCGTTTGAAAACCGGCAGGCGATCTGGAAGCGGTTCCCGGAAACAGAGGACGCACCGGCTGATTACCCGTGGGCAGCTATTGAGAGCATTGCACCACAGACAAAGGAGCTATCCGAAGCGGAATTTTATTCCCTCATGGAAAGCATTTTGAATCTGCCGCAGGCGGAGCATTTCATCCGGTCTGCCACAGAGAACCACGCCCGTATTTCCGGGCAGGAGAAAGGCGGTGACTAAGGATAGCACTTTATCATTTTTCAATCGCACAGATCAAGCGCAGCGCCGGTCAGAGCGCCATTGCCAGCGCAGCCTACCGAGCCGGGGAGCGTCTTTACAGCAGCTACTATGGAGAAGTCAGCGACTACACCAAAAAGGGCGGCGTAATCGCTTCGGAAATCATGCTGCCGCCCCATGCACCGGAAGTATATCTTGACCGGGCGACCCTCTGGAATGCTGTGGAGAACTGCGAGAAACATCCAAAAGCACAGCTTGCCTATTCCTTTGATATTGCCATGCAGAATGAATTGACGCTGGAAGAAAACATGGAGCTGGCGAGGAAGTTCGTGCAGGAGCAGTTTGTGGCAAAAGGCATGATTGCCGATCTTGCTTTTCACAGCCCGGAGAAAGAGGACGGCGGCATCCCTAACCCGCATTTCCATGTGATGACAACCATGCGCCCTTTGAACCCGGATGGCACATGGGGACAAAAACAGCGGCGGGAATATCTTCTTGATGAAGATGGAAACCGAATCCGGGATAAAAACGGCGATTATATGTTTAACGCTGTCCATACAACAGACTGGCATGAGCCGGAAACGCTGGAACACTGGCGGGAGCAGTGGGCGGCTGCCGTTAATACAAAAATTTGAGGAAAAAGGGCTGGATGTGCGTATCGACCACCGTTCCTATGTGCGGCAGGGGCTTGACCTGATACCTACTGTCCACGAGGGAGCTAATGTCCGGCAGATGGAAGCAAAGGGCATCCGCACCGAGAAAGGGGAACTGAACCGCTGGATTAAAGCCACCAACCGGCTCATGCAGGATGTGAGGAAGAAGATCAAAGCCCTGTTTGTCTGGATGGCAGAGGTAAAAGAAGAACTTTCCAAACCGCAGACACCGAGCCTTGCCGACCTGTTGATCGCTTATTACAACCAGCGCAACGCAGGGGCATGGAGCAATAAAGCCAGAACCGGAAACTTAAAGCAGTTTGCCGAAGCCGTCAATTATCTGACGGAAAACAAGCTGCTCACATTAGAGGATTTGCAGGAGCGTCTTTCCTCTGTCAACGAAGAATTTGAAGCGTTAAGCGACTCCATGAAAAAGAAATCTGCCCGGATAAAGGAATTGCAGGAATTGATACGGGAGGGCGAGAATTACCAGCGGCTAAAACCTGTTCATACGGAATTGAACAATATCAAGTTTAAGAAACAGAGGGAGAAATTTGAAACATCCCACGATGCGGAGTTACGGCTGTTTTATGCCGCCCGCCGTATTTTGAAAGAAAAACTGGACGGAAAACCCATTGCCCTGAAAGCATGGAAACAGGAATACGCACAGTTAAAAACAGAGTATGCCGAACTGTCTCCGCAGCACAAGCCACTCCGGGAGGAAGTCATACGGCTGCGGCAGGTGCAGAACGCCGTAGATACCGCACTGCGCCGGAGGGAGCAGCCACAGGCAGTACAGAGAAAGAAACATGAGATGGAGCTATGATATAACCGGCAGCTTTACCGCTACCAGTATTTTTTATGGAGGGAGCATTTGAATGTATTTGAAGCGGTGAAACAGTCTGTTACCACCCGGCAGGCTGCTTCATTCTATGGAATCCGGGTGGGGAGAAACGGCATGGTCTGCTGTCCATTCCACAATGACCGCACGCCCAGCATGAAAGTGGACAGCCGCTTTTACTGCTTCGGCTGCGGGGCTTCCGGGGATGTGATCGACTTTGCCGCTTTGCTGCATGGATTGGGGAAACGGGAAGCTGCGGTCAGGCTTGCGGAGGACTTCGGCGTTTCCTATGAGAAATCCGGCAATGCGCCGCCAGATAGGAAGCGTCACAACAGGTCACAGTCTCGACAAAAATCAGCGGAGCAGAGATTTCAGGAAACGGAACGGTATTGTTTCCGGGTGCTATGCGATTATCTGCGCCTGCTGGAGCATTGGAAAACAGCATACGCCCCACAGCCGCAGGATGCCATCTGGCATCCTCTTTTTGCGGAAGCGTTGCAGAGGATAAGCTACACAGAATACCTTTTGGATATTTTGTTATACGGAGAAATAGAAGAAAAAAGCGGCATTGATCGCCGCACAGGGAAAGGAGGTGCTGCGGCTTGAACAGCGAATTTCAGAGCTTGCCGCCGGAAATGCAGGAAACGGTCAAAAGGACAATGGATACAATGGAACCGGCGCAAACACCAGCAGAAATCCGGGAAACATTAGAGGGGACGCAGAAAGGCGGCGTGAAGAACAGCATCCGAAACTGCCTGACGGTGTTCCAGCGTGACCCGCTGTTTCGTGGGGCGCTGCGCCTGAACCTTTTGACGGAGCAGATTGACATTGTGAAGCCGCTGGGCTGGGAGCGCACCAGTACCACGCTGACCGACATGGACATGAACTACCTGCTTTTGTATCTGGAAGAAAATTACGGGCTTACCAGCGAGAAAAAGGTGCAGAGCGCCATCAAGATTGTTGCCAATGAAAACCGCTACCATCCGGTCAGGGATTACCTGAACAGCCTGCAATGGGACGGCACAGAGCGCATCCGTTACGCCCTGCATCACTTTCTGGGAGCCGATACGGACGAATACACCTATGAAGCCTTGAAACTGTTCCTGATGGGAGCCATCCGGCGGGTATTCAGACCGGGGAGCAAGTTTGAGGTCATGCTCTGTCTGGTTGGTGGTCAGGGAGCCGGGAAATCTACCTTTTTCCGGCTGCTGGCAGGCAGGGACGAATGGTTTTCAGACGATTTGAAAAAGCTGGACGATGAAAATGTGTACCGCAAGCTGCAAGGGCATTGGATTATCGAGATGTCGGAGATGATCGCCACAGCCAACGCCAAGAGTATTGAGGAAATCAAGTCATTCTTAAGCCGCCAGAAAGAAACCTACAAAGTGCCGTATGAGACACATCCGGCAGACCGGCTGCGGCAATGTGTATTTGGAGGGACGACCAACCGGCAGGACTTTTTTGCCCCGTGACCGCACCGGCAACCGGCGCTTTCTCCCCGTGACGGTGTACCCGGAACGGGCGGAGGTTCACATACTGGACGATGAAGCGGCGGCGAGGGCGTATATCGAACAGATGTGGGCGGAAGCCATGACGGTTTACCGCAGTGGGAAGTATAAGCTGTCATTCAGCATGGAAATGAACCGATACCTGAACGCCCACCAGCAGGACTTCATGCAGGAGGACACACAGGCTGGCATGATCTACGCCTATTTGGAGGACTACACCGGCGACAGGGTATGCTCCAAGCAGCTTTATGAGGAAGCGCTGGGGAACTTAAATTCCCCGGCAGACTGGGAGACACGGGCAATCTGCGAGATTATGAATACCGGCATTGCGGGCGGCATCATACAGGGCTGGGCAGCCTACAAAAGCCCGAAGCGGTATAAGAAAATACGGTTCTCAAAAAGGCTGGGAGCGTGTCAACCAAGACCCGCCGGAGGGGGACGGTTTTCAGGAAATCACGGAAGAAGAAGCCCGGCAAATGGAACTGCCATTCTGAAAAGCCACCGGTTGACAGTTTGGTTGACGCTTTGGTTGACAGCCGGTTGACGGGGAAAAGCCTGATATTTGGGGCATTTCTCTCCTTTGTCAACCATGTCAACCAAGGAATCAAAGAAAAAGTAAAAAGTAATAATAGAGCGCCTATGGATTGTTTTCAAAGTCTTTTCTGCCGGTTGACACGGTTTGGTTGACACGGAGACAGTCTGCGGCTGTACACCTGTCTGACATTCCCTTGTCGGGCATATTTCATTTATGGAGGTAACTGCCTATGGCAAAAAGCAAAAACGAGAGCAATAACAAAAACAGCGGCACCCTGCTTACCGAAAAAGACGGCACCCAGTATTTTGTCATGGGGAAAGTCCGTATCAAGGTATCGGAGCATTTCGCACAGGATGGGAAGCCGCTTGACAGCCTGCTGGAAGATGTGATCCAGCACGCTGCCGCCGCTTCCTGAAAAAATACGGAATAACGACTGTCAATCAGCCCACGCTTATGATATACTTGTACCAGCGAGTATTGTATAAGCGTGGGTTGTTTCTTTTAGAAGGAGGATTTTTAACCGTGAAACAACCATACAATACAACGATTTATAACACTGCACTATATTTGAGATTGAGCCGTGACGATGAATTACAGGGGGAAAGCGGCAGTATCCAGACCCAGCGCATGATGCTTAGACAGTATGCCGCAGAGCATGGGCTGACCGTTGTAGACGAGTACATTGACGACGGATGGAGTGGGACAAATTTCGAGCGTCCAAGTTTCCAAAGGATGATTGATGACATCGAAGACGGGAAAATCAACTGCGTTGTCACAAAGGACTTATCCCGTCTGGGAAGAAACTATATCCTGACCGGTCAGTACACGGAAATCTATTTCCCCAGCAAGGGAGTACGCTACATTGCCATCAATGACAATGTGGACACCATCAACGGAGAAAGCGAGCTTGCACCGTTCTTAAACATCCTGAATGAAATGCACGCCCGACAGACCAGCAAAAAGGTCAAGGCTGCCATGCACACAAGATTTGCCAATGGCGCACACTATGGAGCCTATGCACCGCTGGGCTATGTAAAAGACCCGGACAAAAAAGGTCATCTTCTGATCGACCCGGAAACACGCTGGATTGTAGAGAAGATTTTTGACCTTGCCGTACACGGGCGTGGAGCCGCCAGCATTACACGGATTCTGGTGGAGGAGAAAGTACCTACCCCCGGCTGGCTGAACTATGAAAGATACGGGACTTTCGCCAATATCTACGCCGGTGCGCCCGCAGAAAAAGCCTATGCGTGGACGATTGCACAGGTCAAGAGCATTTTGAAAGAGGAAACCTACATCGGTCACAGCGTTCACAACAAGCAGAGCAACATTTCATTCAAGAACAAGAAAAAGGTGCGGAAGCCGCAGGAAGAATGGTATCGTGTGGAAAATACCCACGAAGCCATCATTTCCGAAGAAGTGTTCCAAAAAGTTCAGGAGCTGATTGCAAGCAGACGCAGGCGACAGAAGAATGGCACAACGCAGATATTTTCCGGGCTGGTAAAATGTGCGGACTGCGGATGGTCATTGGCTTATGGTGTAAACAGCCAGAACAAAAATCCCTATGCACACTACCATTGCAGTAAGTACGGACAGGGATTACGCCAGTGTTCCATGCACTATATCCGCTATGATGTACTGTATGCCTATGTGCTTGCAAGACTGCAATACTGGTCTATGATGGTACAGAAAGACGAGGACAAGCTGCTGAAACGGCTGCTCAATGCCAGCGACAGGGAAAGAAACTCTGCGAAGAAAAAGCAGGCTGCGGAGCTGAAAAAGGCAGAGAAGCGTAAAGCCGAGGTTGACGGGCTGTTTGCTAAAATGTATGAGGACTGGTCTGCCGGACGCATAACCGAGTATAACTTCAATATGCTGTCCGAGAAGTACCAGAACGAGCAAAAGGAGCTTGAAACAAAAATAAGACAGCTTCACGAAACGATGGAAGCCGCCGTACAGACCGCAGCGGATGCTGAAAAGTGGATTGCCCTAATGAAACAGTATGTCAACCCTGTGGAGCTGACCGCCGAACTTCTGAACACTCTAATTGAAAAAATAACCGTCCACGAAGCTGTCAAGGGCGAGGACGGAAGCCGTGAGCAGGAAGTAGAAATCTACTACCGCTTCATCGGCAAAATCGACTGACCTTTCTTTTTTTACCCAACAATATCTTTAATTAAGGGAAACGGGACTGAGTGTGCCGGACATCTCGCTGTTGGTGCCGCTGGCCGAGCAGCTGAACGTGACGGTGGCCGAGCTTCTGCAGGGACGCCGGGTAGAGGAGGAACAGCGCTTCACCCGCGAGGAGACCGAAGACCTCATCCGCAAGGCGCTGACCTTTTCGGCAGAGCCGCCGGAGCGCCGTCAGCGCGGACGAAGAAGTATCTGCCGGTGTATGTCATCTGCTGCGTGCTGGGCGTCGCAGAAGCGCTGGCTGTCTGGGCGGCGGGACTGGCCGACATCGAGGGAGCGCTGGCTCTGCTCATCATCGGTGTGGTTTTCGGCGTCGTCTACGGGGCATATGCCATGTTCTGGATGGCCGAGACCCTGCCCCGCTACTACGACGAGAACCGCATCTGCAACTTTGCACAGGGTGCGTTCCACATCCACATCCCGGGCATCTATTACAACAACCGAAACTGGAAGCACGTCCTGCGGGCGTTCCGGGTCGGTCGATGGTGTCGCTGGTGTTGGTGCCGCCCTGCACGGCGGGGGCAGTTTTCGTTGAGCGTGCCACCGGCTGGCAGGTGTGGGTCGCGGTGCTGGTGGTGTATATCGCCTCGCTGTTCGGGGCGATCGTGATACCGGCGAAGAGGTTTGAGTGAGGGAGAGGTTTTCCTTCCCCTCTCTGAGACCCGCATATTATCTGGCCAAGTGACAAATTATCGACGATGCATCGACAAGAAAAGTCACTTGGCCAAGGTGGCCAAAATGGGCGATGCTGACCAAGTGACTCACTTGGCCAATGGGGGTCACTTGGCCAAACTGGCCAACTGGCAAAATATAACGTAACTATATTATTAAATGGTCACTTGGCCACATGATCTACTACAGTATACAGGAGAAACTTACATGCTCAAGGATTCACAGCTCGACCTCTGCGGTCGGGTGGATTTTGCCCGCACGACACCGCTGCTGGCGCGGGATGAGGCGTCTCGTTTGCCTGCGCAGGCTGCGGCGGCTGCTGCCGGGGGCGGGAGGACATCGTGCTGTCGGGCTTCGACCTCTGGCGAATCGCGGGTCGGCTGCGCCTGCCGCCCCAGACCGTGGCCCGGGCCTTCTGCCGCGCGTCTATCGGGCAGGTGAGCCATCTGCCGGTGCTGCGGCTGGCCCCCGTGAAGGAGGAGCGGAACAACTGCCCTTTCCTCACCGAGAACCACTGCGCCATCCACGACGCCGAACCGCTGGTCTGCGCCCTCTACCCGCTGG
>ENA-OQAL01000297-OQAL01000297.1-human-gut-metagenome-genome-assembly--contig:-NODE-297-length-12488-cov-7.527951_pt1 | contig 12488 bp, 14 predicted proteins | sample MGYA00242491_ERZ504519 | MGnify/ENA primary metagenome ERZ504519 (study PRJEB26092, sample SAMD00036260) | human gut metagenome | host: Homo sapiens | study: EMG produced TPA metagenomics assembly of... | reverse complement strand
AAAGCACGCCGGCTGCCAGTTCGCGCACGCATGCGATCCACAGCGGCGAGGCATGATACGCGCCCATGAGGATTTTGGAGACGGTGGCGTTGACGCCCCACAGCACGCCGCCGCACAAGGTCATTGCGATGCCGATGACCAGGTCTTTCGGCGTGCGTTCGACGTTTTTTCCGCCACTGCGGCTCCTTCCCCTTCACTGTTCGCTCATCGCACACCGTACACGCCGCATGTGTCTTGCAGTGGCAGCCGCTCACAGACTGTCCGCGGGCGCGCTGAGGAAGTCGAGAATCTTGTTCACATACGGTCCGACCACCGTGTTCGGCATGGAGAAGATCTCGTGCAACGACTTGCCGTACCGTATTTTTTCGATTGATCCGCCGCCTTCGCGCACGCGTTCCACGAAATCGTCCTGCGGACCGTTCAGGACCCAGACGTCACGGCCCGCTTGGAACAGCAGCGTCGGAGTTTCGATCGCACCGCACATGTCCGGTTTGAGTACGGCTCGAGACAATGCCATCGCCTGATGCGCCCATTCGAAGGTGGCCGCGTTGGTCTGGCATGCCACGTCGTCGACGCGCTGCTTGTGGAACCAGCGAACGCGCGCCTCGGACGCGCCCTTATGCTCGTCGAGATCGAGTTCGGGGGAAAAATCGGTGTGACCGAATACGCGCGCTTTGCCGAATCCCAAGCCGCACAACGCGCCTGTAGCGATGCGTGCGATCCATGTCGGCATACCGACGACGGGGGCGATCATGGGTGCGGACAGCACGGCCTTGTCGAACAGGCTCGGATAGTGTTCCATCACGGCCGCGCCGATGCCGCCGCCCATCGAATGGCAGTACAGGTTCAGCGGTTCGCCGCACGCGTATTCGCGGCCCACAGTGTCGGCGAAGGCTGCGAAATCGGCCACGTACCGACGCCAATCGTCGATCCACACCAGGCTGGGATTGCTCACGTCATGCACGGAATGACCGTGCCCGCGATGCTCGAGGATGCATACGGAATAGCCGGCCAGCAGGAAATACCATGCCATCTCGCTGTATTTTCGCGCGAATTCGGTGAATCCATGCGAAATGACGATCGCACCGCGGAACACGCCCGAAGCGCCGTCCTCACGCAGCGCATCGAATTTGGCCGCGTCGTAACAGCAATAGTGCAACCGGCCGGGTTCGTCCAGTTTGGGCAGCGCGTCGCCGTTCCAGTCGACGGTGGCTGGATCCATCCATCCTTCCGTCATGCAGGCGTCCAGCGCGGGCAGCACCTTGCTTTCCATTTCGGCGTCGTAATTCGCCTCGTCGAGCAGCCTAAGAGTCATGCTTTCATCATACGAATTCCACATGAACAGCCTTCAGAGCCCCACGCTTCGGCTCCACGGATCGAACGCGCCTCCTCACTCGTGGACGCGCTCCCCCCGTACAATGTCGGTATGAAAATCATGTCATTCTGTGTGGCATTCGTCATGCTCTGCACCATGCAGCCAGCCGGAACGATGACCCCTTCCAACGGGAAGGCTGCCATCTTCGCCGACGCGGCGAGAGGAACCGCATCCGCCATCATCGACTGCCCGCCGCCGCTTTACTGGCTGTGTGGAAAGTGAGCCATGCGATGAATCCCACGAAATCCGCAGCTCCCATACCAAAAATCCACCGTGTAGCGCTGGTCGACAACGATCCGCGCGCGTGGAATCGCTGAGCCTTCTCATCGAAGCGAAGGTCCCCACGGCCTACGTGGTGTGGACGGCCACTTCCGGCGACGAAGCGATCGAACGTTGCCAGAGGAACGACGACAATCTCAACCTGCTTGTATTGGACATGTCCATGGAGGGCTTGCAGGGGCCGGCCATCTGCCATCGGATCCGTCTCATGGACAGGCATCTGCCGATTCTGGGCATCACCAGCTTCTCCATCAACAGCTACCGTAGCAGGCTGATGGAAGCCGGAGCGCAGGGACTGATCGGCAAGGAGGATTCCGATCAGCTGGCGAAGGCCATCGAGCGGCTCTGTGGAGGCAACGTTATGGAGGGATTCGAACCTCCCGCCCTGGCCAACGTGCGCATCAGACGCGAGGAGGAGACCTCACCGCGGCTCACCGTGCGCGAGGAGCAAATCATCTCCCTGTGCGCCGACGGCATGCTGGACAGGGAGATCGCCGAACGACTGGACATCTCCGAAAGCACCGTGCGCAAGCATATGCAGGGCATTCTCAAGAAGCTGAACTGCAAGACGGCACGCCAGGCAGTGGCATTGTGGGTGAGATCGCATGCACGCTGAACCCACAAAACCCAGACCCGTAAGCGCTCCGCTCCTGGCACAACCATATGCGTGCCGACCATCCGAAACTCTGGCATCCGATCCGCATAACCATCGTGGTCATCACCGTATGGTGGATCCTGTTCTGCCTGGTGCTCGCCCCGACCGACAATCCCGCGGCGATCGTCTGGACCATCATCGAAATCGCGGTGCTGCTGCTGTCACCGTTCTTTCCGAAATCGATGTCGCTGCTGTTTCTGATCATGAGCCAGTCGGGACCTTGGCTCATACCCGGAGCCGACGTCAACTCGCTGCCGGGAATCCTTTACACGTTCGGCATGCTCGCCTACGAAACCAACAATCTCGTGGCGCTGCTGCTGCTCGCTTATTCCATAGGCGACCAGCTGTTCCGTCAACTGGTCCTTGGCACGAGCCGCAGCAATCCCGTGGCCATCATCGCCATGGTCAGCCTGGTACTGATGCTCGGATGCGGTTTGCGATGGAACCAGGCCGTAGCCGGCAGCCGCGCCGAGGCGGAGCAGGCGAAAGCGCGATTACGGGAGATGGAAAGCCGCAGTCACATCGCGGAAGCCATACACGACGCCGTGACGGGAGATCTGTCCGCCGCGGCTTTCGTCGCGCAACGTCGCATCGATGCATTGTCCGGCGGAGACGATGGCGATGGCAGCGCCTCGACGGATGGTGACGACGGCAAGAACGCGGACGAAAGACGCGATGAGCTCGACAAATGGACGCAGGTCAACGATTACATCCTGTCCGCCCTGAACAACGTGCATCGCGTCATCGACGAACTGGATATGGACGTCACCGTCCTTGAGGAGGATGCGGACGGCAAGGCCTTCTCCGACCTGCTCAAAGCCACGATGGCCGGCGGCGACCGGCGTCTACGCGCGCTCGGCTTCGACATCACCTCGATCCTCCATGTGGCGGGCGGTGCGCCAAGCGCCTCCCCGAGCCTGGCCGGAATCGCCAATGATCTGCTTCGCGAGACCTACGCCAACATCGCGCGTCACGCCCAGTCCGGCAGCAAAGCCGACCTGTCGGTGATACTCAAGCCGAACGCCGTCGAAATCACGCAGATCAACCAGGCGAGGACCACCGAAACGGATCGCACGCAGCCGGGAGGCCACGGCCTCGCGTATTTCAGCAAACAGCTCGAATCGCATGGCGGCAAACTCGAGACAACGCTGCGCGGCGGCGAATGGACGCTGTTCGCCTATCTGCCGATTCCGGTGCCCGAAACCCTGCCACCCCTTGCCGGACACCCCGAATCGTGACTGGCTCCGACGGTCGCGAGAAACGAAAGGGTGCTACAAAAGGTGCTACACAGATGTGGTACACCCTTACTTGCAGGGGTGTTCACGCCATCCTATCTTCCCTATTGAGAAGGGTTACGCGTCTCCCTGTGACCCGACGGATACTTGGCAGTCCGTCGAATCGCAGGGGGACGCGTTCTTTTTTTTTCTTCGGTTGTATCGGAACGTCAGTTCCGCCGGAACACCGTCAGACCAGCGCGTCGGCGAGGAAGTCGCGCTGCAGCAGCAACAGGTTGCGCGCCACCGTCTCGTCGTTGGTCATGTGCGTGATGCCGTTGAGCGGCAGGAACGTGTGCTTGCGTCCCGCGGCCATCAACGCCTGGCTCAAGCGCAGACTGTTGGCGATCGTCACGTTGTCGTCGGCGAAACCGTGGATGAGCATAAGCGGGCGACTGAGTTTCGGCGCGTCCGCGACGATGCTGTTACGTTCGTACGTGGCCGGGTCGAGTCCCAGGTAGCGCTCGGTGTAATGCGTGTCGTACAGCGTCCAGTCGGTCGGCGGAGCGCCCGCGCAGGCCGCGGCGAACGTGTCGGGCGCGTCCAGCACGGCGAGCGCGGATAGGAAGCCGCCGTACGACCAGCCGATCATCGCCACCTTGTCCAGGTCTGGTTTCGGCATGGAGACACCGGTTTCGGCGGCGAGCGAGGCGATCGCGTCCGGCAGCGCATGCACGGCGTCGACTTGGTCCTCAAGCGTCACGGCTTTCATGTTTTCGTAGATCGCGCGATCCCACTTCGGACCGGCGGCCGGTGGTGCCGCGACCGTCGGCGGTGACCACGATGTAGCCTTGGTCGGCCCACCACTGCGCGTCCCAGTAGAACGACTGGCTTTCCACGACCTGCTGGAAACCGGGGCCGCCGTAAGGCTTCATGAGGACCGGCAACTGGTCGGCATGCGCGTATGCGCTGTCCGCCGACGGCAGGATGACCGCCGCGTACAGGGCGCGTTCGCCGAGGCGGACGAATCGCACGTTCGGCATGAAACCGGGGGTTTCGGCGTGGTTTTCGATCGGCGAAACCACCATCGACATCATGTCGGCGGCGTCGACGCCATCACCATCACCGTCCGTCGTGCGCACGTTCATGCAATGCTGCATCTGCATCGCGGCATCGTCCATGCCACGGCCAGTCACCACGCAACCGTCGCCGGCGCGGCTCATCGTCCACTGTCCGGGAACGTAGGTGAGCGGCTCCCAGTCGCCGTCGTAACGGATCGAGACCACGTCGAAGCTGCGGGCGTCGTGATCGTCCGCGTTGGACTGCCACAGGAACGGCAGATCGGCGGCCGGCAGCAGTTCCGGCGTGCGCTGCACCACGCACAGCACGTCGTCGTCGGTCACGTCGAGCACTTCGCGCACCTGCAGGCCCTTGGGTGTGAATGGCGTGCCGTCCACGGTCAGACGGTTCGTGTCGGCGTCCATGTCGTTCATCGCGCACACGAGACGGCCGTCAGGCGTGTATGCGGGGGTGCCGGCGATCAGGTCGAGCCAGCAGTCGTTGCTATGTTCCTCAAGCACGCGCGTGGTGCCGGGTTCTTCGCCGGGCGCGTATTCGGGGATGGCGATGGAGAAGGTCTCCACTTCGCTGCCGTCCTCGTCGGTGAAGCCGTTTTCCGGCGCGCTCATGGTCACGATAGGCTCGCCCACGTGGACGGCGAGCACCTGGTCGTGCTGCTGAAGCCGGTCCTGCACAAGTAGCAGCGGCTCGTGGCCTTCGGTCCAGCTGACGGCGGCCAGGTATTCGTACGATCCGCGGTCCCATTCCACGTTGTGTGCGATGCCGCCGTAGTAGCAGCCGTCCGTATCGTAGCCGAGTTCCAGCAGCGTCAGATGCACGTCGGCGTTGGCCGTCATCGCCTGCGGATAGCGGCGGGCCTGCGCGGGTTTCGTCGGATCGGCCGGGTCGGCGATGTACCAGGTCTGTTCGTGGGATGCGTCGAAGGTTTCGAAGAGCACATACTTGGAATCGGGCGACCACCAGAAGCCGTCGTAACGGTCCATTTCCTCACCTGCGGCGAATTCGGCGAGACCGATTTTCCATTCGCCTGCTTGCGATTCGGCCGCGTCGCTTTGCGCGTCATCTTGCGTGCCGTCCTGCGTATCGGCAACGTCGTCAGCGTCGTCTTGCGGAACGGACGCGACGATGGACACCGCATCGCCCGCGTCTTCGCCTGCGTCCGTCGTGTCCGACACGTCCGCAAGATCGACGTCCACCAAATACGTGCCGGTCGTATACATGATGTGTCGTCCGTCGGGGCTGATGCGCGGGTTCAGCACCGGCTTGAATTCCGGTTCGTCGATGGCGATGCCGCGCGTCACGCCGGCCGCGATATCCGTCAGGAACAGCTGGCCGTTGATGGTGAACGCCACGCGGTTGCCGGCCGCATCGACCGAATAGCCGACGATGCCGGAACCACCTTCACGCGCACGTTCGCGGCGCGCCTTTTCCTCAGCCGGCACATCCTCGCGTCGGCGTCAGCCAGCAGCGTACGCGGATCGGCAAGCAGAATCTCGTCGGTATCGCCATCGCTGCCGATCACGCTCATCCACAGGGAGGTGACGGTGTCCTCCGGACCGTCCGAACGCAGGAACAGCGCACGCGAACCGTCGCCGATCGCGCGGGCGAAACGTGGCGCGCCGCAGGTGAATCGCAAGGTACGGGCCTTCAGCCCAGGAAACTCATCAATCGCATCATTCATACCTTCCAATCTACCGACCATCACGCACCACTCGCCGCCAATACCCCGGACGCAACCCCCTTCACATGAAATTTTTGCAAGCAAGTAGCCTTCGAATTGGCGCTCGGCAGGCTACAGCGTAGGATAGTCAAGGACAGAAAGGGACAAGTATGAGTGTTCTCGACCGATTTGAGAAGAGCGTGGAAGGCGCCGTCAACGGGGTTTTCGCGAAGTTCGGGTCTAAAGACCTGAAGCCCGTCGACCTTTCCAGCGCTCTGGAACGCGAGATCGACAAAGAAGCCATGCCCGTCACGCGCGATCGCACCGTAGCCCCGAACGAGTACCGTTTCAAGCTCAGCACTCCGGATTTCAACAACATCGTCGAGTGGGGCGCCGAAACGCTCGCCAATGAACTTGCCGACAACCTCACCCAGTATGCGAAGAGCCAGAACTACGCGTTCGTCGGCCCGGTCGTGGTGATCTTCGAAGAGGATCTTGAACTTTCCAAGGGCGATTACCGGCTTTCCAGCGAATCCGTGCAGGGCAACACCGTGCCGGTCACGACCGACGCGCAGACCGAGGATTGCCCGATGCTGGAGATCGGCGAGCACCAGTATCTGCTCACCGAGGAAAAGACCATCATCGGCCGCGGTTCCGATTGCGACATCGTCATCGACGACCCCGGCATCTCCCGTCGTCACATGGAGATCGACGTCACCGACAACGGCAACACCGTCATCGCCCGCGACCTGAACTCCACCAACGGCATGTACGTCGAAGGCCATCATGTTGAGGCGGCAACGCTGCTCGACGGCAACACGATCACCATCGGCCGAACCCGCATCCTGTACTGGGCCTCCTCGCAGGAGCAGGAGTAATCAGCCCCAACCCGGAGAGCCGCCTTTTATGCTCACTGAATTAACGTTTGCGATCCTCAAGTACGGGTTTCTCGTACTGCTCTGGATCTTCGTGGCCTGTACGGTACGTTCGCTGTACAGGGATATCGAAACGCTCAGCCCGCGCAAGTCGCGGGCTCATCGTCGTAAGGAGCGTGCCGCGCGCAAGGCCGTCGAATCGCCTGCGCCCGTAGCCGCCGCAGCCCCTTCGGCAAGCGCCGCAACCAATGCCAAACCAACTCTGCTGGTCATTATCGATGGCCCCCTTGCCGGCAGTTCCGTCCCTCTGGCCGGCAACACCATCACACTTGGCCGTTCCGCTTCGAACACCGTGGTGCTGGATGATGAATTCGTTTCCTCCCACCATGCGCGCGTCTACACCGATCCCGCCACCGGCCGTTGGGCCATCGAGGATCTGGGATCCACCAACGGCACCGTCGTCAATCATCAGCGTCTGAACGCGCCGATGATTCTTGCGCGCGCGTGCCTGTGCGCATCGGTGCGACCACCTTCGAATTGAGGTGACGTTTTTGCCGACTTCCACCGCTTCGCAACAATTGTTCATGTATTCCACCGTCGTCTCCGACGTGGGCACCGTGCGTTCCAACAACCAGGATTCCGCGTTCGCCGGCGAGCATCTCATCGCCATCTGCGACGGCATGGGCGGGCATGCCGGCGGCGACACCGCCTCCACCATCGCCATCCGGTCGCTGGCGCACATCGAACAGGACAATGTTGACGGCGACGTGCAGGTCGTCTCCCATATGATGGCGACTTCCGTCATGGCCGCGCACGACGCGATCGTCGGCAAAGCCAAGCGTGAGCGTCGTCTTGCCGGCATGGGCACCACCGTCACGTCCGTGGCGCTGGTCGCCGGCTGCTGGGTATTGGCGCATATCGGCGATTCCCGCGCGTATCTGCTGCACGACGGCCATCTGGTCCGCATGACCAGCGACCACAGCTACGTGCAGCATCTCATCGACACCGGCCGTATCAGCGAGGCCGAGGCGCGCAACCATCCGCAACGCAATGTGGTGATGCGCGTGCTGGGCGATTTCGACATCGATTCGCGCCCTGACATCGCCATCCGCCAAGGCGCATCCGGCGACCGTTGGCTGCTGTGCTCCGACGGCCTGTGCGGCGTGCTGGAGGATTCCACGCTTGAAGAAGTGCTGTCCACCTGCGCCGATCAGGAGGAGTGCGCGCAGCGGCTCGTATCGATGGCGTTGCGTGCGGGCAGCACCGACAACGTCACCGCGGTGATCGCCGACGCGACGCTCGCGCTCGACGCGGACGCGTTCGACCTGCCGCATCAGACGCCGCTGGTCGGCGGCGCGGCCAGCGCAAGCTTGGAAACCATCGCGGACATCGTCAACGAACCGGTCGCTTCCGCCCCGCCTCTGCGCGAAGGCAAACAGTCGCCGGCGGCGCGTGCCGCGGCCCTGCGCAGCGGCAAGGATCCCAACGAGGAGCCGAAACAGCCGGAACAGCGCGTCGCGCAGCCGTCGTCGGTCCGCGAAGACAATGGCGACCGTGTCAATACCGATACCGGGGAAATTCCGATTGTGCAGAAGCGCAACGGGCGTATTTCCGCCGATCCGAACGATCCGGAAGTCGCCAAGGCGATTCGCAACGAACATATCGAGGAACGTAAGACGAAACGGTCGCGCAAATTCCGCAACCGCATCATCACCATACTCATCATCATTCTGGTGCTGCTTGGCGTTGCCGGCGTGGGCGTGGGCACCTACCGTTGGAGCCAAACCAAGTACTACATCGGCGACAACAACGGCAAAGTGGCGATTTTCCAAGGCGTGCCGACGAGCATCTTCGGTGCCAAACTGTCACATGCCGTCACCGACACCAATATGAAGACCAGCGATCTGCCGCCAAGCTGGCGCGAACAGCTTGACCAGGGCATCTCCTTCGACACATACGGCGAAGCGAAAAGCCATACCCGTCTGATCAAAAAGCAGCTGAACGATGCGAAGCGCAAGCAAGAGGCGAAGCAGCAGGAGAAGGCCGCAGCCGAGCAGAAGGCGAAGGACGAAGCGGCGAAAAAGGCCGCCGATCAGGCCGCGCAGACCAACAAGTCGGGCGGTGACAAGTCATGATCGCAACACGCTTGAGACAGCTTGGCATGCTGCTGTTCAGCATGCTGCTGTGCGCGGTGGCGTTCTTCCAGATGTTTGAACGCACCACGAACGGTTTTCCGCAGAATTATGTGTGGATGCTCGCGTTTGTGGGCGCGCTGTTCCTGACCGCCTGGGGTCTGCTGCTGCGATTCCAGCCGCACGCCGACCAATCGGTCATGTGCTGCGTGCTGGTATTGACGGGCATCGGCGTCACGATGATCGCACGCCTCGACCAAGACACCAAAACCACAGTGGCGTTCCGACAGTTGCTTTGGTTGGCGATCGCACTGGTGTTTGCCAACCTGCTGGTGGTGTTCATGAGGGATTACCGCGTATTGCGGCGATTCTCGTACGTCAGCATGGTGATCGGCATCGTGCTGTTGCTGTCGCCAATGCTGCCGGTGGTCGGTTCCGAACAGTACGGCGCACGCATCTGGGTGAAGATTCCCGGCTTGGGATCGTTCCAGCCGAGCGAATTCGCCAAACTGTTCCTGGCGTTCTTCTTCGCTTCGTATCTGTTCGACCATCGCGACCAGCTTGCCGTCGGCGGAAAGAAGATTCTCGGCATCCAACTGCCACGCATCAAGGATATGGGACCGATCATCGTGGTGTGGATCGTCTCCATGGGCGTTCTGGTCCTGCAGCATGATCTGGGCACGTCACTGATGTTCTTCGCCATGTTCGTGTCCATGCTGTACGTGGCCACCGGGCGTAAAAGCTGGATCGTCATCGGATTCATCGCCTTCGCCGCCGGCGCGGTGGCGGCGGCAAGCATCTTCAGCCACGTCGGCTCGCGTGTGGCGCCTGGCTCCACCCGTTCTCCGCGGCTCAATACAACAAGGAATACGGCGCTCATACCAGCTCGTCACCGGCATTTTCGGCTTGGCTTCCGGCGGTCTGATGGGCACCGGCCTCGGTCAGGGCCACCCGTCGATCACCCCGATCGCAAATTCCGACTATATTTACGCGGCATTGGGCGAGGAGCTGGGATTGACCGGCCTGATGGCCATTCTCATGCTGTATCTGCTGATCATCGCAGCCGGCATGATCACCGCGATGAAAATCAAGGACGGCTTCGGCAAGCTGCTTGCGTCCGGCTTGGTGTTCACCATGGCCTTCCAGGTGTTCACCGTGGTCGGCGGCATCACGCTGGTCATTCCGCTGACCGGTCTGACGCTTCCCTACATGGCGGCCGGCGGTTCGTCGCTGATCGCAAACTACATGCTGGCCGCGCTGCTGATCGTCATCTCCAATTCCGCGAACAGGCCGGAATCCGAGATCGACAGCGACACATTCCAGCAGGAAGCCGTCAGGGTGTTGCGCGAACGCGAGCGGAACCGTCGTACCGAAATCGCCGGCAATACGCGTTCGGGTGCGGCGAAGGCTTCGGCCATCCCGGCCGTGCCGGCAAGCCATGCGGGCGCAGCCGGGCAAGCAGGTCATGCCGTGCCCGCCAATCGAACCAGCCAAGCCGGCCACACCAGCCAAGCCGGCCAGACCGATCAATCCAATCCGACGATTCCGATAACCGGAGTCCTGCCGACGATCGACCAGCAAGGAGCATCGCATGAATAAGTCGCTCCGCCAGCTGTTCACCATCGTGGTGGCCTTGTTCGTCATTCTGGGCATGTCCACCACCATCATCATGGCCATCCGAGCCAACCAGCTCACCAACGACGCACGTAACGTCCGCGCGCTGTACCACGAATACGGCGCACCGCGCGGGTCCATTCTCGCCGCGGACGGATCGGTCATCGCAAAATCCGATCCTTCCAACGATTCGTTCTCGTACCAGCGTTCCTATTCCGCCGGCGAACTGTATGCGCCGGTCACCGGATTCTTCTCCATCAGCCAGCGTGGCTGGAGCGGCGTCGAAGCGTCCCGCAGCTCGCTGCTGTCGGGCCAGTCGGAGCAGCTGCTCTGGCAGCGGTTCAAGTCGCTGTTCACCGGGCAGGAGAACAAGGGCGCCAATATCGAAACGTCCATCGATCCGAAGATTCAGCAGGCCGCATACAACAGCCTCGGCAGCACGGATGGCGCCGCAGTGGCCATCGAGCCGAAAACCGGCCGTATCCTCGCCATGGTCAGCACGCCCAGCTACGACCCGAACCAGCTGGCCAGCCATGACATGAGCCAGGCGAACAGCAACTACGGCGTGCTGTCCCAGGACGCCACCAATCCGATGCTCAACCGAGCCACTTCGCAGCTGTATCCGCCGGGGTCCACGTTCAAACGGTGGTGGCCGCCGCGGCTTTGGAAACCGGCCAATACCAGCCGGATACGCAGATTCCGGCAGGAGCAAGCTACACGCTTCCCGGCACCGTCACGCAACTGACCAACGCCGTACCGCAGGCCGACGGCGCTGACGGCAAGATCTCCATGGAGGACGCGCTGGCATATTCGTCGAACACCGCGTTCGCCCAGTTGGGCGTGTCGTTGGGCGACAACGCCGTCTCGTCCATGGCCAAGAAACTTGGTTTTGACAGCCCGATCACCGTGGACGGTTCCGATTACACCGGAACCCCGTGGGTGTCGGTCACGTCGAAGTTCCCCACCGACATCAACGACGACAAGCTCGCATTGGCGTCTATCGGCCAGGGAGACACCGTGGTGACACCGTTGCAGAATGCTATGGTGGCCGCCGCCATAGCCAATGATGGCAAGCTTATGCAGCCCACGCTGGTCGACCGCGTGCGTTCCGCCGACTTGTCGGTCATTTCGCAGACCAAGCCCACGGTCATGTCCCATGCGTTCAGTGCGGATACGGCCAACAAGCTCACCCAGATGATGGAGGCCGTGGTCACCAAGGAGAACACGAATCTGGCCATCAACGGCGTGCAGGTGGCCGTCAAGACGGGTACCGCGCAGATTGGAAACGGCAATACGTCCATCGACGGCTGGGTGATCGGATTCGCGCCGGCGGACGATCCGAAGATCGCGGTGGCGGTCGTGGTGCATAACGTGGACCTGTACGGCTCGTTCGCGGCAGGACCGATTATGAAAGCAATGATGCAGGAGGCGCTGGCAGAATGAAACTGGTTGAAGGACAGCTCATCCACCGACGCTACAGGTTGGATTCCCGCCTGGCCCAAGGTGGTATGGGTGAAGTGTGGAAAGGCTATGACATCCAACTTGGACGTCCGGTGGCCATCAAGGCGCTACGTGGCGATTTGGGCGTCACCCAGGAGGCCAAA
>ENA-OQAL01000296-OQAL01000296.1-human-gut-metagenome-genome-assembly--contig:-NODE-296-length-12585-cov-1.548001_pt1 | contig 12585 bp, 17 predicted proteins | sample MGYA00242491_ERZ504519 | MGnify/ENA primary metagenome ERZ504519 (study PRJEB26092, sample SAMD00036260) | human gut metagenome | host: Homo sapiens | study: EMG produced TPA metagenomics assembly of... | reverse complement strand
ACAGAACTGGACCGTATCCGGGCCAACGAAATCTTATCCGCAGAAGTCATCCACCACTCCCGGAGCCGAATATGCCTCGGACGTAGCAGCCGTCATCCGCCTCCGCACCATCCGCCGGCGCGGACAAGGGTTGAGCGGCCACTTCAATACGACTTATTCACAAGGACATTCCGCCAACGCCAACGAATATATGGCATTAAATTATCGCACCGGCGGTCTGGATCTCTTTGTAAAGGGATATATGGCACAGCAAAACTCGTATGGAAAAACCACAAATATGAACCGCATCAAGGGTTCCGCCATTTGGCAAACCAACAAAAATGATGTGCAGACCCATAAGAGCCAACGTTTTTTTTTTTTTCCGGTGAGCTGGGATTCAATTATGAACCGGATGAACACCATTCTTTCGGTCTGCGCTATATGCCCGAAACCGGAATAGGGAATGCAGACAGAAATTCATCCGGTAAAACCGTCACCAGACGTAACGATGAAGAAACCGACCGGATAAACTTTACTACAGCAGAACAAATACATACAGGTTGGGATCACGCGGCAAACGCCTACTACGCAGGAGAACTGGGCAAATGGAATATTGACTTCAACGCCGATTACCTGTTCAAGCGCTCACATTCCGACCAGAACGCCATGAATAATGACGATGCAACCGTGCAAGCAGGCAGTCGCATGCGCAGCTCCCTCTATGCCGCCAAACTGGTAGTCAGTTGCCCCTTTATGGAACGGACTTTTTTCATTCGGTACGGAAGAAACTTTTACCAACCGCCATGATATCTTTACCCAAAACGGTTTCTCTGCCGATGCCGACGACCACATCAAACAATCCGTATATGCCGCATTTGCTGACTATTCAAGATCCATCCGCCATTGGAAACTGAAATATGGAATACGTTATGAACATCAACAAACAGATTATTATGAAAAGGGATAAGGTAGATGCACAAAGCCCTACCTATAATGATATTATTCCTGTATTGGCCGCCAGTTGGTCACACAATGGCAAAAGTTTCAGCCTCTCTTACCGGTTACGTAAAAATAACCCCGATTATAGCCTATTGACCAATTCCATCCGCTATCGCAGCAAATATGAGTATTCTCAAGGAAACCCTTTGCTGAAAACCCAAAAGACGCATCGCTTTTCGGCCGGGCGCCTCTTGGTTTGGGAATTGGCTCTATTTCTTCAGCCTATTTCAGCCGTATTCTCAATATGTATACCAATATAATTATGCCCTACAAGGAAGATACACATCCGGGCGTCCTCTTATTTGCCACACAGACCATTCCTACAACCCATAATTACGGCATTAGTTTCAACGCCTCTCCCAAACTGGGGTGTTGGGAACCACAACTCAATGTGAATATGGCTTTTTTTGGACATGAATGCGAATAAAAATAGGAATCACCGAACACCGGAACCAACCCCGTTTCTATATCAGTCTGGACAACAACTTCAACCTTCCCAAAGGCTGGTTTCTTCAATATGGAAGGATATCTCTCCACCGCTTCCCGGCAAGGATTTTTTTGTAACGCGCACGGAAGGACAAATCAATGCACGCCTTTCCAAATCCTTTTTAAAAGAGACACTCACCATAACATTCACCGCCAATGATATTCTTAGAACAGGGTATTTCCATTTTGATTTATACGGCATAGATGCTATATGGAAAATCGGATTTACCGGGATTTCCAACGCTTCGGCCTCCAAGTATCCTATAAATTCAATGCCACCAAGAGCAAATATAAAGGAACCGGAGCCGGACAAAGCGAAAAAGAATCGTCTGTAACCCCAGCGGAGAAAAGGAAATTTCCGTACCTTTGTTCACGGAAGACAAGGAAACATGCAGATTTTATTCAGGAGAAGAAACCATAAAGAAGAGCACTTCGAACGACTGTTCGCAGAAATGTACCCACGCCTCGTCCGCTTTGCTACCACCCTGATGAGCAATACGGAAGAAGCCAAGGACATAGTAAGCGAAACCATGGAACAAGCCTGGAAGGAGTTCGACCAACTAAAGGAAAACACCCGTAGCGCCTGGCTCTATGCCACCGTGCGTAACGGATGCCTCAACCGCTTGAAGCATTTGAATGTGGAACAGCAACACATAGACCGCCTCATCGAAGCCACCCGTGCGGAAATGAATCAGGGTTACCGCGCACACGAGGCACTGTTGCAGCAAGCGGAAAACATAGCCCGCAGTTTTGCCCGAACCGACTTTGCACCATCTTTGCGAAGCTGCTATTGGGGAGAAAAAAACATATCAACAGGTAGCCGACGAATTGGGAATCAGCCCCGACACCGTGAAAAAACATATATCAAAAGCATTGCGGACTCTGCGCGAAGCGATACTGAAAAAGGAGGATAAACAATGAAAAAGGAGTTTTCAACAAATGACCACATCCATCCGGACAACGGAAAGAATCCCCATAACCAAGACTCCCCCCAAAACGGAACTTGGAATGACCATCAATTGGAACAACTCTTTGGTGAAGCATTGGGGGATATTCCCACCGCAGACGAAACCCGGAAAGCCTGGCAGACATTCATCCGTCGTCACCGTATCAGACACCAATCTATCCGACGGATAACGATACCAGGTATAGCCGCCGCTGTCATCGCCTTGGTACTTGTATTCCAGCCTTTTTGCAACCTGAGCCGCAGGAAGTGGAGTCTTCACTTCACTGGAAGTTCCTGAGGAAATTACTTTTCGGGAAGAAGGGAAAAGGATAATTGTAAGCACCCCGCCCGCTACCATTACCTCCGTTCAATTAAGCGACGGAAGCAAGGTATTGCTCAGCGCAAACAGCCGTCTGGAGTATCAAAAGGAGTTTACAGATACCATTCGCAGTGTCAAACTAAGCGGAGAGGCCCGTTTTGAAGTAGCCAAAGACGCTTCCCGCCCCTTTATAGTATGCACCGAGCAACTACAAACACGAGTACTGGGAACGGTGTTCGATGTGAAAGCCTATCCCCGTTACTCGCCGGATGTCATGCCTCTATCAAGGACGAGTGAATGTAAGTCATACCAAGCGCAATCAAAGTAAGGAAATGCACCCGGGGGGAACAAATATCCTTGGATAAACAAGGAAAACTCCAAATTGAAAAGAAGTTGATAACGGAGAAAGAGAAAAGGATGGGCGGAGAATGAATTTTCTTTTGACAATACCGACTTGAGGCAAGTCATGCAAGATATAGGTTCATGGTATAACATCAGCATCGTATTCCGTTCACGTCCGTTACTGGACGAACGCATCTATTTCCATATCAACCGCCAACTTCCGGTGAATACCGTACTGGATGCCTTGAATGATTTGAAAATCGCACAGTTCACCATGAAAGAAGGAAAAATAATAGTGGAACCACCACAAGACAAGAAACGATAACATCAATGGGAGTTCAATAAACAAGCCTGTATTTTCACCTGGAGATTAACATATCAGCGTTCTTTTCATCTTCAGGTGAGAACCATTCGGTTTATCCCCCCTGTGCTAAAGAACTGACAGCACTATCTCTCTTTCCAGTTCCCTCGTGTGAAATCGGGAATCTCCACCGGTACACTGCCCTGCCGCACGGAACGCTCGCTCAGTTCCGTAATGCAGGACCATTCGGCGGCGTCATACACATCCTGATCCAACGGCAAACCGTTCCTCAAACAATGAATAAGCCGGTAGTCCATGATATAATTCATCTCATTCGGCATATTCTTCCGCCGCGCCTCCTCGCCGATAACTGCCGTAAAAGGATGTTTATACTGCTCCATCATCCGCTCAAACTGCTCACCGGACAAAGGTTCCTTGCCATATTCATCGAGCAGAAGACAGGGAACAGGATATTTCTGCATGAATCCCTTCGTGCCGCACACCGTCTGATGGCGGCTGTACGGGCGAGGAGTGGTCACATCATATTGCAACAAGATAGTTCTTCCTTTTGCGGTATGAATCAGCGTGGTATTCACATCCCCCATCTCATAACTCTGCGCCGCTTCTTCGGAGGATGCACCAAACACCTGTCCGGCATAAGCAGACAGACCGGCCTGACGCGAGGACATGGAAACCAGATATTCCATACGGTCTCCCCGATGAATATTCATCCATTGGCAGACAGGACCCAAGCCGTGAGTAGGATAAGGATTCCCCGTATGCTGCTGGCTGTAAAGCTTTATCCAGTGATTGTGATACCCACCCGCTTTTTCGTCTGCAAAATAATGCTTGCGCAAGTCATGGATGTATGATCCCTCGGCATGAGTGATTTCGCCCAACACCCCCTGCTGCACCATGTTCAATGTAGTCAGGGCAAATGCATCGTAACAACAGTTCTCCAGCATCATGCAGTGACGGCGGGTTTCTTCGGCTGTATCCACCAAACGCCAGCAATCGGCCACACTCATGGCGGCAGGACCTCCAACGCCACGTGACGGCCCTGCTGCAAGGCATAAACGGCAATATCAGTATGAGTCAGCCAGTCCGTACAAATATAAATGAGGTCTATCTCCTTGCATTCGCACATCTTGCGCCACATCCCTTCTTCCGAATAGTTCTCGGCTTCGGGACGGCCGAACTCCCGTAAGATATGCTCTGCACGCTCTATATTCTCTTTCCGCAAATCACAAAGTGCTTTCACCTCAATGCCTTCCAGGTGCATATATCTCTCAAGTGCAAGAATGCCCCTGTTTCCTAATCCGACAAACCGATCCGAACTACGGGGATGGCAGGGCAGGTTAAATTAAGTACGTTGGGTCGTTTCATGGACTGCTTTATTTTTCCGGCAAGATAAAGAGAAAATCGAGAGGCGGAGGACTGCCTGTGAATAATTTGCCGGTATACCGGTCTGATGTCTTTCCGTATCGGAACCTAACCTCTTTCAACAGCAAACATAAGCCTTTTTCTCCATACAACTAAGGTCTTTATTCTTATTATCTTCTATAGTCTTCCGGTGCAGACCGTACAGTCCACTGTAGCAGACCGTACAGTCCATTACGGCAGACTCTACAGTCCATTGCAATGAACTGTAGAAGGTTTCAGTATAAAAGCCCTTAATCATCCGGAAGAAAACGCTTAGCCAAAGAGAAGACAGCACTTAAAAGCCGCTTTATAACCAGACAGTTCCCTTTCCCGGAAAAAGACAAAGAGGATGTGTCCGGGGCCGAAGTGACAGCCACAGGACACATCCTCTGTTTTCGAATGAGAACAGTACAAACGGTGCTTAAATAATAGAAGTACGTTTGGTAAATTCTATAATTTCGGGAATATAACCGAATGCCAGACCGGTCACCGTGTCGGCACAACCATAATAAACGGCCACCCGTCCCGTTGCCGGATCATGCAAAGCCGCACAAGGGAAGCATACATTGGGCACATCACCCATGCATTCGTAAGGTTCACGCGGAGAGATAAGATAAGGTCCCGAACGGAATTTCACCTTCCAGGGCTCGTCCAAGTCAAGCAATGCCGATCCAAAGGCATAGACATAACCGTTGCAGGAGCGAAGCACACCGTGATAGAACAGCAACCAGCCCTCACTGGTTTCGATGGGAATGGGGCCGGCGCCAATCTTCAGGCACTGCCATGCACTTACTTCAAAAGGAGCGGGTGACATGACGTGACGATGGTGTCCCCAAAACTCCAAGTCGGGCGACTCGCTATAATAAATATCTCCGAAAGGAGTATGCCCGTTGTCACTGGGACGGCTCAACATGGCAAACTTACCATTGATCTTGCGGGGAAACAGCACGCCATTACGGTTGAAAGGCAGGAAAGCATTCTCCACCTGATGGAATGTCTTGAAATCCGTAGTCCATGCCACGCCGATGGTGGGCTGGCCCTTATATCCGTTACACCAGGTCACATAGTAACGGTCGTCGATAAAGCAGACACGCGGGTCATAACCGTACACCCATTCACCAATCTCGGGAATATCACACTGGAACTGCAACTTCTCCGGATTGATGTCCCAATGAACGGCGTCCTTGCTGAATCCCACATGAAGCGCCATCCGGCGGTTTGTATCATCACAACGGAACACTCCGGCATACCCTTCGCCGAAAGGTACTACCGCACTATTGAATATACTATTGGATGTAGGCAGCAAATCACGGGGAATGATGGGATTCGCGCTACATCTCCACATTACATTTTTACAACCTTCGGGACGTTCCTCCCACGGCATACCGGGCAACGGATTGCCCGCAATCTTCAATTCACTCATATTCTCTTTTTTGTTAGGTTAATAGTTTTTCTCTATTTCTTGTCTTCGTGCGTGAAGGGTACAAACCAAGTCATCAGGAATGCCGGAATGGCAGCCACCAGCACAAAGATGAAAAACAGTTTATAGCCCAGCCAGTCGCTGACATATCCGGACATCATACCGGGCAACATGACACCCAGGTTCATGATACCCGATGCAAAAGCATAATGCGCCATCTGATGAGGGCCGGCAGCCACCTGTTGCATCATGAACAAGGTAAGTCCCACAAAGCCGAAGCCATATCCGAAATACTCCAGCACAATGGCTCCGCCGATAAGAGGCGCACTCTGCGGTTGGAAAATGGCAAGCAGCGTGTAAGCCATAAAAGGCAGATTGAATACACAACACAAGGAGAACAAAGTCTTTTTCAATCCACGTGCGGAAATATAATATCCGCCCAGCAATGAACCGAGTACGAAAGCTGCCGCTCCGAGTCCGTAATAAATGCCAATCTCCTGTTCTGTCAATCCCAAACCGCCCACATCACGACCGGCTTTCAGGAACAAAGGTACAATTTTCATCACAAACCCTTCGGCAAAACGATATAAAATAATAAAGCAGATGTAATAAACGATATGCTTTTTAGTAAAGAAGTTCCGGATGACATTCCATAACTCGGCCATACTCTGCGAAAAAGAGGTGACCGAATGGGCATGCTTGCCCGAAGGCAGCATACGGGTATGATAAAGTCCCAAAGCGAACATCACTCCTCCGAGGACAATCATAATGACCGTCCAGGAATAGAGTACCGCATCTTCGGCAGGACCTTCGTATTCATCTTTCAAGAAACCGGCCAGATAGACCAGCAGACCTGTACCGATAATCTTGGCTACGTTATAAAAAGCACCTTGCCAACCTATATACTTAGCCTGTTCCTGTGCATTCAACTCGTCCATATATACCCCGTCACAGGCCACATCGTGCGTTGCCCCGCTAAAGGCGACAATGGCGAACAAGGCGATAGTGATTGCAAAAAAGGACGGAAGATGAAGCGACAAGGCAATCAACCCGAAAGTGACTCCCGACACCATCTGAGTGAGGACGACAAAGAATTTCTTGGTACGGTACATTTCGAGTAGCGGGCTCCAAAGAGGTTTCAATGTCCAGGGAAGCATGATAAGGGAAGTCCAGAAGGCTATCTTTGCATCGCTTACTCCCAAGCCTTTGTACATCAGTACAGCTACCATATTGAGGACAACAAAAGGGAGCCCCATACCAAAATAAGCGGTGGGAACCCAAAAAATAGGACTACGGCGTCTGGCCGGAGTTGGGGTTTCGGTTGTTTTCATTTATATCTAAGTATTAAGGTTGTTGAATTCGGCTATAACCGAAGATAACTTCATCCCCTTTCAGAAGGAGATGAAGTTACCTTTCGGAATCTATAAACGCAATAGGACGAAGCATTTGGTAAATCAGTCAGTTATAGGAATAAAGCTCACCGCTTGTCCACCACCTTTTGCCATGACTACAGACAAGGTATCGGCTGCCGTCACTTCTTTCTCACTGATCTGATACGAAGTAGGATTCGTTTTCCAGTCGGCATCTTCTCCATCAGCATAAATCACGGCATGGTATTTTTTATCTTTCTCCAGGAAATCCAATGGATGGTGAGTGTACGCGACTCTTCATTCGTGGTGGCTCCCAGGAAATATTTATCTTTCGCTTTCCGCACCACAGCTACAAACTCTCCCGGTTCGCCCTGCAAGGCTTCGGACCAGTCACAGTCCGCATCAAAATCCCGGAAGAACTGGAAGGCAGGATGCCCTTCATAGTTCTCAATCATATCCGAAGCCATCTGCAACGGAGAATAAATGACAACCCAATTGGCTATCTGCTTTGCCAAGGTGGTATTCACACGGCTGTTTCCTTTATCCAAGTCATTCCACTTCTTGCGGCGTGGGGAATTGCGTGTCTTTTCATAAAGAATATCAAAAGTACCCCGGTGTATAATCCATCGGACCGCCCAGCAAGCGGGTAAACGGCAATAACTCGTGATGTTCGGGGGGACTTACCTTCACTCCATCCGTTCCACTCCATGCCGCGGGCGCCTTCGCGCGTCATCATATTGGGGTAAGTACGACGAATTCCTGTATCTTTGATAGGTTCGTGGACATTAACGGTTGTATGATAACCGGCGGCAGTCTGCACCACCTTGCGGTAATGGCGTACATTGAACTGTCCATGATGGCTGTGACCGCCCGGCAGTCCTCCGGCATAACCGGTCTTCACGCTGTGCACTCCCAGGTCTGCATACCATTTGTAAGCATTGTCCAGCTGGCGTTCGTAATTAAAGATATTGCCACCCGTTTCGTGGTGACCGATTATTTCAATCCCTTCTCCTTGGCATAACGTGCCACCTCTGCCATATCGAAATCGGCATAAGGCTTGGTATAATCAAAAGTCTGCATACCGCCCCAACTTTCCCAGCCTTCATTCCAGCCCTCGAACATCACCGCTTCTATGTTATTGGCAGCAGCAAAATCTATATATCGTTTGGCATTAGCGGTGGTAGCGCCGTGGCGTTCATCCATCGTCCACGTTTCAACCCCCAGATGCATTCCCCACCAGATACCTACGTATTCATAGGACGTATCCAGCTCAAATCACCCTCCAGCGCACAAGGTTCATTCAGATTCAGTATCAGGCCGGAGTTTATCAGACCTACCGCTTTGGGAGCTATCTGGATACTGCGCCACGGAGTAACGAAAGTTCCTCCGGCAAAACGGGCTTTACCCCATCGGGCCAGGAGGCCAGTTCCGATTGAAGTGACACCTTCGGTATGCTTCAAAGTCATTTCGGGGAAATCGGTCAAAGCCGCTTCGTGAATACTGGCATATACCCCGTTATCTGTTTGAAAGTCATCGGGGTGTTGGCATTATCCACCTTGCTGACGGGCAGGGTACGATACAGCAACTCGTAGGTTTCAAAACTGGCGGGAATAGACCATGACTTGCCATCCTGCGCCAGATTGAATGAAGTGAGCTCGTCCATCACGAACACACTGTCCACTTGGGGTACTTGATATTCATAACGAAAGCCCAGACCGTCGTCGAACACGCGGAAACGGAGGGTCAGCCGTGTATTCGCCGGATCTTTCAAGCGCACAGCCATCTCGTTATAATGGTTCCGGATAGATTTATTCTCCCCCCAAGGCTGGGTCCAGGTTTCATCCTTTGTGGTAAACTCAGTATTTTCTATCTGAAAATCTTTGGAGAGATTGAGCCCGTCACGGCCTTCAAAGCCCATACAGAAGGAGTGATGAACGGTTTCCTCCTACAGAAACTCCATAGGTCATCGCTCCTGCCTCATTCAGGTTGAATACTAATTTTATATTGCCATCCGGCGATGTTAATTCCGTGGGACGGGAACATCCGCAAAACACAACTAACAAAAATAATACATAGTAACTGTATGTCTTCATACTATTAAATTGGATTAATGATACAAATATAGAACAATTAAGTAAGGTATCACACTTATCGAAGGAGGAAAATTATTTTAAATGGGAGAAGATTACATATAATGAGAAGTATCAACAGAATAAAAATAAACAAACGCGATAAAGCCCTTTTAAAGACTCTACCGGCGTAAGTTCACCTATTTAAAAATCAGAATTCCAAGTCAGCCAACTGAGGATTATGGTCGGAAAGTAAAGCTTCCGGTACTTCAGCCGGTATTTCACAACTCTTCACCAGAACTTGCGGAGTGACAAAGATGAAATCAATCTTTTCACAATCCTCGGCCGGGATACGGGCAAAATCATGAAAAGTATAATCAACGCCGGTCACACGGGCAGCCGTCTTATAAGCATCCTTCATCACAAACTCGTTGGTGGTGATTGTTTCGTATGCATCGCTCGCATCGGTCACATTAAAGTCGCCCGTAACCACTGCGGGACGTTCGCCTACGATCTCTTTTATCTTACGGATAATGAGCAATGCGCTTTGACGGCGGGCCTCTTCACCCACATGGTCAAAATGAGTATTGACAGCCATGAATATCTTTCCGGTAGCCTTGTCCTTAAATTTTGCCCAAGTGGCGATACGGACACAAACCGCATCCCCATCCCCATCATTCCTACGCTATCGGGATTTTCGGCCAACCAGAAAGTATTGGAGTCCAACACCTCATATTTGTCCTTACGATAGAAAAGCGGCGCATATTCACCTGCTGTCTTCCCGTCATCACGTCCCACACCGATACCATCGTATTCGGGCAAGCCTGCGCGAAGATCCTGAAACTGGTTATGCAAGACTTCCTGCATACCGACAATATCCAGCTCATGGTCCTTAATAAACTGGCACACACGGTCTTTCCGATATTGCCAATTGTTCAAACTGTCCTGCGGATTGTCGTAACGGATATTGAAGTAGCCCAACGAACGTCGGTCTTCTTCTCTTCCGCACAGCCGCCCAATAACAGGACGGCTGCCAATAAAAATAGAATTTGCTTCATTTTGTTTCTTTTTTATGTTCCCTAGGATATACAAAGATAGCAATTTCTAGCGGAAATTATTCGGAGTATGCCACTGACCTCTATCATTCATCGTATCGGCCACATCCCACCATACACGGCTACCCTGGTTCACATGCCCGGTTATTGGGGTTACGGGACTCGCTGTTAGGATAGTTGATGCGTTTGATAAGCTTGCCGGACGCCACTTCTCCATTGGAATTGTTTCCATTGACCGGAGCCAGCAGATACGCGGATAGTCGGTACGGCGCACTTCCGCCCATCCCTCATTTCCATTCGGGAAAACGGCAATCCACTTCTGAGTAATAATCTGTTCAAACTGTTCTTCCTTGCTACCACCGGCAAATGCTTTTACGCCATCCAGATGACTGATGTATTCATTGGCCTTGTCCGCATCAATTTCATAATAATCCATAGATGCCTTGATACCTTTCAAATAAAGGGCTTCGGCTGTTTCATCCACCAATGACGGCCAGCGCAATGCCGCTTCCGCTTTCAGGAACAAGCTTTCAGCATAACCCATCCAGACAATTTCACGAGCCAGATTCCACCAATAATCCTTGTTCATGGCATCAGATGACAGAATACAGCGGTTGGCAGAATATCTGTTCAGATAAGAACCGCCTACATTGGTTTCTCCATTCATCACTCCGTTGAAATCTCTCTTCAGATTCTCTGTAGGAAGCGGACTGGTAGTCAACGAATCAAACGGAGTAGGACGGAACCATAAAACTTCACAACGAGGGTCGAGATAACAGTTCTCAGAATTCTCATTGAAAGTAACGGCATCGGCTGCCGCACCTTCTTTCAAAGCCTGATTCTTATAAGCCCGTTCCATTTCTTTCGATAATACAGCATTGCCGGTCCAACTGAACAACAACGCGTAGATATTTTCATTACCGCCGGCGATATACTGACGTTTCGGAGTCTGCTTCATATTGTCATCCTGACTTTGCATCAAACCGGCAGGGTCTGTCAAAGCCGCCTTTGCCTGAGTCTGGGCCAAAGCCGGGTCTACATTGGATACACGCAAAGCAAGGCGCAAACGCAGTGTATTGGCAAAAACGACGCCATTTGTCCACATTACCCCCATAACATTGTCATTGTCACCTAAATCATACTGACTGACAGCAGGAAGATTTCCTGATGCAACTCTGTTATTGCCTGATCCAACAGCTGGAAAAGGATATTATAAACTTCCTTTTGAGGTGTATAGGTCACATTTTCTTCCGGTGGCATGGCTCCCTTCACATAGTAGGCTACAGGAATATCTCCGTAAGTGTCCGTCTGCATGGACAACAAGAAAGCATAATAAATACGGGTGATATAGAACTCGCTATGTGAATAATCCTTATTGCAGAAATAGAATGTCTTGACCAACTGGCTGTATTCCGAAGTGCTGCGGTCATCATAGAAATGCTTCCAGCGGCTGGCCGACCATCCATCCGTATAAGAATAGGTAGGCGCCTGATTCACAAAGCCGCTGACATTGTTTCCCCAATAACCGGCATAGATATCATGAGTCAGATTGGTTGTTGTCTGATAATCATTGTAAGGACCTTCGTAGGTGAAGTTGGCAAAAATACTTCCGATAGCACCTTCCATCCCTTTCAAACTTGCCATGGCATGTTCCGTCAAAGTATAATCAATATCTATACCGTCGGCCGATACATTCTCCACAGTCGGGTCGTAAATCGGTGCGTAAGGATTTTGTATTCAATTCCTCAAAAATCATGGCATCCGGCCAAAGCCAGCAACGAACATAAGGCTACGGATTTATATAATTTTGATTTTCATAATCAGTTTTTCCTTTTAATTAATTAGAAACCTAAGTTGATAGAAATACCGAAAGTACG
>ENA-OQAL01000293-OQAL01000293.1-human-gut-metagenome-genome-assembly--contig:-NODE-293-length-12673-cov-1.764387_pt1 | contig 12673 bp, 21 predicted proteins | sample MGYA00242491_ERZ504519 | MGnify/ENA primary metagenome ERZ504519 (study PRJEB26092, sample SAMD00036260) | human gut metagenome | host: Homo sapiens | study: EMG produced TPA metagenomics assembly of... | reverse complement strand
GGCGAAAGCCCGGAGCAGGCCATGTGCCGGGAACTGATGGAAGAAACCGGCATTACCGCCAAGCCGGGTGAAGCTGCTGGCGGTGCGTTTTAGCGAGCAGGACTGGTACGCCGCCTTTTTGGCAGAGTACACCGGCGGCACGCCCCGCAGCGACGGGGACGAAAACGACCGGGTGGTGTGGATGGATTGGGAAGAAGCGCTCTCCCGCCCCGATGTGCCGGATCTGTCCAAAAAACTCATTACCGCCGCCCTGTCCGGTGGCGGGCTAACGCCTATTGACTATGCTCCCCAGCGGGAAAATTCGGCGCCATGACTTTCTACGCCGCCGAAAATAGAACAGAAAAGCCGACTTGACTGTACGCAACAATCAAGCCGGTTTTTTATTTTTAATCGTTATCTAACACAGACTTCAGGTACTGGCCGGTGTAAGATGCCGGGCAAGCAGCGATCTCCTCCGGGGTGCCGCAGCACCAGCGTGCCGCCGCCAACACCGCCCTCCGGGCCAAGATCAATAATATAATCCGCAGTTTTTGATCACATCCAGGTTGTGCTCGATCACCACCACGGTGTTGCCGTTGGCCACCAGCCGCTCCAGCACATTCACCAGCCGGTGCACATCTGCCGTATGCAGCCCGGTGGTGGGCTCGTCCAAAATATAAATAGTCTTGCCGGTGGGGCGCTTCATCAGCTCGGTGGCCAGCTTCACGCGCTGGGCCTCGCCGCCGGATAGGGTAGTCGCCGGCTGGCCGATCTTTACATACCCCAACCCACATCAGACAGGGTTTGCAGCTTGCGCAAGATCTTGGGCTGCTGGGCAAAGAACGCCACGCCCTCGTCCACGGTCATCTCCAGCACTTCATAAATATTCTTGCCCTTGAACTTCACTTCCAGGGTCTCTCGGTTGTACCGATGACCGCCGCACACATCGCAGGGTACATACACATCGGCCAAAAAAGTGCATTTCGATCTTCACAATACCGTCGCCCTGGCAGGCCTCGCACCGACCGCCCTTAACATTAAAGGAAAAGCGATTGGCCTTGTAGCCCCGCATTTTGGCATCCGGGGTGGAAGCAAACAGGTCGCGAATATCGTTAAACACACCGGTATAAGTAGCCGGGTTGGATCGGGGGGTGCGGCCAATGGGTGACTGGTCAATGTTGATGACCTTGTCCAAATTGTCCACGCCGGTCATACGGTCAAACTTGCCCGGGCGCTTTTTGGCGCCGTTGAGCATATTGGCCAGGTGCTTATAAAGGATCTCGTTTACCAGACTGGACTTGCCGGAGCCGGACACGCCGGTCACGGCCGTAAAAGTTGCCAGCGGGATCTCCACATCAATGCCCTTCAAGTTGTTTTGTACCGCACCGTAGATCGTCAGTTTTTTGCCGTTGCCCGGCCGCCGCTTGGCTGGTACCGGGATCTTGCGCTTGCCGCTCAGGTACTGGCCGGTGACGGAGCGCTCGCAGGCAATAATATCGTCTACCGTGCCCGCTGCCACCAGCTCACCGCCGTGGATACCGGCACCGGGACCAATGTCTACCACATAGTCTGCCGCCCGCATGGTGTCCTCGTCATGTTCCACCACGATCAGGGTGTTGCCCAAGTCCCGCAGGTGGCGCAGGGTGCCCAGCAGCTTTTCATTGTCCCGCTGGTGCAGACCGATGGACGGCTCATCCAAAATATACAGCACACCCATCAGGCTGGAGCCGATCTGGGTAGCCAGACGAATGCGCTGGCTTTCGCCGCCGGACAGAGTGGCCGCTTCTCGCGCCAGAGACAGATAATCCAGCCCCACGCTGTTCAGGAAATTCAGTCGATCGCGGATTTCCCGCACGATCAGAGCGCCGATCATCTGTTCCTTTTCCGTCAGCTGCAAGTTCTGGATAAAATCCAGCTCCTCATGAATGGGCATTTGGCAGAACTCATAAATATTCTTGCCCCCAACGGTCACAGACAGGCTCTCCGTAGACAGGCGGGCGCCGCCGCAGTCCGGGCACACGCACTGGGTCATCACAGCCTCAATATCCGCCCGGGCCCAGTCGGAGGTGGTCTCCGCATACCGGCGCTGCAAGTTGGGAATCACGCCCTCAAAGGTACCGTTGTAATTGGAAGAGCCGTAAGAGGTGCTCCGCTGCATTTTCAGCTTTTGGTGCCGGTGCCGTACAAAATAGCGTCCATCCCCTTCTTGGGGATCATCTCTACCGGAATATCCAGCGAGAATTTGTACGCCTGGGCAATGGCCTCAAAATACATCCGGGCAATGCTGCCGCCGTCTGCCACATTCCAGCCGCTGGCCTTAATGGCGCCCTGGTTGATGGACAGCTTTTGTTGGGAATCACCAGCGCCGGATCGATCTCTTTATAAGACCCGATACCGCCGCAGGTTTTGCAGGCGCCAAAGGGATTGTTAAAGGAGAACATGCGGGGGCTCATTTCTGCGATCACCGCACCGTGCTCCGGGCAGGCGTAATTGAGGGAATACAGTTCTTCCCGCTCCCCTACAATATCCACCAGCACCACGCCGTCTGCAATATGGGTGGCGGTCTCCACGCTGTCGGCCAAGCGGCCGGCAATATCCGGCTTCATCACCAGGCGGTCCACCACGATCTCAATATTATGCTTTTGTTCTTGTCCAGCTTGATCTCTTCCGCCAGGTCATAAACGGAGCCGTCAATACGCGCACGCACAAAGCCGGACTTGCGGGCGTGTCCAGTTCCTTAACATACTCGCCCTTGTGCCCTCGCACAATGGGCGCCATAATTTGAATTTTCGTCTTTTCCGGCAGGGTGAGAATTTGATCCACGATCTGATCCACCGTCTGCTGGGTAATCTCGCGCCCGCATACCGGGCAATGGGGAATACCGATCCGTGCCCACAACAGTCGCAGGTAGTCATAGATCTCCGTTACCGTGCCCACGGTGGAGCGAGGGTTGCGGGAGGTGGTCTTTTGGTCAATGGATATGGCCGGGGACAGACCCTCGATATAGTCCACATCCGGCTTTTCCATCTGACCCAGGAACTGGCGGGCGTAAGAGGACAGGCTCTCCACATACCGGCGCTGACCTTCGGCATAAATGGTGTCAAAAGCCAGGCTGGACTTGCCGGAGCCGGACAGGCCGGTAAACACCACCAGCTTGTCCCGGGGAATCTCTACATCAATATTCTTCAAGTTGTGCTCGCGGGCACCTTTTACCACAATGTTCTTTATCATTTCAGCTTGCGCTCTCCCTCCTGCTCCAGTTTTTGAATTTCATCACGCAGGAACGCCGCGTGCTCGAATTCCAGCAGCCGGGCAGCCTCCTGCATTTCCCGCCGCAAACGGTCGATAAGTAGCTGCCGCTCTTTCTTGGTAAGTTTCTTTTGCTTGCCGTCGGCGGGGGCTTTGGAGGTGATCTCCAAAATATCCCGCACATCCTTTTTAATGGTCTTGGGCACAATGCCGTGCTCGGCGTATACGCCTCCTGAATGGTGCGACGGCGCAGCGTCTCTCGAATGGCCCGCTCCATGGAGGGGGTCACGCTGTCCGCGTACATAATCACCTCACCGTTGGCGTTGCGAGCGGCACGGCCGATGGTCTGCACCAGGCTGGTCTCGGACGAAGGAAGCCCTCTTTGTCCGCATCCAGGATCGCTACCAGGCTCACCTCCGGAATATCCAGTCCCTCACGCAGCAGGTTAATCCCCACCAGCACGTCGAATTCGCCCAGGCGCAGATCGCGAATGATCTCCATACGCTCCATGGTATCCACATCATGGTGCATATACCGCACCTTGATGGAGAATCCCTCCAAATACTCGGTAAGATCCTCGGCCATGGCTTGGTGAGGGTAGTCACCAGCACCCGCTCGCCCCGCTGGGTGCGCAGATTGATCTCGGACACCAGGTCGTCCATTTGGTCCTCAGTGGGCTTAACGGTAATATTCGGATCCAGCAGACCGGTAGGACGGATCACCTGCTCCACGATCTGGGCGCTGCCGTTCCCGCTCAAGTCGCCGGGGGTGGCAGAGGTAAAGATTACCTGATTGATCTTGCCGTAGAATTCGTCAAACTGTAACGGCCGGTTGTCAAAAGCGGAGGGCAGCCGAAAGCCATAGTCGATCAGACTGGCCTTGCGGGAGCGGTCGCCGCCGTACATGCCCCGCACCTGGGGCAGCATCACATGACTCTCGTCGCAAAACAGCAAAAAATCCTCCGGAAAATAATCCAGCAGGGTAAAAGGCGGCTGGCCGGGCTTGCGCCCGCTCATCACCGCAGAGTAGTTCTCAATGCCCTTGCAAAAGCCGGTCTCTCGCAGCATTTCAATATCATTCATGGTGCGCTCTTTGATCCGCTGAGCCTCTAAAAGCTTGCCCTTTCTTCAAAGTAGGCCACCCGCTCCACCATTTCCTGATAGATTTGGTTCAAAGCGCGCTCCATCTTTTCCCCGACCCACAACATAGTGGGAGGCCGGGTACACACAGGCGTGGGACAGCACACCCTTGATCTTGCCGGTAAGCGGGTCAATCTCGCAGATCCGGTCAATCTCGTCCCCAAAAAATTCCACCCGCAAAGCGTGCCGCTGCTGCCGGCAGGAAGATCTCCAGCGTGTCGCCCCGCACCCGGAACTTGTTGCGCACAAAGTTAATGTCGTTGCGCTCGTACTGAATAGCCACCAACTTTTCAATCAGCGCGTCCCGGCTCCACTCCATACCGGTGCGCAAAGAGATCACCATATTCCGGTAATCAATGGGGTCGCCGATGGAATAAATGCAGGACACGGAGGCCACAATGATCACATCCCGTCGCTCGGACAGTGCCGCCGTGGCACTGTGGCGCAGCTTGTCAATCTCGTCGTTAATGGCTGAGTCCTTTTCAATATAAGTGTCCGTTGTGGGCACGTAAGCCTCCGGCTGATAGTAGTCGTAGTAGGAAACAAAATACTCCACCGCATTTTCCGGAAAGAATTCCCGAAACTCGCTGCAAAGCTGGGCGGCCAAGGTCTTGTTATGCGCCAACACCAAAGTGGGCCGGTTCACCCGCTCAATAATATTGGCCATGGTAAAGGTTTTGCCGGAGCCGGTGACCCCCATCAGGGTCTGCTCCTTCATACCGTCCAGCACGCCCCGGGCCAACTTCTCAATTGCCTGCGGCTGATCGCCGGGTGGGCTTAAACTTGCTGTGTAGCTTAAAACTGTTCCATTCTCGCTCCCGTCTGCCCGCATAGAAGGCGTGCAAACACTTTTGTCAAAAACTGTATATACAGTGTTTATTATACACGGTCATACCGCCAAATACAACTGGTTATCCTGCCAATTTTGAACAAATGTTCCCCTGGCTTTTGTCCATTTCGGCAAATTTTGCGCCCCCGGTGCGCGGGCTTTACTTTGGCGTTTCAATCCGTTATAATGAGCATATGAAAAAAAGCAAATCACCCCCGGCGATGCCGGTCGGCGGCTGGACCGCTACCTGGGGCGCACCTTTCCCTCTCTGCCCCGGTCGCTGATGTATAAGGAAATACGCAAAAAGAATATTAAGGTCAATAAAAAAGCGCTGCACCCCGGAGCAGGTACTGGCTGCCGGTGACCGAGTGGTCCTGTATCTACCGGACGATGTGCTGGCGGAAAAGACAGTGTATTATGACTTTCTCTCCGCCTCCAAGGCGCTGGATGTGGTGTACGAGGACGAGAACCTATTGATCCTCAACAAGCCCCAGGGTCTGCTTTGCCACCCAAACGGCAAGGAGTATATAGACACGCTGATTGCCCGGGTCAAACGCTATTTATATGAGCGCAATCAGTGGTCGCCGGAGGACTCCGGCTTTGCCCCGGCGCTGGCCAACCGTATTGACCGCAACACCGGCGGGCTGGTGATTGCCGCCAAGACCGCCCCGGCACTGCGGGAAATAACGGCGCTGATACGGGAGCGCAAAATTGAAAAATTCTACCTGACCGTCACGGAAGGGATCCCGCCCAAAGCAGCAGACACCCTCACCGCTTACCTGCACAAGGACGAGAAAAAGAACAAGGTCACCTTGTATGACGCGCCCGCCCCCCATCGCATGGCATGCAAAACCGGTTACCGCGTGCTGGACACCAAGGCTAACCGGGCGCTGCTGGAGGTAGAGCTGTACACCGGGCGCACCCACCAATTCGTGCACAACTGGCAGGCATAGGCTGCCCCCTGGCCGGGGACGGTAAGTACGGCAACACGCACGGCCGCTACCGCCAGGCGCTGCTCAGCTACAAGCTGATCTTCCATGTGCCGGCGGACTACACCATTGCCCATTTGGACGGCAAGGTGTTCACCGCAGACACCCGACCCATCACGCAAATCTTTACTGGAGATGATTCAAATGAAAGATAAGTTTATTCGCATTCTGTCCCCAATGACCCTGGCGGTTGTGATCCTACTGGACCTGGCGGTGATTGGCTATGGTGTCTTTGCCGTCTATCGACTGACCCAGGTGCGCACCGGCATGACCGTAATCTTTGCTATCATTGAGATTGCAGCCATTGTGATCGCCGTGCTCACCACCAAGGAGACGGTAAAGAACGGCCTGCTGCTACGCGCCACGGACTTTGAATTTACCGGCATGGATAAAGACAATGTATATGCCTACAATCAGATCAAGGACATTGCCGGCTACAAGGACGAAGCACCCAGTCTGGTCAAGAACTTTATTGACCGGCACGCAGTGCTGACCTTGACCCTGACGGACGACACCACGGTGCTGCTGGATCTGGGGCTGTGCCAAAAGCGCACCTTGGAAGCTGTGCAAAAAAGCCCTATGCGAACGCTGCGGCGTGGATTACCAACCCCCTACCATTAAGACCAAGCTGGAATTCAAATCCCTGCGCAAGCGGGGCGAGACGGAAAAAGCCGAGAAACAGCCCGACACCGCAGAAGCCCCCACAACCGCAGACCAGCAGGACGACACTGTGAAATAAGCCTAAAATGTTCAAAGCGCACGGCCAAAGCCGTGCGCTTTTTCTATACCTATTATATATAAAGCGCCTATGCGTTATCCCGCATTAGGGTAATACTTGCAGCACCAAAAGGCCACCGCCAGCACCCGCAGCACAAGAATGAGGATCTGCATAGCCCGAATGGTCTGCTGAAAGGCAGACAGCACGCGAATATCCTTTACATAATGGGTCTTCACACTTACACCTCCAATACCACGCCGTGGGCCACGCCGGGAATGGAGTTGCCCTGCTTGGTGCTGGTGGGCGACATCAGCGCGCCGGTGGCCACAAACAGTACCTTGCGCAGCGCACCCTGCTCCATTTTCTTCAAAATATGACTGCACAGCACCGAGCCGCCGCAGCCACAGCCGGAGCCGCCTGCATTCACATCCTGACTCTTGAGATCATAGATCATCATACCACAGTCCTTGTGGTGACCCGCAAGTTGAATGCCCCAATCCTGCTCCATCAGCTGGTACAGCAGCTTGGTGCCCACTGCACCCAAGTCCCCGGTGACAATTTGATCGTAGTCTGCCGGGGTGGTGGCGCTGTCCTCCATCAGGTCATGAATGGTGCGGGCAGCCGCCGGCGCATAGCTGCGCCCATATTACCGGCATCCGTAATGCCATAATCAGTAATGGTACCAATATGCACCGCCCGTATACGCACGCCTTCGCCCTTGCTTTCCAGCACTGCACTGCCGGCGCCGGTCACCGTCCACTGGGCACTGGGCGGCCGCTGACCGCCATACTCCAGAGGAAAGCGAAATTGCCGCTCACTGGAACAAAAATGCGTGGAGTCCGTGCCACACAGCGCTTGGCCCCGGCATCAATAAGCATAGCCCCCACACCCAGGGACAACGCCATGGTAGAGCAGGCGCCATACAATCCAATGGCAGGAATGTCCAAATCCTTAATGGCAAAAGCAGAGCCCATACATTGATCCAGCAGGTCGCCGCTTAGGATAAATCCACATCGGACGGACTTTTGCCCGCTGCCGACAGCGCCCGCAAAATGGCATCCCGTAACATGGCGGACTCGGCCAGTTCAAAGGACTGCTGTCCCATGGTGGTATCGGCAAAACACCGCGTCAAAGTCTCCGCCCAAGGGGCCTTCCCCCTCTTTTTTACCTGCCACGCCGGCGTGACCGGTGATCACCGGCGGATCTGCAAAGGAGACGGTCTTTCCTTTTTTGTGCATAAAAAAAAACACCTCGATATAGTATATCCGAGATGTTGTACTTTATCGCTTAGCCAAGAATTTCTTTTAAGATCTTGGTAACTTCCGCCGCCGGTGCCTTGCCGCGTACGCGCGCATACACTGGCCGATCAGGAAGTTAAAGGAAGCAGCCTTGCCGCCCTTGTACTCATTGACGGCTTTTTCATTCTGTGCCAGCACATCCTGGACCACCTTGCGAATGGCGCCGGTGTCGCTGACCATTTCCATTTTGTTCTGCTTCACATATTCGTCCGGATCCACATTGTCTGTAAACACGGCAGCCAGCACTTTCTTAGCGCTGTCCCGGCTGATCTTGTTGCCATTTTGCAGCTGAATGATACGACCCAGAGCGTCCGGGTTAAAGCGCATATCCTCCGGCAAGGTTTGGCTGTCGTTGAGGAGCTTCATCACCTCGCCCATGATCCAATGGGCGCTGTCCTTGGGATTGCCGGTGATCTCTACCGTGCGCTCAAACAACCGCACATAAGATACAGAAGAGCAGATCATATCCGTATCATAATCCGTCAAGCCATACTCGCTCTTATACCGAGCCTTTTTGGCCTCCGGCAGTTCCGGCAACTGCTGGCGAATGGTGTCAATGTATTCGTCCGACAATTCGATGGGCGGCAGATCCGGCTCCGGGAAATACTTATAATCCTGGGCGTCCTCCTTGCTGCGCATAGCGTAACTGGTGCCCTTGGCGTCGTCCCAACGGCGGGTCTCCTGCGTTACGGCGCCACCGTCCTCGATCACCTCGATCTGGCGCTGGGCCTCGCTCTCAATGGCGTTATGAATGGCGCGGAAGGAGTTAATATTTTTCATCTCCGTGCGGGTGCCGTACTCGGTGGCGCCCACCGGCATCACAGACACATTTACATCCGCCCGCAGAGAACCCTCCTGCATTTTGCAGTCAGACACACCGCAGAACTGCAAGATGGCCCGCAGCTTTCCACATACTCTACCCCCTCATCGGCGCAGGCAATATCCGGCTCGGACACAATCTCCAGCAGCGGAACGCCGCAGCGATTGTAGTTCACCAGCGTGCAGTCGCTCCACTCATCGTGCACCAGCTTGCCGGCGTCCTCCTCCATGTGGATCTCCTTGATCCGCACTTTCTTGGTGCCGCCGTTGATTTGGTCCGTGATCTCCACATAGCCATTTTGACAAATGGGCAGATACAGCTGGCTAATCTGGTATGCTTTGGGCAAATCGGGGATAAAAAATAAATTCTTACGGTCAAATTTATTGTACCGGGTGATGGTGCAGTTGGTAGCCAAACCGGTGCGCACCGCGTATTCCACCACTCGCTCATTCACCACCGGCAGTGTGCCCGGCATACCGGCGCAAATCTCACAAACATGGCTGTTGGGTTCGCCGCCAAACGCCGTAGAGCAGTTGCAAAAATCTTGGTCTTGGTGGAGACGTTCCGTATGGACCTCCAAACCGCAAACGGTATTGTATTCCATTACAGCGCCTCCTTTTCCGTTACCGGGGACTGCTTGTGATAGTCGGTCACGCTCTGGAACGCATGACCGGCGCAAAGAATGGTCTCCTCCTCAAAAGGACGACCGATCAGCTGCATACCTACCGGCATACCCTGGGTGTCAAACCCGCAGGGCAGCGCCAGGGAGGGCAAACCGGCAATGTTGATCATAACCGTATAAATATCACCCAGGTACATAGCCAGCGGGTCGGACAGTCCCTGACCCATAGGCAGCGCCGTGGTGGGTGCCACCGGCCCAGCAAAAAGTCATAAGGCCTTAAAGGCGTCGTCAAAGGCCTGACAGATCAGACCCTTTGGCCTGCAAGGCTTTCTTATAATAAGCGTCAAAGTAACCGCTGGAAAGTACAAAGTTGCCCAGCATGATGCGCTTTTTCACTTCCATACCGAAGCCCTCGGAGCGGGACTTAAAGTAAACTTCCCGCAGAGAGTGCGCCTCCGGCGATTTGTAGCCGTATTTAATACCGTCAAACCGGGACAGATTGGAGCAGGCCTCGGCGCAGGCGATAATATAATAAGTGGGAATGGCGTACTTCACAATGGGGAGAGAAAAGATCTCTACCGTGGCGCCCAAATCGGTCAGTGTGTCGGCAGCGGCGCGCACAGCGGCGGCCACCTGCGGGTCAATACCCTCGCCGAAGTAACCTCCGGAATACCGATCTTCTTGCCCTGCACATCCTTGGCGTTCCACACAGCGTTCAGATCCAAACGGCCGCCGGTCATAGAGGTGCCGTCCTTGGGATCCTTGCCTCGGATCACATCAAACACCGCCGCCACATCCGCAGCCGAATGGGCAATGGGCCCGATCTGATCCAAAGAAGAAGCATAAGCGATCAGGCCATACCGACTGACTGCGCCGTAAGTGGGCTTCAGCCCGGTGACACCGCAGAATGAACAAGGCTGACGAATAGAACCGCCGGTATCGGAACCCAAAGCCACAACTGCCTCCTTGGCTGCCACAGCCGCTGCTGCGCCGCCGGAGGAACCGCCGGGCACCCGGTCCGTGTTCCAGGGATTTTTGGTTGCACCGTAAAAGGAAGTCTCCGTGGTGGAGCCCATAGCAAACTCGTCCATATTCAACTTACCCAGGGGGATCATGCCCGCAGCGTGCAGCTTTTCAATCACCGTTGCGTTATAAGGCGGCTTAAAGCCGGTGAGAATCTTAGACGCACAGGTGGTCAGCTGACCTTTGGTACAGATATTATCTTTGATACCAATGGGCACACCGGCCAGCGGGGACAATGCCTCCCCGGCGTTGATCCGGCTCTGTACCGTCTCAGCCTGCTGCAAAGCAGCCTCTTTATTCAGTGAGGTGTAGCAGTTATAAGTGCCGTCCTTGCTGTCAATGGCAGCGGTGACAGCCTCTACCGCCTCCGGCGCAGACAGCTCGCCTGCTTTTATCTTTTGCGCCAGCTCGGCTGCGCTCCATTCAAAACATTCATGCTGCGCCCTCCTTACTCTACCGTCTTAGGCACCACAAAGGCGCCGTCCTGGCTCTCCGGTGCATTGGCCACCACTTCTTCCGGGGTCATGTGCACCTCCACCTGATCCTTGCGGAACACATTGGTCACCGGGAAGCAGTGGCTCTTGGCCTCTACCCCGTCGGTGTCCAGCTGGCTCAAGGTGTCGATATAAGTAAGCAGTTCCTGCAACTGGTCGCCAACGGTGGCTTCCTCCGCAGGGGTCAATTCAATTCTGGCCAAACTCTCCAGATACTGGATCAGTTCCGGTGTGATCTTCATACGCTAACCTCGATCTATCTATCGTTCTATACGCTCCGTTACGCTTTCGGTGCCGGGCGGCGCAGCTTAATGTGTGCCTCTCGCAGCTGCATTTCGCTAACGGTATTGGGTGCGCCCAGCAGCATATCCTGGGCATTGGAGTTCATAGGAAATGCGATTACCTCGCGAATGTTGTCCTCATCCCGCAGCAACATGATCAGCCGGTCTACGCCGGGTGCCATTCCTGCATGGGGCGGTGCGCCGTAATGGAATGCGTTAAACAGCGCGCCAAACTTCTCTTCCACATCCTGGGCAGTATAACCGGCCATCTCAAGGCTTGATCATCACATCCGGGGCGGTGGTTACGCACACGCCGGAGGACAGCTCCACGCCGTTACACACAATGTCGTACTGATAAGCCTTGATCTCCGTGGGCTCCTGGTGCAGCAGCGCGTCCATCTCGCCCTGGGGCATAGAGAACGGATTGTGCGTAAAGATCAGCTTGCCGTCATCGTCCCGCTCAAACATGGGGAAATCGGTAATAAAGCACAAGTCGAACCGATCCTTGTCGATCAAATCCAGGCGACGACCTAACTCGGTACGGATCTGACCGGCAAGGTCATTGACGATCCGAATGTTGTCGCAAATAAAGAACAGGGTGTCGTCCGTTTTCAGGTTCAGCATGGTGCGCAGTTCCTCTTTCTTCTCGGGAGACAGGAACTTGTCAATGGGGCCTTTATAGCTGCCGTCCTCTTGAACGGTGATGTAGCCCAAGCCCTTCATGCCAATGTCCATGGCAAAGCCAGCATCTTCTCGTACCAGCCCTTAGACTGCCCCGCACAGTCCGGCACCACGATACCTCGCACCGGACGACCCTTAAAAGGCTTAAACTCTACGGTACTGAAATATTCGGTCAGATCATGGATGATCAGCGGGTTGCGCAAATCCGGCTTGTCCGTGCCGTATTTCAGCATGGACTCGGCGTAAGGAATACGCACAAGCGCCGGGGTCACTTTCTTGTCAGAGAACTTGGTGAAGGTGTCATACAGCACCTCTTCCGCCACGGCAAACACATCTTCCTGGGTGGCAAACGCCATTTCAAAATCCAGCTGATAGAACTCGCCGGGGAGAGCGGTCCGCTCTGGCGTCCTCATCACGGAAGCAGGGCGCAATTTGGAAATACCGGTCAAAGCCGGAGGTCATCAACAGCTGTTTAAAACTGCTGGGGGCGGCCTGGGGGCAGCGGCATAAACTTGCCCTCGTGCTTACGGGAGGGAATGATAGTAGTCCCG
>ENA-OQAL01000292-OQAL01000292.1-human-gut-metagenome-genome-assembly--contig:-NODE-292-length-12673-cov-4.126176_pt1 | contig 12673 bp, 12 predicted proteins | sample MGYA00242491_ERZ504519 | MGnify/ENA primary metagenome ERZ504519 (study PRJEB26092, sample SAMD00036260) | human gut metagenome | host: Homo sapiens | study: EMG produced TPA metagenomics assembly of... | reverse complement strand
CTTTGTATGCCGATGGAAAAAGAACGTAATCAGTTTGATATACAGATGCTCTCTGGCTTGAAGAAAGCTATACATGAGGTGGACTGTCTGCCGCGTGGAGGATTTGTGATGAAGGTTCAAATGAAAACTAGTCTATTAGATGATTTATTGTGAAGAATGCCTGTACGCTATGAAAATAACGTCAGTCATTCTTTTATGTTTTCTTGCCGGGAACTATATGTTTTAGTTCCGGAAATGTAGGTTTCCCGGATGTGAACCGTATGGCTTATGGGAGAGAAACGTAGAAAGTGCTTTGAGAGTATATGTTTATCATCTGGCAGTTATATAAAAGTCTTTTCGGAAAATGTGATTATAATGACTAGTGTGAGTATAACCGGCGATATTCTTGGGGAGTCATACCTGTGACTTTTTTGAACAGGCGGTTGAAATAAGAATAGTCCTCAAATGCCAATTGAAAAGCAATTTCTTTAACAGCTAGTTCTTCAGTAAGTAAAAGCAACTGAGCTTTTTCTATCTTTTTTTGATTGACATATTGTAACGGAGTAGTTCCCATTCCTTTCTTGAAAAGCCGGATAAAGTGGTCTTTGGAAAGGCAAGAGATTTCTGCGAGCTTTTCCAATTCAATTTCTTCTGCAATATGTTTATGGATATAGCGTACAGCCTTGGCAATTCGGTTGTCTTCCATTTCATTTTTAGGCTGGGCATATTTTAGGAAATGTGACAATAGTTGCAGTACAATGCCTCTTGATTCTACTTTGTCACAGAAGGCTCGTTGCCTGTTTCTAAGTAGATTTCTCATGAGTGTAGGATTGTTGTCATAGGTTGTCGGGTCTGACTTCTGAAGATTCATGTGTGGATTAATTTCACATAAAACGTTGGAAAAGAGATAAATCAAGTGGACTTGCCTCTATTTCTAACGGGAACTTCCAGTGTTCCAGCCAGTCGTCTTCTGAGTAGTGATCTTCATAAATATGTAAGTAGTAGTGCTCGAAATGTGAATCGCAGATATTGGTATGCACTGTAAATGATGGAATAAAATACATGTGATGCGGATATAGAGTATGTATTCCATCGGGTAATTCTATCTGTGCGGTACCTTCTGTGATATAATATAAAACGTGTAAACGGACTGTTTACGTTTTCCAATTCCAGTCGGCATTATGTATAGCCAGTCCCACATTCAGGACGAGTGGATGCATTTGTTCTACTTGCAAGTTCATAAGCAATTCTTTTTCGCCCTAAAATTACATGATTATTTTTTCTTTTCCGAATGACTCCTTTAATAATCGATATTTGTCAATAAAAATCGATATAGTCACATTCGAATCTCAATTGAAATTCTTTTTTGTTTTTGTCGATATTGACACATAAAACGCTTTAGTTTAATCCTATCCCTTGTTTTAAACTTCTCCGTACATTTGTTTTTGTAAAAAACACAATCAGAATAATACTTATGAAAGCAAAGCTTATATTCGCCTCTTTATTTTTATCCATGGCCGGATTGTCGGCACAGACTTATCAGGTACCAGTATCGGAACAGGATGAACCGATGATGAAAGGAAAGTTTGAACCCACATGGAGTTCATTGGAAAACTATCAGGTGCCGGAATGGTTCCGTAACGTGAAATTTGGTATATGGGCTCATTGGGGACCGCAGTGTGTGGAAGGTTCAGGCGACTGGATGGCTCGTTCCATGTATATGGAGGGTACTCGTGAGTATGAATATCATGTAAAACACTACGGACACCCGTCGGAAGTGGGTTTCAAGGATATTATTCCCTTGTGGAAGGCGGAAAACTGGGACCCGGATAAGCTGGTAGCCTTTTATAAGAAAATAGGTGCCCAGTACTTCTTTGCTTTGGGTAATCATCATGACAACATGGACTTGTGGGACAGCAAGTATCAGCCATGGAATTCAGTGAATATGGGGCCGAAGAAAGATATTTTGGCCGGATGGGAAAAAGCGGCAAGAAAATACGGATTGTATTTTGGAGTCAGCTTGCATGCCGACCATGCGTGGAGCTGGTATGAGCCTTCTCAGCGTCATGATACGAAAGGTCCGAAGAAAGGAATTCCATACGATGGAAAACTGACCAAAGCAGACGGAAAAGGAAAATGGTGGGAAGGATACGATCCGCAGGATTTGTATGCACAGAATCATCCATTGAGTGAGAACAGCTGGGATAACGGAATGATTCACCGCCAGTGGGCTTGGGGCAATGGAGTTTGTGTACCGAGCCAGGAATATTGTACAAACTTCTATAACCGTACACTCGATGTGATCAATCGCTATAATCCCGATTTGCTGTATTTTGATGTGACAGTAGCACCTTTCTATCCGGTGAGTGACGCGGGATTGAAGATTGCGGCTCATTTCTACAACCACAATATGGCTACTCACAAAGGGAAACTGGAAGCGGTGATGTTTGGTAAGATTCTTGATGAAAATCAGCGAAAAGCTTTGGTGTGGGACGTAGAGCGCGGTGCTCCCAATAAAATTATCGATCAGCCGTGGCAGTCATGTTCCTGCATTGGCGGATGGCATTACAATACGTCTATTTACGAGAAAAACGAATATAAATCAGCGGCATACGTAGCTAAACTGTTGGTAGACATTGTGAGCAAGAATGGAAATCTGTTGCTGAGCGTACCTCTGCGTGCAGATGGAACTTTCGATGAAAAAGAAGAGAAAATCCTGAATGAATTTGGGGCATGGATGAACATTAACAAGGAAGCTATTTATGATACTCGTCCGTGGGTAGTGTTCGGGGAAGGTCCGATTGCGGAAGAAGATATTCCGCTCAATGCTCAGGGATTCAATGAAGGTTCTTACAGTCAGGCAGGAGCAAAGGAAATCCGTTTCACACAGACTCCGAAATATTTGTATGCTACTGTGCTGGCATGGCCGGCAGACGGAAAGGTAAACATCAAGTCACTGGCTGCAGACAGTAAACTTTATGAAGGAAAGATTCGTAAGGTGGAATTATTAGGATACGGAAAAGTCGATTTTGTCCGTACCGCCGAAGGCTTGTCGATTACGCTTCCTGCACAGCCGTTGAATCAGATTGCTCCCGTATTGCGAATCGCGAAATAATAAAATGTAACAAGATGGAAGGATATAGAGTAAAAGAGTACGGTATGCCCGTCAAGCGATATTGTCAGGCATTGGATTTGAAAAACAACCCGGAACTGATAGCGGAATACCGGAAGATACATAGTCGTGAAAAAGCCTGGCCGGAAATTCGGGCGGGAATCCGTTCAGTGGGGATACTGGAAATGGAAATCTATATCGTAGGCTGCAAGTTGTTCATGATTGTGGAAACACCGCTTGATTTTGACTGGGATAGCGCGATGAAACGCCTGGCACAGTTACCCAGACAGGCCGAATGGGAAGACCATGTGGCACGTTTTCAGGAATGTGTATCGGGAAGCAGTTCTGCCGAGAAATGGCAGTTGATGGAGCGTATGTTTTATTTGTATGAATCTTAAAAAGTTATCACTATGGAATACCATGAAATAGGAAAAACGGGGATGAAGGTATCCTCTTTGAGTTTCGGAGCTTCTTCTTTGGGGGGAGTCTTCCATGACATTAAAGAAAAAGAAGGATTGGAAGCGGTGTTTACCGCCATTGATTTGGGAATGAATTTTATCGATGTGTCTCCTTATTACGGACATTATAAGGCTGAAACGGTATTAGGGAAGGCTTTGAAGGAGATTCCTCGCGACAAGTATTATCTCTCTACGAAGGTAGGACGTTATGGAAAAGACGGGGTAAATACCTGGGATTATTCCGGAAAGCGGGCTACGGAGAGCGTGTACGAGAGTATGGAACGCCTGCATGTGGACTATATCGACCTGATTAATGTGCACGACATTGAGTTTGCCGACTTGAATCAGGTGGTTAATGAGACTTTGCCGGCTTTGGTGGAGTTAAGAGAGAAAGGGATAGTAGGTCATGTGGGTATCACCGACCTGCAACTGGAGAACCTGAAGTGGGTGATTGACCATTCACCGGCAGGAACGGTAGAGTCGGTGCTGAACTTCTGTCATTATTGCTTGTGTGATGACAAGCTGGTCGATTTTCTGGACTATTTTGAGTCGAAAGGTATTGGGGTAATCAGTGCCTCTCCATTGTCTATGGGTTTGTTGACCGAAAGAGGTGTACCGTCATGGCATCCGGCTCCTCAGCCGTTGGTAGAGGCTTGCCGAAAGGCTATGGAGCATTGCAAGAGTAAGAATTATCCGATAGAAAAACTGGCCATGCAGTATGCTGTGAGCAATCCGCGCATTGCTACAACGTTGTTCAGTACGGCCAATCCGCAGAATGTGAAGAAGAATGTGGCTTACATAGAGGAACCGATGGATGAAACTTTGGTGCGTGAAGTGCGTGAAATTATCGGCGACCAGTTCCGTGTAAGTTGGGCTAATTCTTAAAGGAGGAATTTGTATATGGGGTTTATAATAATCGATGCACATTCTCATTTGTGGTTGAAGCAGGATACGGTGGTTGAGGGACTTCCTATCCGCACCTTGGAGAATGGAAGGTCATTGTTCATGGGGGAAGTGAGACAGATGCTTCCCCCGTTCATGACCGATGGAGTAAACAGTGCCGAAGTGTTCTTATCTAACATGGACTATGCGCAGGTGTCTGCGGCCGTGGTGACACAAGAGTTTATTGACGGTTTTCAGAATGACTATTTGGCTGAGGTTGCGGCTCGTTATCCCGACCGTTTCTTTGTATGCGGAATGTGTGAGTTCCGTAAGCCGGGATATCTGGATCAGGCGCGTCAGCTTATTGCACGGGGGATTCCAGGGGATTAAGATTCCTGCACAGCGCTTGCTGCTCAAAGAGGGGCGTGTAAGACTGAATTGTGAGGAAATGATGCAGATGTTCCATCTGATGGAGCAGAACGGGGTGCTGCTTTCCATTGACATGGCCGACGGAGCTACACAGGTGGGCGAACTGGAGGAGGTAATTCAGGAGTGTCCTAAGTTGAAGGTGGCCATCGGGCATTTTGGTATGGTAACCCGTCCTCAGTGGAAGGAACAGATTAAGTTGGCGCGTCATCCTCATGTACGTATTGAATCGGGAGGAATTACCTGGTTGTTCAATGACGAGTTTTATCCGTTTAAGGGGGCGGTAAGAGCCATTCGTGAGGCTGCTGAGCTGGTCGGCTTTGAGAAATTGATGTGGGGGTCGGATTATCCGCGTACCATTACGGCCATTACCTACCGCATGTCGTACGACTTTGTGAGTAAGTCCGCAGAGTTGACGGAAAGAGAGAAAGCCCTCTTCTTAGGAGAAAATGCCCGCAGTTTCTATGGCTTCCATAATCTGTCGGAACTTCCTTACATCAAGAATATGTCGGAATAAAAAACGGGGAAATGATGAAAAATAATAATAGCTATAAACTGCCGCTTGCACTGGTTTTCAGCCTTTTCTTTTTGTGGGCTATCAGTAGTAACCTGCTGCCTACCATGATTCGGCAGCTGATGAAGACTTGCGAACTGAATACCTTTGAAGCGTCCTTTACGGAAACAGCTTACTGGCTGGCGTATTTTATTTTCCCGATTCCGATAGCCATGTTCATGAAGCGGTATAGCTACAAAGCTGGTATTATTTTCGGCTTGGTGTTGGCGGCAGCAGGTGGTCTGTTGTTCTTTCCGGCTGCCATGTTGAAGGAATATTGGGCTTATCTGTGCATCTTCTTTGTTATTGCTACCGGGATGTGTTTTTTAGAGACCGCAGCCAATCCGTACGTAACGGCTTTAGGTGATGCGGCTACAGCTCCTCAACGACTGAATCTGGCGCAGTCATTTAACGGGCTCGGAGCTTTCATAGCAGCCATGTTTTTGAGTAAACTGATATTGAGTGGCACGCACTATACGCGTGAAACGCTTCCGGCAGATTATCCGGGCGGATGGGAAGCCTATATCCAGTTTGAGACGGATGCTATGAAAACTCCTTATCTGGCATTGGCGGTATTGCTGCTGGTTATTGCGGGAATCTTTATTTTCTCTAGGTTGCCTAAGATTGGAGATGAAGGGCAGCGGGGCACTTCTAAGGAAAAACTGATTGATTTCAGTGTATGGAAGCGGTCGCATCTGCGGTGGGGCGTCATTGCACAGTTTTTTTTATAATGGCGGACAGACGGCTATCAACAGCCTGTTTTTAGTCTATTGCTGTTCGTATGCCGGAATTTCGGAGTCGGAAGCTACCACCTATTTCGGTTTGTATATGCTGGCTTTCCTGCTGGGACGATGGATTGGTACCGGACTGATGATTCGTTTCCGTCCGCAAGATATGTTGCTGGTCTATGCATTGGTGAATATTCTGCTTTGTGCCGTAGTTGCCGTGTGTGGAGGCTGGATTGGTCTGTATGCCATGCTGGGCATTTCGTTCTTCATGTCCATCATGTATCCTACCCAGTTTTCATTGGCACTGAAAGATTTGGGCAGTCAGACGAAAAGTGGCTCTGCTTTTCTGGTGATGTCGATAGTGGGTAATGCTTGCCTGCCCCAGTTTACGGCTTATCTGATGCACGTTAATGAACAGATGTATCATCTGGCGTATGTAGTTCCGATGGTTTGTTTCTTATTTTGCGCCTATTACGGGTGGAGAGGATACAAGGTATTGGATTGAAAATAGTCTATCTGAAAATAAAAATAACAAGAAAATGAAAGCGGTTCAAATTGCAGCTCCCCAGAAAATGGCGGTCGTAGAGATTGAGAAGCCTGAACTGAAGGCTGGGGAAATATTGGTAAAGATTGAATATGTAGGTTTCTGTGGTTCTGACCTGAATACTTATCTGGGGCGGAACCCGATGGTGAAAATGCCGGTCATTCCGGGACATGAAGTTGGTGCGGTAATAGATGTCGTAGGACCGGGCGTACCGGAGAGTTTTAAGAAGGGCATGAATGTGACACTGAATCCCTATACGAATTGTGGAAAATGTGCCTCGTGCCGGAACGGGCGGGTAAATGCCTGCGAACACAATGAGACGTTGGGCGTACAGCGTAACGGCGTGATGTGTGAATATGCGGTGCTTCCCTGGTCGAAAGTGATTCCGGCAGAGGGCATCTCTTCACGTGACTGTGCGTTGATTGAACCGATGAGCGTGGGCTTTCATGCGGTGTCACGCGGTCAGGTGATTGACAATGAGATAGTAATGGTGATAGGCTGTGGTATGGTTGGTATGGGAGCCATTGTACGTGCCGCCTTGCGTGGAGCTACCGTGATTGCCGTCGATTTGGATGACGAGAAATTGGCTCTGGCTCGTGAGGTAGGAGCTACGTATGTCATCAATTCACGCACGGAGAATGTGCATGAACGTGTGCAGGAATATTCAGGCGGCTTGGGAGCCGATGTGGTAATCGAGGCGGTAGGCAGTCCGGCCACTTACGTGATGGCGGTCGATGAGGTCAGCTTTACGGGACGCGTGGTATGTATCGGTTATGCCAAGAGCGGGGTAGAATTTCAGACGAAATACTTTGTACAGAAAGAGTTGGACATCCGTGGCTCCCGAAACGCATTGCCAGCTGATTTCCGTGCTGTAATACATTATATGAAAACAGGAAATTGTCCGGTAGAAAAATTGATTTCAAGCATTGTGTCACCCGAAAATGCATCGGAAGCCATGGAAGGCTGGGCGGTGAATCCGGGTAAGGTATTCCGTATTTTGGTAAAATTCTAAAAAGCCTCAGAAAAGGAAGATTTGAGGTTCATGTGTTTAATAATAGCGTACTTGCGTTTCTCGAAGAAGTGCAAGTACGTTTTTTTTTATGTCAGATTGTTCCGTTTGTGTGCTGAAAAGTTGTACTTTTGGCATATCTTACAAGTTTATTTTAATCAACCATAAATTAATGCGTAGATGAACACAAAAAGCATCTTTTTAGCTCTGTGTTGTCTGACCGCCTTCTCATCCTATGCACAGCATGTACCAACCTTGGAGGAAGTGGTGAACGGAGGTCTGATTGTCACGAAGGGCGAAAGCCGGGTAAACTGGCTTTCAGAGGGGAACAGTTATTCAAAGAAGGAGAAAAATCCGGCTGGGGGATACGACATCGTTTCGTATACGCCCGGTAAGAACAAGCGTGAGGTACTTATTCCTGCTTCCATGTTCGTAAAGCCGGGTACTTCCGACACGTTGTCTGTCCGTAGTTTTAGTTTTGACACCTCCCATAAGCAGGTTTTGGTATATACCAATACACGGCGTGTCTGGAGGTATGATACGCGCGGAGACTATTGGGTATTGAACATGGAAACGGGCAAGTTGAGGCAATTAGGAGCACAGTTGCCAGAGAGCAGTCTGATGTTTGCCAAATTCTCGCCCGATGGTACACGTGTGCTTATGTCAGCGGAAACAATATCTATGTGGAGTATGTTTCGACGGAAAGGTTGTACAGTTGACCCGCGACGGAAGTAATACGATTGTGAACGGTACATTCGACTGGGTGTACGAGGAAGAATTCTCTTGCCGTGACGGCTTCCGCTGGAGTCCCGATGGCAAGTACATAGCCTATTGGCAAAGCGATACAGAAGGTACTGGGTGGTTTGACATTATCAACAATGTCGATTCGCTTTATCCGAAAATCCTTCGTTTCCCTTATCCGAAGGCCGGAACTACGAACTCGACGGTTAAGGTGGGATACGTAGCAGCTTCCGGTGGAGAGACTACATGGATTGATCTGCCCGGTGACCCTCGTCAGAATTATATCATGCGAATGGATTTTATACCGGAAAGCATGATTTGTTTATTCAGCAGATGAACCGTCCGCAGAACACGAACAAGGTGTGGATTGCTACTATTGGAGGCGGTGCTCCGAAGAATATCCTGACAGAGACAGATGCCGCATGGGTGGAAACAAATGATCAGGTGACCTGGCTGAAGAATAATACTTACTTTACCTGGCAGAGTGAACGAAGCGGCTGGCGTCATCTTTACCGTGTAAGTCGTGACGGAAAAGATGTTCAGCCATTACCAAAGGGGAGTTCGACTTTATCGAACAGGTGGGCATGGACGTGAAGAAAGGTCTCGTCTATTTCATTGCTTCACCCGATAATTATACCCAGCGGTATCTTTATTCTGCCGAGTTGTTAGGAAAGGGTGAAGTGAAACGCCTCAGTCCGATGGATGAGCAGGGACAGCATCGGTACGATTTGTCTCCCGACGGGAAATATGCGGTACATACGTTCAGCAACTCTGTGACTCCTCCTCGGATAGAGATGGTGGCCTTGCCTTCTCATAAAACGGTGTCGGTCATTGAAAATAACGAGGAAGCTGCATCGCAGTATCAGCAACTTCAGTTGAGTCCGAAGGAGTTTGTCAAAACCCGTTCCGGAGACCTGCAACTGGATGCATGGATGATCAAGCCCGTTAATTTTGATCCGTCGAAGAAATATCCGGTCATCATTGATGTGTACGGTGAACCTGCCGGCTCTACGGTGCAGGATGTATGGCAGGGAGGTGACCTGTGGCATCGGTACCTGGCTAATCAGGGATATATTGTAGTCAGCATTGAGAACCGTGGGGCTGCGGCTCCTCGCGGACGGGAATGGAGAAAGTGTATCTATGGAGAGGTAGGAACTTTTGCTTCGCAAGACCAGGCGCAAGGAATTCTGGACTTGGCCCGTCAGTATTCATTCATTGATACTTCCCGTATCGGTATTACAGGCTGGAGCGGAGGAGGCAGCCAGACATTGAATTGTATGTTCCGCTATCCGGATGTATTCTGTACGGGTATTGCCATTGCCTTCGTATCCGACCAGCGGTTGTATGACACGATTTATCAGGAACGTTACATGAATACACCGCAGGCAAATCCGGAAGGTTATCGTAAGGGTTCTCCTATTACATACGTAGAGGGGCTGAAAGGTAACCTGCTGCTTATTCATGGTACGGGTGACGACAATGTGCATTACCAGAGTTGTGAGATGCTGGTGAATGAGCTGGTGAAACACGGTAAGGTATTTTATCAGCTGTCCTATCCCATGCGTTCACATTCCATCAGTGAGCGGGAAGGCACCACGTATCACCTTCGCAAGTCTATGACAGATTATTTCTTGAAGAATCTTCCGGCAGGAGGACGATAAAATTAAAAAAGACAGGCTAATCTCGATTTTGAGGTTGGCCTGTTTTTAGTACATTATTTATTAAGAATCTCTATACATCGTGCTAGCATAGAAGCATTGTTGACCACAATGATATGAAGTCTTTTTCGGGCTCGAGTAATAATTTGGTATAACATTTGCCTTTGTGAATAATATTGGTTACTGGCCGTTAGCTTTCCGTTTTTTGTATATTTGAAATGTTCATCAATTACAATGGCCACATTGTTAAATTCCTGCCCTATCACAGAATGTGCACACATTTTGTTACTGGGAAAGTATTTTCATAATCGAAAATAGAACGTGTTCCAGGTGTATAACTAGGAATTTCCCATCCTTCATTTAGCAGAGTTTGTAGCAATATTTTTGCAGAAAAGTAGTCTTTACAATATGTAAGCTCAATGTGTGGATATGTAATGCCTGGAATATTTGTTTGAGAATCGAAAAGTTGTTTTATAAAAAACGCAATTTCTTTGTTTGTCCGTATTTTGTTTGTCAATATGTATGGAGTGCATGATAGTTCTTCTTCTAATCCTTTTTTTTTAAATTAATTATTCTTTTTCGTTGTCGCTCAAATATTGCTTTTCATCGTAGGAAAATATGCATTTTATATTTAATGTACCTATTTCTTCCGTATATTTATTAAACTGCTCTGGTCGCATACGTTGAGCTTCATCGATGATAACTAAATCATAATCAGAAAAACTGGGAGCATATCTAGGCATATGTATATGCCATTTGTATTTATTTTTTAATAGTTCATGACCTGCATTAAGTTGGGCACAGTGCAATATAAGTACTTCATGACCAACTTGAATTGCTTTTTTTTGGCGATATGATAAGTTAAGAGTGTCTTGCCTGTACCTGCTCCTCCTGTAAGTGCGATGAAGTTTGTGGTTTTTATCGGCTAATTGCTTTTGTATGGCTTTGCATATTTCTTCTTGTTGTATAGTGAGAAAATATTCTTCGTTTATGAATCTGTCAGTAGAATTGAATGGAGAAATCAGATAATTAGAAGGTTCGAATACCTCATCAATGTGATTCAGGTACATAATTTTCTGTGATGATAAATCATCGCATAGCTCATGAAAGTCGATTTCTCTGGTAATAGGCCCACTTTTGTCTATCATGAGTTTGTATAATTTGTTCTCATTTAATACATAAGTATAAATATGAGTTTTCTTTTTCTAGGAAACTGAGATAATATTTATTTTTTACTTGTTGCTTTAGTATCTTTTCTGGTGAACTTTTTTGTTTTTATTTCAATGTTGACTAGGTAGTTGGTGCCAAAACGGAGTAAGTCGAATTCTTTTCCTATCTGAGGAATTGAGTAGCCTAGATAGTAATTGCTGGTGACCGTAATGTCGGCTGTATGTTTAAATATATTGTTTATCAGTCCTTCTATGCCATCAAGTTCATAATCTTTAATGCCATTTAATCCTCCTACAATGATTCCGTAGCTATTCATTAATTTCTGGAACAATGAAGATTCTAGATTTCTATAAGCTTCAATGACGGATTGGAGATTAATATGCTTCATGGATGTCGGTTTTTGTTAGAGTTAAGATTTATAAATTCTTTTAAGTTTTGTGGCGTTGCTTGTATTTGTCTGTTAGGTGGCAAATATATGAATCCTTTCAAGTTTAGAGAAATAAATTTCGTGTTTTATAATCGTCTTGTTAATGGGTTAGAGATTTAAAAAGGAATGATGACACTTAAAAATAGTATTAATATTCTTTAGTTCGGGTTATAAATCTTCAGGCATGGGGATGACAAGGATAGACTCACTACACCGGATTCCGTAGAATACGTCACGAACCCGCCCCTGCTGGGGTATCAGAATACCCTTTTCTACCAGATCTTTTATATCGCGTGCTGCTGTATCCGGTGATACCTTTACACGTTTTGCCCAGTTTTTAGCCGTCAGTTTGCCGGGATAACCGTCCAAATATAAATTCAAGACTTCACGTTGTCGTTCGGACAGGGCTGTTTCGGCATGGGTTTGCCAGAATATGGCCTTGTTAAGAACATTCGACAATGTTTCGTCGGATTGCTCGACGGAACGGAGCAGGCAGTCAAGATACCAGATAATCCATTCAGTAATTTCACAATCTCCCTTCTGCGTTTTCTCCAATATGTCGTAATACTGTTTTTTTATCCTTATTTATCTGATGGGAGATACTGAAGAAACGCATCTTTGAGTCTTCAGCCTGTGAAAGTGCCATATCAGCAATGGCTCGTCCGATTCGTCCGTTTCCGTCATCGAAAGGATGGATACAGACAAGCCACAAATGGCTATCGCCGATTTGACATAGCCGTTATGTACATCTGAATTGAACCAGTCCAGAAACCGATTCATTTCTTTGTCTATTCTTTCAGGAGCAGGCGCTACATAATGTACCTTTTCCCGACCGAACATTCCAGAAATAACTTTCATCTCTCCACTGCGGTATCGGGCTACATCTATTTTCGTTGGACCGCTCCATCCGGTAGGAACAGGCAGTTGTGCCAGCCAAAGAGTCTTTCATGGGTAAGCGGACTGTTGAAATTGACGGTTGCATCAAG
>ENA-OQAL01000291-OQAL01000291.1-human-gut-metagenome-genome-assembly--contig:-NODE-291-length-12708-cov-2.350767_pt1 | contig 12708 bp, 16 predicted proteins | sample MGYA00242491_ERZ504519 | MGnify/ENA primary metagenome ERZ504519 (study PRJEB26092, sample SAMD00036260) | human gut metagenome | host: Homo sapiens | study: EMG produced TPA metagenomics assembly of... | reverse complement strand
ATGATTTTTTGTAATGTTAATAATGCTGGTGTACAGAAAAATGTTATTGGGATAAATGGATTAGCAGATCTTTCTTTTTTCTCCCACAGCTTATCATGGTGTTGTAGCATCTGTAATATCTCCGGGTAATTTTTAATGGAGTAGGGCAGGTGATATATGATACTGTAGCATTCCCTAATATTCTTGGTGAATTGTATGTTATTGATTATGAATTGATATAGGAATAAGTTTCTTCGTTATTTTATGGCGTACAGTAGTATAGAAATAGAAAAAAACTGAAAATTGAATAGTAAATTTGTTTGCTCCATGTTACGTTTATTACCGCTTGTAATCGGGCTTTGCGCAGACTTTATGTCCTGAAGGCTTTTTAGTACCCCTTCCATTTGGAAGATTTTGACAGCAGCGATGAAGGTGGTGGAGGATATATCCGGCTGGAGGCTTTTCAGTGTGTTCTCCGATGGCTGATATCCTCTCATCTTCAGTTCCAGAATGGTATTGAAGTCATCATTTCGCATAGCCTTCATGAAAGCCTCCTCTTGTTCGTTGGCAATGTCCGGATTTGGATCGTATGCAGTTGCTTGCCGAACAAGAACAGACTTTTTATTAATGTAATAGTGTCGCTATTCGTCTGTTTTTATCTTCTAGCTAAAGGCAGTAACAACCGTTCCACAAGTTCTTTCTTGTTCTCAACGGGCATCTTGTTTCTGCCTTTGGCAATGACTTCAGCAGCCAAATCGCTTTTACGCCCGGCAATGTATTTCTGTCGCTTTCCGTTTATGAAGGCCTCGATACGGAAATCATGCCGGGTGTTTTCGATGATGTTGATTTCTGATACCAAAAAGCCATCCTCTGTCTCGTAGGGTTCGACAATGGTGGGCAGGTAGTGTTTCATGGTTTTTCCCTATGATCGGAGATACCAAACCGGAAAGATGCTCTTCGATGCGGTCTTTCCAATAGTCATCGATTTGATGATTGGTGGCATAATCGTAAAAATGGCTGATGGCAAGGCTGACTTCTTCGATTATCCTTTTCGCATTCTTTATTCCGTTCTGTTTGGCAAATTGCATCAGGTCATCTTCCGTGATGTCGTTATCTTTTCCTGCAATGCTCATGGAGTGTGCGTTTTCGTATGCCGCACCGTCCAAATTGGTGGTGAATGTCATGTCGTAGGCTGGGGTGATGTGCCATGTGCCGTTTCTTTCCATCAGGAAAGAGAAATTCTTGATGTGGTCATCCACATTGCCGCCCATGATATTGAATACCGTCCTACGGTAGAGTTCGGACTGTTCGCTTGCCGGGATGTTCAGTTTTCGGCAGACTTCAAACAAATCCTCATAGCTCGTTGCATCCGGATTCATGGCAGCAAGTGTCTGTGTATGTATCTTCTCTCCGTTTATCCTATCGTAACGCTCCGTCAGGAAGTGATGTTTTCCCTCAATTTGAATGAGTCGGGAAGGCATCATCGTAATCCCGGCTTCCTTTGCCATCTCATAATATACCATTTCCATTTGCGTGAACGGAAAATCGTCCCCTTCTGCAAACTTCAATATGTAGTAGGTATAGCCCTCCGGTAAAGGGACTTGGCCGAACGTATATCATGTGTCGTTTCATTGATGGCGATGATGGCTTTCGGGTGCTGCCCTCCGGCTGATGTACCTATCTCATAGATACTTTGCAGTTGCAGTGCTTCGTCATCTTGCACGGATATTTCCTCCCGTTCCTCAAAGATACGGCGTGCCAGTTGGTATAAACTCTCTATCTGGAGAGTGGAAGAGGATTCCAATCCAGGAGTGGCCGGGATGAACTCAAAGGCTCCCATTCCCCGTTTCCCGATGAAAGACAGTTTATCTACCGGTGTGAGTTTGCGCTTGGGGATATGGTTTTGTGCCGCCCATTGGTCGAAGACCATGTTACCCCACCGATCAGGCAATGAATCTGCCAAAAACGGTGGGAGACCTTGATAAGTCTTTTCTTTGTTTCCGAGTATGGGCATACCCTTTGCCGCCGGTCCTTTGACAGAAGCGGTCAGTGGGGCGATTTCCACTCCTTTCTTGATGAAATCCGGATGATAGTTGAAGACGGCTCTTTTGTTTCTTTCGTCCCAATAGAGCTTTCCGACTTCTTCTCCCCATAACATAACACTCACAACATTATTTTCCATGTCTTATCCTTTCGGCTTTTATTCATTATTCGTTCCATTGTATAGGCTGAAACAGGTATTTCCGGCATCAGATCATCCATCTGTTCCAGACAGTCCACTACTCGTAACAGGGCAAGAAAGTTGCCCATATTGATGTTATAGGCCTTCCCGTTCTCAAACTGGCGTAAGGTGATAAGGCTGACACCGGCTTTCTCGGCAGCCTCTTTTTGGGTGAGCCTATAGGTTAGCCTGTATTCCTTAAATCGTCTGCCCAGTTCCACTATGATTTCCGGATTGGCCATGGCTTGGGTGATGTGATTCGTTGTCATTTTACAAAGGTAAATATATTAATTGTTAAATCAAAATATGATATATAACAATTAATATATTTACTGTTATATTGAATTGTGCGCGATGTAGTTTGTGTGCTAATCCCCCAATTCCATGCTACGTTTATTGCCGCCTGTAATCGGGCTTTGCGCGGGTTTATGTCCTGAAGGCTTTTTAGCATCCCTTCCATTTGGAAGATTTTGGCGGCAGCGATGAAGGTGGTGGCGGATACATCCGGCTGGAGGCTTTTCAGTGTGTTCTCCGATGGCTGATATCCTCTCATCTTCAGTTTCAGAATGGTATTGAAGTCATCATTTCGCATAGCCTTCATGAAAGCCTCCTCTTGTTCGTTGGCAATGTCCGGCATATGGATCGTATGCAGTTGCTTGCCGAACAAGAGCAGGTTTTCTCCGATAAAATCGGCGTGTTCCGGCTTGACCCCGCAATCCTTGGCAGTCTCATGCCAATGCGATACGGTTTCCTGTATCTCTTCGATAATCTGTTTGTGTTTCCGGATACCCATGTTCTCACCTACCTTTTGCAGATCTTCCATCGTGAAATTGTCTTGTTTGCCGTTGAGTGACAGCTGGTGGCGGTTCGTCCATTTGCCGCCCGGTGTGTATGAGTAGCAGAGGTCGTATGCTGGGGCCAGTTTCCACTTCCCTTGTCTATCCATCAGGAAGATAAGTTCTTGCTATGGTCGTCATGGTTCCGGCTCATGACGTTGAACACCATTCTTCGGTATAGTTCCTCCTGCTCTGGATAAGGGAGGTTCATCTGCCGCATGATACGGAATATCTCTTCGTATGAATGGCGTTGGTCACGGTCATAGTGGGCAAGCCCGGCCAATGTCTGTACATGGATCTTCTCTCCGTCTTCCATACGGTCAAAACGTCGTGTCATAAAGTGATATGACTCTTTTTCCTGAAGTAACCGGCATTCCATCATATCGATACCGCAGGCTTTTGCCATCCGGTGATAGGCATATTCGATATTTCCTATTCCTTGTGGATTGTCCGTTATCTGCGTGTGTTCGCTGTATTTGCCGCCATCAAATTTCAACAGCCAATACCCGAATCCTTCAGGAGCTTTTACCTGTCCGGAGCGTACCTCTCCGGTAATATCGTTGTAGGCGATGATGGCCTTGGGCTTGGCACCTCCGGCAGATGTTCCCACTTTCAGTATATCCAGAATGTTTCTTCCTTCCTGGCGCAGTTGGACCTGAAAAGCCATTCTGTCCGTGAATACGGATTTGGCAAGCTCAGTCAGTTCCTCGATATGGAGCACTGATGATTCGTTCATGCCGTTGATTGGCGAGGACGGCTCAAACTCCAGTGCGCCCATGCCACGTTTGCCTACATAGCAAAGCCTGTCTAAAGGGGTAATCTCTTCTCCGGACAATCCCTTGCTGGCAAACCATTCATTGATGATCTGGTTTCCGAAAGTGTCCGGCAGTGAATCGGCAAACAGGCCGGGCAACCCCTTGAAACAGTCGGTACGGTTTTCAAGGAACCGGGTAGGGGGTGTTCCTGTACTGGCTGATGGGCATGATGATGGGAGAAATGTCAAGACCGGAGCGGATGAACTTCCGTTCATAGTCGAACAAGGCGGCATTGCTTTCCTTTTCCCAATAGAGAGAGCCTACGCTTTCTCCCCATAGCTTTACATCTACTATCAAATCATTCATGGTTATCTTGTTTTAAATGGCGTACACGGTAGCGTTTCTTTCCTTGCAGTTTTTTGAGCTCTATCGGGCTGACCCGGATTTCCGGTACCAGTTGCTCCAGGTTCTCCAGCAGGCCGAGCGAGCGGAGTACGCTGATGAACAACAGCAGCGATACCGATTTGCCCTTCTCGATGTTCGCAACGGTCAAGGGGCTTACACCGGAAGCGTTGCCAGTTCTTCCTGCGTGATATGCTGCCTGATACGTGTCTCTTTGATGCGCTGGCCGATTCTCATCAGCACAGCTGGATTGCTCATTTCATTCCACATGGTTGTTCCTTTTTTGCAAATATACAAATAATCCATGTAAATATATAGATTAACTTGAATATATGATGTTAATCTATATGAATACAATGATTATAGTTGCTTTATCGGCTGTTTTTTTTCTTTGAACTAGGATGAAAACTGACTAAAAATCACAATGTGTTGTGAATATGAAAGAGCTAGGAAAGATGATTAAAGAGTGCAGGAAGAGTTTGAAGGTCAATCAGCTGGAACTTCTCCGAACTGGCGGGCGTGGGCATCAATACGCTGGTGGCCATCGAGCGTGGAGAAGGCAATCCTAAAATTGGCTACTGCTTTCCATTGGAGTTGATTAAAGTGCGGAAAAATGTATAAGATTGCTTCTATTATCTGTTTATTTTAGTATATTTGTGCTTTAAATAAGTGCGGATAAATGTATTATACGCTGTTTTTACATGTATAAAAAATGCTGTTTGTAGATGAAAAGATTTGTTTTGCAACAACTTATAGAATGGAAAAACCGTGAGGATAGAAAACCTCTGATTTTAAATGGTGCCCGACAAGTTGGGAAAACATGGCTGCTCCATGAGTTTGCCAAACTTGAATACAAAAAAGAGGCTTATGTGGTATGCCGTAAGAATAACCTTGCACGCCAGCTTTTTTCTCAGGATTTCAATGTTGACAGAATTTTACGGGGGCTGCGTGCGATGACTTCCGTTGACATTACTCCGGGTGATACGCTTATTATCCTTGATGAGATACAAGATATCCCGGAAGCACTGGAATCTTTGAAGTATTTTAAAGAGGAGGTTCCGGAGTATCATATAGCTGTGGCAGGTTCACTTTTGGGGATATCCCTTCATCAGGATGTGTCTTATCCCGTAGGGAAGGTAAATGTCATCAATATATTTCCTATGAACTTTGAAGAGTTTCTTGTCGCCAAGGGAGAAGAAGAAGCTTGTAAATTGCTTATGAGTGGGGATTTTGAACGATAAGCCTCCTGCATGACAAATATACGGATCTCCTTCGGCAATATTATTATGTAGGTGGTATGCCGGAAGTTGTACTCAAATATGTAGAAACGGATTCCTTGCTGGAAGTCAGAAGAATACAGTCGGAGATTTTGCAAGGCTATGATCTTGACTTCTCAAAACATGCGCCCAAAAGAACAGGTTCCGCGTGTCCGAATGGTATGGAACAGCATTCCTTCCCAATTATTTAAAGAAAACAAGAAATTCATTTACGGAGCTTTGCGAAAAGGTGCCAGAGCCAATGATTTTGAGATGGCCATTCAATGGCTTGTAAATGCCGGGTTGTTGTATAAAGTGCCTCGATGTACCAAACCGGAGCTTCCGCTTGATATTTATGAAGACCTGTCGGCTTTCAAACTCTATATGGTTGATTTGGGGCTTATGGGTGCTATGGTCAAGACAGATCCGGCCCAAGTCTTGATTAAAAACGACATATTTAAGGAATACAAGGGAGGAATGACTGAACAGTATGTATTGCAGCAGATGAAAAGTAAGGGCGTGTCACCGATTTATTACCATAACACAGACAATTCGCGTCTTGAGTTGGATTTTGTTATTCAACGTAATGCCCAAATGGTGCCGATAGAAGTGAAGGCCGAAGGGAATGTCCGGGCCAATTCGTTGACAGCATTACTGGGAAAAGACCGGAATTGCATGCGGAGAGATTTTCTATGTTGCCTTATAAAGTACAGGGTAATCTTACAAATTTTCCGCTATATGCAATATAGGTGTATCCTTTTCCCATGCCGGTCATACCGTTAGAACTGATTGATAAGTATGATGCGTATGTTGGCCGGTATGTCTATCTTTGTGGCAATGAAAACAGAGAGAGGATTGATTTACGCCTTGTTTCCGGGACGGAAAGGAGATTGGCACGGATGATCTGAATCTGTATTATAATTGATGTGACGGCTTGGATGTCCCCCGGATGAATGTTCGGGGGATTCTTTTTTCTTTTGGGCGTTCCTGTGGGACGGTCAGGCTTTCCGTTGCAAGTCCTCGCCTAAAGGCTGTGGGCTTTACTCTGCAATCCCTAACGCATGGCTGAAAAGTCCTCTTGCCGGTGTTCTTCTTCATACAGCCTCATGCGTTCTTGTAATGCTTCTTTTAAATTGTCGCTTTTTTTCAGTCCGAGTTTGGCACGTATGTTCGCTCGTTGGCTGGTTATGTTTCCGCTACTCCGATGTAATAATTCGCATATTTGGCTGACGGTCTTGTCTTGCAGTATTAAACGGCAGATGTTTAATTCGGACGGGGATAAATTGGGATATATTCTCCTGATTGTATCAAGTTTACTTTTTCCTTTTTCTGGTATGCGGCAAGGGCTGTAAAAAGATTTTCTTTGGATTGTTCCCCTATTATGCTTAACAGGGAGCTTGTCTTTTCTTCCGGGTTATTCTCGCTTAACAACTCGGCGAACGCGAATAGTTCTTCCTTTTTCATTTGGAGACGTTTCAAAAGCATTTCCTCTTCCTCTTTTAGCAAGTTGCTACTTTTTAGCAAGCTGCTGATATTACTGTGTAAGGATCTTCCTAATAAGGGGATCATGGTGTATATGATGATGATCAAAGGCAGATAACTGTATAGGAACGGTTCGTCGGTGATAAGTGTGCAGATTGTATAGGAAGCTATGGTAAGGGAGGACAATAGGATGGAGATATTACTCATATAGGCACAGATGGAAAGCATGGTAAATAAGAGAGAGATACTAATGTTACTCATTATCAATGCTCTTTGATAACTATATTCATATCCGCTACATATTGAGCAATAAATTATTTCGATAAAAAATCTCGATATGTATGGCTATCAGTATAATGGAAAAAGGTCGTGGTCAGATTTACTCTCTTTTTTAAAATAAGCGAGAGTGCACATAATGATAAACAGGAATAATACGCTGTTAATATAATAAAACTGTTCATTGGGAAATGGAACTGAATATATGTATATGGGTGCGCATAAGGCCAGCATGAGCAGGGATAGATGAAAGACACGTTTTTGTTGATACGTTATTATCATTTCTCTTTCTTTTTTGTCGTAAGTTTGAGTTTTTATTGAACTTAGAAAGTAGCGGCTTTTGTGCTTGATTTCATTGTGTTTTATTTGTTTAGTGTTATTAAGTATAATGTTTCCTGCAAAAATAACTGTTTTTTTTTCTTTGTTATGTTTAAGTACTTTTCTTTATGATGTTAAGTGTTTTTAATTGTTTGTGTAAGCGTGATTGGCTGCTGTGGTAAGTGTTGTAGCTGTTGTGTGGTTGTCTTTTTAAGTATTTATAAGTTTAAAATACTTGTTTTTTGCTTTGGAGGTTGGTTTATAAGTGCATATCTTTAGCGGTTGAAATTCAGGGGGTGTAAAAGCCTGGGTTTGGATTGTCATATTAACAAATGATTAAATGACGAAAAGATGTTTTTTATATTAAATGTGTATTGTTCGTGCTCGTGTTGAGTATAAGCGGAGAAATATCCGCTCAGGAGAAGCGTGATTCGGTAAGGATCTATTTTCATCAAGGAAAGGTAAATATAGATACATGTTTACTTGACAATGGGAACGAGATGGAGCGGTTTGCTAAAATCTGTTCCGCATTGAACGACTCCGTCCGTCTTATCAGGAAAATTCAAATAATAGGAGGAGCTTCCCCGGAAGGAGGGGGGCTGTTGAATGGAAGGCTGTCTGAAAAACGAGCAGAGGTTTTGTGGCGGTATATATCACCTTATATAAAGATTCCGGTATTGGAGAAGGATTTTCATTTTTCGGGAAGTTGGACTGGAACGGACTTATAACGATGGTGAGAGCGGATGTGAATGTTCCGGAGAGGGAGGATGTCCTTCGTTTGTTGGAGAAGATCGTACGTTTGGAAAACCAGGACAGCCCTTATTGGGGGGGAGAACTGAAAAGACTGAAAGGGGGGAGGCCATACTCATATTTGTATAAATTCCATTTTCCGAAACTTCGTTCGTCGATGGTGAAAATATGCTATGATAGTGATCCGATAAATCCCGTCAGAGATACGGTATATATACATACACGTGATACGTTGTGCATCCGTGATACCGTTACCGTCATAGCTCCGGTAAAGAAACGGCCGTTTTGCATGGCGGTGAAAACAAACTTGCTTTATGACGCTGTTTTGATACCTGACATCGGGGTTGAGTTCTGTTTGGGGAAGAACTGGTCTGTGGCCGGGAATTGGATGTATGCCTGGTGGAAAAGTGATCGGAAGCATAATTATTGGCGTATCTATGGGGGAGATGTGGAGTTGCGCCGCTGGTTCGGTCGGAGAGCGGTGGAAAACCGTTTTCCGGGCATCATGTCGGATTGTACGGGCAGATCGTCACCTATGATTTCGAATTGGGTGGGAAAGGTTACTTGGGGGATAAATGGAGTTACGGGGGAGGCGTGGCTTACGGCTACTCGTTACCTGTGGGACATCGGTTCAATGTGGATTTCACGTTGGGAATCGGCTACCTTGGAGGATTGTACAAGGAGTACATCCCTTTGGACGGTCACTATGTATGGCAGACCACTAAAAAACGCTGCTGGTTCGGCCCGACCAAGGCGGGTATCTCTTTGGTGTGGTTGATCGGGCGGGGGAATTATAGCCGGAAGAAAGGAGGCAGGCAGTGATACTGATACGCTTTAGTCTGGTGTTCATATTTTTTATGGATAGGACTGACGGCTTGTGAGCATAAGGATTTATGTTACGATCATCCGCACTTTGCCACGGTGCGGGTAATATTCGACTGGACCAAGATTTCCAATCATGACAAGCCTGAAGGCATGAGGGTCGTATTTTATCCGACCGATGATGAAAGCAACACGTGGATATTTGATTTCCCCGGAGGAGAGGGGGGGGAAGTGGAGCTCCCCGAGAATGATTACCGGGTAATTTGCTTCAACTACGATACCGACGGGATGGTTTGGAAAGGAAACGGCAGTTACACGCTTTTTACTGCCGATACGCGTGATGTTCGGTCACCGGATAACCGGACAATGGCTGTCACCCCACCCTGGCTGTGTGGCGACCATATAGACGGAGTTATCCTCAAGGACATTCCGGGAGGAGCGCGGAGATAGTACGGCTAACTCCCGTAAACATGGTATGTCACTACACGTATGAGGTGAACGGTCTTCGGGGACTGGATAGGGTGGCGGATTTGCGGGCCGCTCTTTCCGGCATGTCCGGCTCGCTTAACATGTCCGGCGACAGTTTGCCCGCCGGTCTTTCGGAGAGCCTGCTCTTTGATGGAATGGTTTCACGGAATCAGATTATAGGCGGATTCTATACGTTTGGACATTCCGCACTTGAAGGAGAGCCCAATGTTTTCCGGCTGTATCTCAAGAACCGTTCCGGCAGCATGTCTGTATTGGAACAGGACGTGAGCGACCAAGTGCATGATGTCCCGGTAGCGGGGCATGTCGGTGATGTGCATCTGGTGTTGAATTTTGATTATGAGGTACCATTCGAGCCGGGAAGTGACGGTGCGGGATTTGATGTGGACGTTGATGATTGGGATGATGTGAATGTGGATATAGTGTTATAAACGGATATTTGAGTTTTCAGTGCGGATTGGATGCCGGGTAAACGCTATGTCAACTATTAAGTAATCGAGTTTATTAATTATATGTATCAATTTAATTTTATTTTATTATGAAAAAAAGTACAGTAATGCTTTGGGCAATCTTTGGAGCACTACTCATGGGTTGCTCAGACGAGGAGATTGCGAATGTGGAAACCTCCTCACGAAATGCGATTGGTTTTAACGTGTTAAGTAATGCGGCGGAAACGAGGGCTACCCCTACTACCAACACCAACTTGAAGAACACCGATTTCGACGTGTTCGCTTTTACGGCGGATGGTACTGCCTTCATGGGAAAGGTCGACACGGAATTTGGACATGACGGAGTGAATATCGTGTACAAAGATAATAAGTGGGATTATAAAAATGCGGGCGATCTTCGTTATTGGCCTACCGAGCCTTTGGACTTTTACGCGTTCAATCCCGGAACGGTTGATGAAGCCATGCAGTGGAGTTATATGTGGGAAGCCACCAAGGATACTCAAAAGATAACTTATTCCTGCTCCGATGAGTATGGATCTGGTATCAATGCTCATGAAAACTACGACGTGATGTATGCCATAGCCAAAGGCCAGACAAAAGACAAGAACAACGGAGTAGTGAAATTTAACTTCAAGCATATTCTGTCACAGGTCGTATTCAAAGCAAAGACCGAATACGATAACATGCAGGTGAATATAAAGGACATCAAGATTTTTAATGTAAAAATGGGCGGCGTCTACACATTGCCTGCGACAGCCGATGGAACGGGAAGTTGGGCTGTGGGTGATTGGCCTGAAAGCTCTACAGGAGGAGGTTTTATTACCGTAGTGCAAGGCAAATCCATCGAGGTCAATAGTAATACCACAGCTACCGATATTTCCGAAGAAACTCCTATGCTGAATATACCACAGAAGCTGACAGCATGGAAAGTTTCCGAAGAAGCCACCAATACCAAGATAAAAGCCGACGGTGCGCATCAATGTTACCTGTCGATCACCTGCAAATCCAGCAGTCCGGAGGTTATCTGTTGGGTTCAGCAGATAGTTACGGAACAATTTATGTTCCGTTCGGAGATACATGGGTAGCGGGCAAGCGTCATATCTACACGTTGATTTTCGGTGGTGGTTATACTGATCAGGGAGTGGCTGTGTTGAATCCGATCCAGTTTTATGCAGAGACAACAGGCTGGGTTGATGCAGATAAAGACGTAAACGTCCAACCCCAACCTTAATCCAAACGTTTTATTAATATCGTACCCGTTGCAGGTTAAACATACGCAAGATTAATCCTGCCAACGGGGTTCTTTATAGGGAATCGCATTTTCAATATACTTTTTGATGTGTAGGGGTGCTTTTTGCGTACCTTTTTCCTGGAGAATTTCTTTTGTGGAGTGTTTGCCCTGTATATTCCCGATACGCTGTTATAGCAGGGAACTGTTTTTATCCAAGTAGTCAGATATAGCCTCTTGCAATACCGATTTTAGCGAATCGCCTTTGCGGATCGCGATCAGCTTTAAGTTCTGGTGATAGGTTTCGTCCATGACAAATTACAATGCACGGTTTCGCTTCTTCGGCTTTTGAGCCTCTTTTTGCCCGGCCGTGGATTGGATCAGGCTGTCTAATCCCCCGGTCAGCCCGGCCGACATACTGTTTTTTAAATCGTTCTTCTTTGCCATATGGTTACTTTATTTCTGTTAGCAGTTCGTTACATACCTTTTCGTAGTCCTCTGCCCCGGCAGATTTGGGGGCATAGTGAAAAATATCCTGCCCTTGTGTCGGGGCTTCGGCCAGCGCAATGGAGTTGCGTATATGGGTGCTGAACACTTTGCCCTGGAATGTTTCCTGTACCAGTTCCGAAACGCTCTTGTTCAGGTTCTTTCTTCCGTCGTACTGGGTTATCAGAACCCCGGCTATCGAAAGATCCGAGTTCAAACGTTGCTGCACCTTGTGGACGACCTGCATAAGTTTGGCCATTCCACGCATTGCCAGGAATTGAGCCTGAACCGGGATAATCAGCCGATCCGAGGCCGTCAGTGCGTTAAGCGTGAGCAGCGACAGCGAGGGGGGACAGTCGATCAGGATATAATCGAATTTCTCCTTTTGGCCCTTGATAAGGTGGGCTAAGATAAGTTCCCGCCCGGCCTCGTTGATTAACTCCGTTTCAACGGCCGAGAGATCCAGGCAGGAGGGAACGACGCTAAGGCCGTCCTTATGCTCGTAGATCGGCAGGTCGTATTCGCCTTTCATCGCGCCGTAGATCGTTTGGGGAAGCTCCGCAGAGAAGCCCAGCGATTCAGTCAGGTTGGCTTGTCCGTCAAGGTCGATCAAAAGAACCTTGTACCCTTTTTGACGTAACGCGCCGCCCAGGTTGATCGTGGTTGTAGTCTTTCCTACTCCCCCTTTGTGATTCAATACGGAGATTACTTTTGCTTTGCTCATAAATTCAGTTTTTTAAATGGTTGTCATGTCCGCAAATATAGTCAAAAACTAATATACTAAAATACTAAAAGTAGTATTTTTCGTTTTTGCGTGTTTTTTGTGCCGATCGGGGAAGCGTACCGAAATAAATCCGGTTTCCACCTTTCGGTACGTTTTTGTTTCTGCATCCGGAATTAATACAAAGATTAGAATAACCATAAATGTTTTTATACGTTAATCATACGTATGTATATATGTA
>ENA-OQAL01000290-OQAL01000290.1-human-gut-metagenome-genome-assembly--contig:-NODE-290-length-12710-cov-1.819598_pt1 | contig 12710 bp, 23 predicted proteins | sample MGYA00242491_ERZ504519 | MGnify/ENA primary metagenome ERZ504519 (study PRJEB26092, sample SAMD00036260) | human gut metagenome | host: Homo sapiens | study: EMG produced TPA metagenomics assembly of... | reverse complement strand
CCGAAATAGCTGGGCAATCTCGCGATCGTCGGCATCGATGACGGGCGCGGTCGCGGCGATGGCAGAACCGCCGCAAATCGACGAACCCACACCCACAAGCGTCGCGGTCTTACCCGGCACGTTCATACGCGGCAGAGCACAAAGGCGATGACAAGCGAGGTCGAGATCGTCGCCACGATAATCGGCAACGACTGGGCGCCCTTGGACAGAATCTGGGAGAGGTTCATGCCAAAGCCAAGCAGGATAACCGCGTACTGCAAGACTTTTTTAGACGTATAGGTGACACCGGCGGCGAGCTGTTCGCGGCGATTCTTGGGAAAGACGAGCGCCAGGACCATGCCAAAGAGGATGCAAATACCGGCCCGCCGACCACCTCAATTTGTTTGCCGAGCAACGTCGCGGGGATAGCGATGATCAGGCAGAACAAGACACCCTTCCAGCGCTCGCGTACGATATTCGCCAGTTGCATATGGGATTCCTTCTTTCTCTTTCACGTTTGCGACGGCTTATGATACGGCAACATTGGGCATAGCCTTGCGCAAACACAGACTAAGATGCCGCAATAGTTCTCGGGCGACAGCCGAATTACCCACCGCGGAAAGCTGATTCGCGGCATAATTAACAACTGACATATGAGTTTGATAGAACAGTTGCGAGGCGCTATGGAAGAATCGATGCACGTCGGCGAGCAGGAAACGAGCCTACAGGACCAGTCCTACCACACCATTCGACGCAAGATCGTCTATCTGGACTACAAGCCGGGCGAAAAGCTGGGCGTCAAGCAGCTTTGCGACGACCTGGACATGGGTCGCACGCCCGTGCGCGAGGCTTTGGTTCGCTTGGCGCAGGAGGCTGGTGCGCACCGTGCCCCAGAGCGGCACCTACGTCTCACCCATCAACCTCACCCTTGCCGAGAGTGCCTGTTACATCCGCGAGCATCTGGAAAAACAGGTGATCGTGGAGTGCTGTGCGCGCGCCACGTCGGCCGGCATCGAGCAGCTCGACCGCGCCATCGCGCTGCAGGAAAAGGCCATGGCCGAAGAGGATCGCATCGGCTTCTTTTTGAGCGACAACCTCATGCATCACATGATTTTTAGCATCGCATGCCGCAGCACTGTGTGGTCGTGGCTCGAGGAGACCAATGCCGACCTGGAGCGCTTCCGCTGGCTGCGCGCCGCCACGCAGGTTCTCGACAATCAGGACATCGTGAACGAGCACAAGCAGATTCGCCGCGCTATCGCCGGTCGCGACCCCATCGAAGCGAGCTTTTTTGGTCAGCAAGCACCTGCACATGATGTTCCGCAACCAAACCGAGGTTCTGGACCAGTTCCCCGAGTACTTCGAGACCAGCAAGCTCCGCTAAACCTGCCAAAACCACCACAAAGGGGACAGGCACCTTTGCGGTGGTTTCTCCGTACAAAAAAAAAAAGGCCCGACTCTGTCTGATGACGCGGAGCCGGGCCTTGGTCGTTAGAACGGCGGAACCAACTACTCGACTGTGACACTCTTTGCCAGGTTACGGGGCTGGTCGACGTCGCAGCCGCGCAGGATGGCCACCTCGCGGGCAAGCAACTGCAGCGGGACGCTCGCCGTGATGGGGCTGAACACGTCGCGGACGGCCGGCACACGAATGATGCAGTCGGCAATCTTGTTGATTTCCTCGTCACCCTCGGTGGCAACGACGATAACCTTGGCGCCGCGCGCCTTGCACTCCATGAGGTTCGACACGGTCTTGTCGTAGGTGGCACTCTTGGTGGCCACAGCGATGACAGGGAAGCCCGGGTCGATCAGGGCAATGGGGCCGTGCTTCATCTCGCCGGCGGCGTAGGCCTCGGCATGCAGGTAGCTGACCTCCTTGAGCTTGAGCGCGCCCTCGTAGGAAATAGCGGCACCCATGCCGCGGCCCACGAACAGCGCCGACTGCGCGTCCTTGCACAGCAGAGCGGCCTCATGAACGGCCTCGGTCTGGGTATCCAAAATCCACTGGATCTGCTCGGCCGTATCGGAAAGCTCGCGGAACAGCATGCGCGCCTGCTTGGTGGTCAGACGGTACTTAACCTGCGCCAGCAGCAGAGCCAGCAGCGTAAGGCTCACGACCTGACCGATAAAGCTCTTGGTCGAGGCAACCGCGATCTCCTTGTTGGCCTTGGTGTAGATGACGCCGTCGCTCTCACGCGCCACCGGGCTGCCCACCACGTTGGTGATGCCGAAGACCTTGGCGCCCTTGATGCGCGCGTCGCGAATGGCGGCAAGGGTGTCGGCCGTCTCGCCCGACTGGGACACAGCCACGACAAGCGTCGTCGGCGTGATGATGGGATTGCGATAGCGGAACTCGCTGGCCGCCTCAACCTCGGTGGGGATGCGAGCCCAGCCCTCAATAAGGTTCTTGGCGATGAGGCCAGCGTGATAGCTAGTGCCGCAAGCGATCACGTAGACGCGGTCGATGTCGTTGAGTTCCTCGAGGGACAGGCCCAGCTCGTCGATATCGAGCTCGCAGGCGGGGGTCATACGGCCCACCAGCGTATCGCGCACGACGCGCGGCTGCTCGTGGATTTCCTTGAGCATAAAGTCGGGATAACCGCCCTTTTCTGCCATGTCCAGGTCCCAGTCGATGTGGGTGACCTTGGGCTCGATGACGTTGCCGGCCTCGTCGGTGTACTCGCGCCCGCGGGCGTGAGCTTGGCAAACTGACCGTCCTCGAGCACCACGACATCGCGAGTGGCGTCGATGAGCGCGATGACATCGGAAGCAACATAGGAGCCGGTTCGCCCACGCCGACTAGATCGGGGAATCCTTGCGGGCGACAGCAATCACGCCGGGCTCGTCAGCGCACACGGCGGCCAGACCATAGGCACCGACCACGTGGGTGCAAGCCTCGCGCACGGAGGCCATCAGGTCGTGCGTCTCGGCATAAGCCTCTTCGATCAGATGCGCGAAGACCTCGGTATCGGTCTCGGCTCTTAAAGTGGTGGCCGCGGCCCTCCAGCTCTTCGCGCAGCTCGGCGAAGTTCTCGATGATGCCGTTGTGGACGATGGCGATACGACCGTCGCAGCTGGTGTGGGGATGGGCGTTAACGACGGAGGGCTTGCCGTGGGTGGCCCAACGGGTGTGGCCGATACCGCAGGTAGCGTCGCTGTCGATGTTGGAAAGCTCGCTCTCCAGGCCCGCGACCTTGCCCACGCGGCGGATGACGTCGAGGTGCGCCGCGGCGCCCTCACCCACCTCGAGCGCGACGCCCGAGGAGTCATAGCCGCGATACTCCATACGCTTAAGACCCGTGACCAGGATGTTCTTTGCAATATCAGAGCCGGTGTAGCCGACAATTCCGCACATAGGATAAATCCCTTCGTTCGCGTGACTGCAAGACGTCCACGCACAGGGGGCGCTGAGACGTATAACGTTCGAGTATTGTACTCACGCAAGCGCAAGCTGATATACCAGAAGTGGTATCTCAACTTAGATACCACCCGATGCACACATGCCCAGCCGGTCCAAACCGCCACAATGGGGACAGGAACCTTTGTGGTGGCCGCGCTGGCAACGGCGTTTCCCCAGATAAAACCTGCCAAAATAAACCTGTCCCTTTTAGTAGGTTTGGGATGCTACAATCTGGCTTGTACTTGAAACGCATCAAAGGGGCCGCTATGGCAAAGGTAAAAATCAGCGACGTCGCGCGCGAGGCCGGGGTTCGCGTGGGCACGGGTTTCCAACGCGCTCAACCACCCCGAAAAGCTGCGCCCCGAGACCCTCAAACTCATCAACGAGACCATCAATCGCTTGGGCTACCTGCCCAACCAAAGTGCCCGTCAGCTCGCAGGCGGCACCACCAAGTCCTTTGGCCTGGTCCTCCCCGTCTCGATCACGGCTTCTCGCTCCAAATTGCCAGCGGCGCCCATAACGAGGCCCGCAAGCACGGTTACGATCTGCTCATCGCCAACGCCGATAACGACGGCATTCTCCAGGACCATTACCTGCGCTACTTTATGGGCACGCAGATGTCCGGCGTCATGGTTCAGCCCATGGCGTCCCCCGACTGGCACCCCGCTATGACCAAGATGCCCGTGCCGATCGTCCATCTGGACATCCACTGTTCCGAACCCGGTTACTACGTGGCCGCCGACAACGAGGCGCAGGGGCGCATTATCGCCGAGCTCGCCGTTGCCCGTGGCGCACGCATATCACCGTTGTGGGCAGAGCGGCATTTATGCAGCTCACCCTGCGCGTACTTGGCATCCACAAGGCCCTTGCCCTGCACCCCGATATCAAGATCGAAGTCATCGACGCCGGCGAATGGAATACCGCTGCCGACGGCTACAGCATCGGCGCCCAGATTGCCGAGCGCTCCGGCGACGAGCGCCCCGATTTTGTCATCGGCCTGACCGACGTACTGGCGTCGGGCGTATCTCGGCGCTGATAGACAAAGGCATCTCCGTCCCCGAGCAGGTCCGCGTGGCCGGCTGCGACGGCAACCCGCTCGCCTGGAGCGGGTCGGTCCCACTCACCACGGTGGCACCCCCAGGCTACGAGATTGGCCGCAAGGGCATTCAATTGCTCATGGAGCAAATCGAAAACAAAGCCCCGGCGAAGACCAAGCACGCCCGTATCGGTTCCGCCGCACGCATCGTCACCGCGGTCACGGCCGTCGAGGACATCAACCGCCAAGAGCTCGTACGCCCGTTTTTACTGGAGCGCGCCAGCACCCAGGCAAGCAGTCACACCGAAGCCACCGCCATCAACCTCGGCGCCTACCTTTAGCACACGGCCTTGACCGCGGCCGTCAGGTCGAACAACGTATCGAGCACGGCCTCGCAGCCATCCACCACGTCCTGCGGCAGCGGCACGATATCGGGAACGGCAAAGACATGGCAGCCGGCCGTGATGCCCGAGACGCAGCCGTTGCGCGAATCCTCGACCACGGCACATTCCTCGGGGGCAAAGCCGCGCGCTCGCAGGCAAGCAGATACATCTCGGGATCGGGCTTGCCGTGCACAACGTCCTCGCCGCAAGTCACCGTCTCAAACTTGTCAAAGAGGCCGACCATCTTAAGGTTGCGCTCGGCCGTAACGAGGCGCGACGACGTTGCAAGGCCCACGTGATAGCCCGCAGCCAGCAGCTCGTCTATGCACTCGGCAGCGCCGGCCTTAAGCTCCAGATCGGTCTTGACCATCTCGTCGCGAATCTCCTTGTGGCGATGATAGAGCGCCTCGGCGGTTTCTCTGCTGCCGCAATGCGCCTCAAGGATGTCCATGACATCGGGCAGTGTGCGACCGATAAATTGATGAATCAGCGTGTCATCAATCGCGACGCCCAGCTCAGCAGCGGGCGCTTTCCATGCCTTGATGCCCAGACGCTCGGTATCGACCAGCGTTCCGTCCATGTCAAAAATAACAGCCTTGATCATATCGGTCCCCTCACCGGATTGCGTTACTGCCACTCTACCGCACTTTACAAACTTGTATATAACGTATATAGCATATTGTACTTTCGTTACATAGGTAGAAATCTTATGACAAGCAGCCCGGTAGGATTATAGTTTTCGACCGAGTACTCAACGATAAGGATCGTTTCATGATTTTAGACACCACGGCACCCGCAGAGGAGCTTCAGGACAAACTCGCAGCGCTCGAGCAGCTGCTTTTGGCATATGGACGCGTCGCCATCGGCTTTTCCGGCGGCGTCGACAGCAGCTTTTTGGCCGCGGTCTGCGCCCGTATCATGCCTGCCGACACGCTTCTCATCCACCTCACCACGCCGCTCATCGGCACGCCCGAGCAGGCTTCGTTTGAGCGGTCCGTTGACGGGCAAGCCGAAGAAGGGCCGCATTTTAAGCTCCCTGTGCTCAACCTTTCGGTCGATCAGCTGCAGCTCCCCCAAGTAGCCTGCAACGATGCCGACCGCTGCTACCACTGCAAGCACGCCGGCTTTACCGCTATCGTCAACCACGCCAAGTCGCTCGGCTTCCCCACCGTCATCGATGGCAGCAATGCAAGCGATCGCGGTGACTACCGCCCCGGCATGCGCGCGGCAGAAGAGCTCGGCGTACGCTCGCCGCTTATGGAGGTCGGCTTTACCAAGGACGAAGAGCGCAAGCTGTTGCGCGCATGGGGCTACCCCGTTTGGAACCTGCCGGCAGGCGCTTGCTTGGCCACACGCGTCCCTACGGGCGAAGAGCTGACGCGCGAGAAGGTCAATCTAATCCGCGCCTGCGAGGACTACCTGCACGATCTTGGTCTGGCACAGGTTCGCGCGCGCTTGGTCGGCGGGTGCATGCATATCGAGGCCGCTCCCGCAGATGTCACTAAGATTGCCGCCCTCGGCAGTGCTGCCGTCGACGGCGAGGGCAAGACCCGTTGCCCGCCGCCATCGAGTCCGCGCTGCGCGAGCTGGGCTGCGGCCACATCTCCTCCAAGGTCACCCCCTACATCCACGGCAACATGAATCTTTTAAGCTACGCCGTTTTACAAACGCGTAACCGCTCGGCGCTGCACAGGCCCCGGGCACGGCAATCTGACGTTCAACTGCACGCGCGACCAAAAAGGCCAGCGCCCGCTTGTTTCACGTCATCTTGCCGCACCCGGAACCTGCTCGCTCGCGCATGCTCAACCTGAACACATAAATTGCCACCTTCCAAAAAGGGACAGGTTTATTTTGGCAGGTTTTATCTGGGGAAACGCCGAATAGCCCCACATTCACAACCGCCGCAGCTCCATATGAGGCAAATGAACCGGCGGCATTTGTCCCAAATCTTGAGTATTTGTTCGGCGGAGCGGCCTCAGCCGGCTCCTGCTAGACTGGTAGATTCCGAACCGTCCATCCAGGAGCCTCAATGTCGCGCAAGTCCGCCTACAAGCAAGTACTTTCCATCGGCACCGCCGTGGTGCTGGGGTTTGCGCTGTTTACGGGATCGCTCGACGGAGCTCCCAAGCTGCTCTCGCCGCAAAGCGATGAACAGGCGGCGGCTCTGGCCGAGAAGCAAAACGAGAGTCCCAACCGCACCGACAACGAGGCAGACCTGGTCGCCCGGCTCGAATCGGAAACAGCCAGCTCCGAGGACTCCGGCGATGGCTCTGAATCCGCCACGACCGACACCGCTGACGATGCCTCTTCAAACGTCACCCCCATCGACGAGGTCGAAAACCCCGATCTCAACCGCGCCCGCGGCGTATATCTCAGCAGCATTCCCGACTACGCCGGCAACCCCTACGTTGCCCTTCGCGCCAACAGCACGCACCCGCTCGGCACGCCGTCATTCACACTCGATGAATACGATCGCGCCACCGAAGAGGGCTGCTTTAAGAAATTCTCCAAGCTCGACAGCCTGGGCCGCACTCGCAAAGCGCTCGCCTGCGTAGGCCCCGAGTCGCTCGGACAGGGAAAGCGCGGCGATATCTCGCGCATCCACCCCGCCGGATGGCACCAGCAGCGCTACGACTTTATCCCCGGCCAGAGCCTCTATAACCGCTGCCACCTTATAGCCTGGTCGCTCTGCGGCGAAAAACGCCAACCGCAAAAATCTCCTCACCGGTACGCGCTATCTCAACGAGACGGGGTATGCTGCCTTTCGAGGAGCAGATTCTCGGCTACATCCACGACACGGGCAACCACGTGCTCTACCGTGTCACGCCCATGTACAACGAAGAGGAGCTCGTCTGTCGTGGCGTTCGCCTGGAAGCACAATCAATCGAGGACCACGGCAAGACCCTGTGCTTTCACGTGTACTGCTACAACCTGCAGCCGCATGTGCAGATCGACTACGCCACCGGCCGCAATCAGGCCTCGGGAGACTAGGGCCGACCGCGCCTCCCGTAACCCAAAAAATGATCCGTTTTCCTCCGTCCCCAAGGGATCAAATAAGGCCGCCCCGGTTACCCAGGGCGGCCTTTTCGTCAGCACCTACATTGCAGACAAAACTACACGCTACTTGGCGCGGCCCTCCTCATAGCGCTCGACCAGCTTGGCCTGAACGTCATAAGGCACCTGCTCATAGCCCGCGGGCTTCATGGTAAAGTCGCCCGTGCCGCGCGAATAGAGCGCAGACGCGTCGAATAATCCGTCAGCTCGGCCAGCGGCGCTGGGCGATGACCACGGTATCTCCGCGCTCATCGGTCTCCATGCCCGTCACGCGACCACGCGAGGCCGAGATGTCGCCCATCACGGCGCCGGCGTAGCTCTCGGGGATAGTCACCGTGATTTCCTCGATGGGCTCCAGCACCACCGGGGTCGGCATCGGCGCATGCCTTGCGCAGGCCATGCGAGCCGCGCGCGGAACGCATCTCGTTGGAGTCGACGCTGTGATACGAGCCGTCGTACACAGCCACACGAATGCCCGTAAGCGGGTAGCCGGCAATAATGCCGTCCTTCATGGTCTCCTGGCGCCCTTGTCCACGGCGGGAATCAGCGAGCGCGGAATACGGCCGCCTACGACCTCGTCCACAAACTCATAGCCATCGCTCGGTGCCGTCGGGCCCAATGAGTGGCTCAACGCGCAGCCAGCAGTCGCCATACTGACCGGCACCGCCAGTCTGCTTCTTATGGCGACCCTGGGCACTTGCCGTGCGGCGAATGGTCTCGCGATACGGAATGCGGATCGGCACGCTTTTGGCCACGACCTTGGTGCGGTCCTCAAGGCGATTGAGCAGGACCGAAACCTGTGCCTCGCCCACCGCCGAAATGATGGTCTGGCCGGTCTCCTCGTCGCGATCGATGCTCATGGTCGGATCGGCCTTGCAGGCCTTCTCGATAAACGTGTAGAGCTTCTCTTCGTCGCCGCGATTCTCGGCCTCAATGGCGATGCGGTACTGCGAGTTGGGGAACTTAACGCCGCAGCCTCGACCTTGCCGGTAATCGAGAGTGTATCGCCCGTCTCGGCCGCCAGCTTGGGCGCCACGATAATGTCGCCGGCATAAGCGTGGCCGACCTCGGTCATGTCACGGCCGCACATCACATACAGGTGGGCCAGACGCTCACCCTTGCGCGTGCGCGCATTGACCAGCTCAAGGCCAGGCTCAAGCGTACCCGTCAGCACCTTGATAAAGCTGATGCGACCCTGTTGCGGATCGGCCAGCGTCTTAAACACAAACGCCACCGGACGGTCATCGTCACTCGAGATCTTAAGCGAATCGCCGTCGATGAGCGGCATCTCGCCGTAGTCGGTCGGCGCCGGAAAGTACGTCGCGATGTCGTCCATCAGCGAGTTGACGCCCTGCTCCTTAATGCAATCGCCCGCAAAGACCGGCACAAAGATGCGCTCGGCAATCGCCTTCGACAGCAGGCCTTCAAGCTCCTCCTGCGTCAGCGTCTCCTCGCCTTCCAAGTACTTCATCATCAGTTCGTCGTCGGCCTCGGCCACCAGCTCGCACAGATGGTCATGGGCCTCCTCGGCCTGGGCACGATACTCCTCGGGAATCTCCGACTCAACGGCCTCGGCGCCGTTGCAATGGCGCGCTTCATGCGCACCAGTCGATGATGCCGTCAAAGTCCTCGCCTTCGCCCCAGGGAAGAGTCACGGCGCCCAGGCGCGTACCAAAGCGCTCCTGCAGCAGGTCCATTGTGGTCGCAAAGCTGGCCTCGGAGCGCGACAGGCGGTTTACGAACACCGCACGCGCCAGGCGCAGATCCTCGGCGGCATACCAGAGCTTAACCGTCGTAGGCTGCGGGCCGGCCTCGGCGTCGACCACAAACAGGGCCGTCTCGCAGACGCTCATCGCGGCAAAGGCGTCGCCGATAAAATCAGGATAGCACGGGGCATCGAGCACATTGATGCGAGCACCCTTCCAGTCGATCGGCGCAATGGTCGTCGAGATGGAAACGCACGCTTGACCTCTTCGGGGTCATAGTCGAGCGTGGGCTTGGTGCCGTCGTGGCCGCCAAGCGGGCGGTCTTGCCGGAAAGGTGGAGCATGGCCTCGGCGAGTGAAGTCTTGCCCACCCCGCCTTGGCCTACGAGCACCACGTTCCTTACGTTACCGGTCTTGGGAGCACCCATGATGACCTCCTTGCAGGGCCGCGCGCAATGCGCGACGCCAACGGGGAGAGTTCGCGGTCGGTGCCGTCCCGGGAGCAGCATGGTCGGCAGCCGAGCCGACTCACCCTCCAAATGTCCTATGCCACCACCCTACCTCACGGGCGGCTGTCCATGCAGACCTTTCGGCACGCGTATGAATACAGGCGGCGAGAGGAAGAGACAAGCTTGTGGGGCAATTATTGAACCCCGTCGATGTAAACAAAAAGCCGCCACAGACCGTAAGACCTGTGGCGGCTTCGCTTCAATTAATAGTTGAGTAAATACCTGAGTCTATCCCTCGATACGGCTCAAGAACTCACGCGTGCGCTGCTCGCGCGGATGGTCGATAACCTGCTCGGCAGATCCCTCCTCGACAATGCGACCGCCGTCCATAAAGACCACGCGGTCGGCAACATCGCGCGCAAACTGCATTGCGTGGGTCACGATTACCATCGTCATATTCTGCGCCGCCAGGTCCTTAATGACACGCAGCACCTCGGCCGTCAGCTCGGGATCGAGCGCCGAAGTCGGCTCGTCAAAGAATAAGATTTCCGGATCGAGTGCCAGGCGCGGGCAATACTCACGCGCTGCTGCTGACCGCCGGAAAGCTCACACGGCACCTTGTTCTCGTTGCCCGTAAGCCCCATCTGCACAATCAACTCACGCGCACGCGCCCCCGCCTGCTCGCGCGGGCGCTTGAGCACGCGGATCGGGGCATCGGTGATGTTTTTCATCACCGTATAGTGCGGGAACAGATTGTAATTTTGGAACACCAGGCCGAATCGCGAGCGCGCCTGCTTGGGCACATCGCCCTTCGCATAGACCGCGCCCGATCCCGCATCCGTCGCAACGGCAAGGTCGCCAAACGAGAGCGAGCCTCCGTCGAGTGTCTCGAGCAGCGTGGCACAGCGCAGCAGCGTGGACTTACCGCCGCCCGAAGGCCCGATAATCGCCACGACCTCGCCACGCTTTACCTCGAGTGAGATATCCTTGAGCACCTCATTGCCGCCAAAACGCCTTGCGCGCGCTTTCGATTTTCATCACTGAGTTAGTCATGATAATAGTCCAGCTTCTTTTCGGCGGCACCCAGCAGCATCTCGACCACAAAGTTAAAGACCCAGTAAATCAGCGCCGCAATCGCAAACGGCACCATGCTCACTTGCGAGGCAACCAGCGCCTTGGCCGTCGAGAACATCTCGCCCACGCCAATGGCAAACGCCAGCGACGTGTCCTTGACCAGCGTGATGATCTCGTTGCCCATCGCCGGCAGAATACGCTTGGCGACCTGCGGCATCACGATATACAGAAACGTCTGCACGCGCGAATAGCCCAGCACCTCGGCAGCCTCGTATTGACCGCGCGGAATGGACTGCAAGCCCGAGCGATAGATCTCGGCAAAGTAACCGGCGTAGTTGATGATGAACGCCACGACGCACGCCGTCCACTTGGAATCGGGCGTGAGCGAAATGCCAAACACGTAGTACGGGGCAAAGTAGATGGCAAACATCTGTAGCATGAGCGGCGTACCGCGCATGACCGAAATGTAGATGCGCGCAATCCAGCGGAGCGGCGCAATTTTGCTCATGCGCATAAACGCCACGGGGATTCCCAGCGGAATCGACCCCAGCAGCGTCAGCACAAACAACTGCAAACTGACCAAGAAGCCCTGGCCAAGCATCTGCATCATGACCTGAATAGACATTATTTCAAAACCCAATTATCGAAGGAAAGGCCGTAGCTCGCATACTTATCGCACAAGTCCTTGACCGTGCCGTCCTCGTAGAGCGCCTTGAGCGACTCGGTTACAGCATCGGCCGACTTGGTGTCACCCTTCTTAAAGCCGACGGCATAGTGCTCGCTAGACAGCGGCTTATCAAGCTGCGTATAAGCATCGGGCTTGGCGGCAAGCTGATACTGGGCAATCGAAAGGTCGCATGCCACGGCATCGACCGCGCCGCTCTCGAGCTGCATAAAGGCTGTGTTGTACTCACCGATGGTATCGAGCGTGGCAAACGTCGCGGCCAGATCCTTCTGGTCGCCCTCGAGCACATCCTGTGCGGCGGAATCGGTCTGGGTAATCACGGTCTTGCCGGCAAGATCGTCCCAGCTCTTGATACCCGCGTCCTTCTTGACCACGAGCACCTGCTTGTTGAGCATGTACGGCTCGGAGAACGTGTAGTCGTCCTCGCGACCCTCCATGGTAAAGCCGTTCCAGATGCAGTTGATGGCACCCGAGTTGAGCAGCGTATCCTTGGCATCCCAATCGATGGCCTCGTATTTGACCTCCCAGTCCTGCTTATCGGCAACGGCCTTGGCCAGATCAAGGTCAAAGCCGTATATTCGCCGTCATCGCCCACAAAGCCGTACGGAGGATAGGACTTGTCAAAGCCCACCACAAGCTTTTTGGACTCCGCGGCACCCTTCGTATCCTTGGCCGCGGCAGAGCCGGCAGCAGAGCCCTTAGCGGCACCGCCGCCACAACCGACAAGACCAAGGCCGAGCACCGTGGCGAGCGAGCCGGCTAGACCAACAAACTGACGACGAGACATATCGGTATTCATGGTATTCCCCCCTTGGTGGCACTTTAGTTAAGTAAAGTGAAGTCATGTAACGTTCAGAATCATACACTTTACCTTGATAGAGTACAAGGGAGTATTTGCCCGCCGGGTGCCGGGGCAGGGGTTAAGTTTGCTGCTCTACAGTCCTG
>ENA-OQAL01000289-OQAL01000289.1-human-gut-metagenome-genome-assembly--contig:-NODE-289-length-12713-cov-2.707612_pt1 | contig 12713 bp, 13 predicted proteins | sample MGYA00242491_ERZ504519 | MGnify/ENA primary metagenome ERZ504519 (study PRJEB26092, sample SAMD00036260) | human gut metagenome | host: Homo sapiens | study: EMG produced TPA metagenomics assembly of... | reverse complement strand
CAAGGAGCGTAACTACATCACGACGAAGAACCGCCGTAACACGCCGGATCGTCTTGAGCTGAAGAAGTTCTGCTCACGCTGCGGCAAGCAGACCGTGCATCGCGAGACCCGCTGAGCGAGTTCAAAGCTTCATGAAACCCGACCAATATGGTCGGGTTTTTTGTTTTCTTTCAACCTTTTCTTGACACCTTTCCAACTGCCTTCCCCGCACGCTAAGCTAAGCATCATGACCAATTTCGCAGATCTCACGACCATCGCCGTAGGTGGACCAATCGCATCCTTTATCGAACCGACCTCGCGTGTCGGCGTTATCGAAGCCGTCGAGGATGCCGACGCCAAAGGATTGCCGCTGTGCGTGATCGGCGGCGGATCCAATATGCTCGTGGCCGACACGCCGTTCGATGGTGTCGTGGTGCGTGACGCGCGACACGCCGTAAGCGTGCTTGATGAGGCGGCTCCCGTCGAAAACGGCGAAAAAATCGTGCATGTCAACGCCGAAGCGGGTTGCAATTGGGATGATTTCGTCGACTACTGCGTCAACCTCGGCTTGGAGGGCGTGGAAGGACTTTCTGGCATTCCAGGCACTGTCGGCGCGTCGGTCGTGCAGAATATCGGCGCATACGGCCAGGAAGTCGCATCCAGCGTCGAAAGCGTGGAGGTCTGGGATCGCAAAAACAAGCAGACCAAGGAGCTCACCAATCAGGAACTTCATTTCGGCTATCGCATGAGCGCGCTCAAAGCGAGCATGTACAGCGCTCCGGCAACGCCTGCGGCCGACTTCTTCCCGACACCGCGCTACGTGGTGTTGTCCGTTACTTTCGCGCTGCATCACAGCGAAACCGGCGTAGTTGGCTACGGCCAGCTCGCCAAAGCATTGGGCGTGGAAGTGGGCGACCGTATGGCGACCGCGGATATTCGCAACGCCGTGTTGAAAGTACGCGCCTCCAAAGGCATGCTTGAAGATTCCCATCGATATCTGACCGAAGCCATGCGAGGCACCAAAAAGAGCGAACTGGTCGTCATCGCGCATGACGCACAGCGCACGCAGACAGGCAACGATGACCCCGACTACAATCGCCACAGCTGCGGCAGCTTCTTCATGAATCCGATTCTCACCAAAGAACAAGCGGCAAAGCTTCCCGAAGACTCGCCACGATTCGACGCGACCTTGCCGGATGGCACGCCGGGCGTCAAAACATCCGCGGCATGGCTTATCGATCATGCGGGATTCCATAAGGGCTACAAAACCAGCGGAAATGCCGCAGCGGGGCTTTCGACCATGCATACGCTGGCATTGACCAACCGCGGCGGAGCCACAGCTGCAGATATCGCGGAACTTGCCAAAACCGTGCAGGATGGCGTTGAACGGGCATTCGGCATTCGTCTCGTTCCCGAACCGGTCGTCATCGGCATGAGCCTTAAGTAAACGTAAGAACGAAGGGAGAAGGGAAACGCAATGAACGTATTACGTAAGAAATCCGTCGAGCAGACGCTGGCGGAAACAGAGGAGTCGGGGCGCTCCCTGAAACGAGACCTGACCTGGTGGGATTTGGCCATTATGGGCGTGGCCGTGGCCGTCGGCGCGGGTATCTTTTCCATCGGCGCGCAGGCGGCAGCCTTCCATGCGGGTCCGGCCGTGATCATCAGTTTCCTCATCGCCGGCGTGGTATGCGGTGCGGCCGTAATGTGCTACGCCGAATTCGCGTCCATGATTCCGGTTGCGGGATCCGCCTACACCTTCACCTACACCACCGTCGGTGAGATCGTCGCGTGGGTGATCGGCTGGGATTTGATCCTTGAAATGCTGATGGCAGGCTCCGTCGTCTCCAAATATTGGGGCGTCTATCTCAACGATTTCTTCCGACTTGTCGATGGAATATCAATACCACGTCACCATCGGATCATTCAATTTCGATTTCGCGCCAATCATCGTCGTAGCTTTCTTCACGGCACTGCTGGTGTGCGGCACGAAAATCGGCGCACGGGTCGACGGCGCGCTTACCATGCTGAAAATCGCCATCGTGCTATTCGTGGTAATCGTCGGATTCTTCTACGTCAAGGCCGAGAACTTCACCCCATTCATTCCACCGAGCGAACCGGCGACCGCCACCGGATCCGGGTTGGCCGCAACCATGGAACAGCCATTGTGGCAGTGGGCCACCGGCATGACCCCCAGCATTTACGGCATTGCCGGCATCATCTCCGGAGCCGCGCTCGTGTTCTTCGCGTTCCTCGGCTTCGATGTGGTCGCCACCACTTCCGAAGAAACCGTCAATCCGAAGAAGAACGTTCCGCTGGGTATAGGCGTGGGCATGGGACTGATCATCGTGCTTTACACCCTCGTCGCCATCGTCACCACCGGCATGGTCTCCTACAAAGACCTCGCCAAGCAGAAAGATCCGTCGCTTGCCACGGCATTCGAAATGGTCGGCGCTGACTGGGCCGCCAAAATCATCAGTTTTGGCATTGTGATCGGCCTGGCCACCGTGGTCATGGTGCTGCTGCTCGGCCTGACCCGCGTGGTGTTCGCCATGAGCCGAGACGGCTTGCTGCCGCGCTCGCTCAGTCACACAGGCAAGCACGGCACTCCAGTGCGTCTGCAGATTGCCGTCGGCGTGGTCATGGCACTCATCGCAGCCAGCTGCAACGTCAGCATCCTTGCCGACATGGTGAACATCGGCACGCTGTCGGCATTCACCCTTGTTTCAATCTCTATTCCGATCATGCGCAAGAAGCGCCCCGACCTGAAGCGAGTCTTCAAAATCCCCGGCAATCCATGGGTGCCTATCCTCATCGCGCTCGCCAACATCTGGCTCATGCTCAACCTGAGCGTGCTTACCTGGATTCGATTCGTGGTCTGGCTTGCGGTCGGCTTCTGCATCTACTTCGGCTACGGCTACCGCCACGCCCGACTTGGTACGGGAGAGCTGGAAGTTGGCAATCAAGAGTAGTCTTGAACGGTAAGTGTTAAGGAGGTAACCATGCCATACGTTGTCGCTCAGCCGTGCGTCGATGTCAAAGACAAGGCCTGCGTGGACGAATGCCCGGTCGATTGCATCTACGAGGCTCCCGTTCCCTGTACATCAATCCGAACGAATGCGTGGATTGCGGCGCATGCGAACCGGTGTGCCCGACTGAAGCCATCTTCTATGAAGATGATCTGCCAGACGAGTGGGCCTGGTACAAGGATGCCGCAGTCAGCTTCTTCGCTGAAGTCGGCGATATGGGCGGCGCTTCCGCAGCCGGCCCGATCGGCAAGGATCCGGAGCAGGTAGCTGCTCTGCCGCCGCAAAATCAGTGATCGGCATTTGAAAGCGGCCTTTTCCCGTTGGAAGAGGCCGCATATTTTGTTTATAGAGGATTATTAAGGAGTTTTCACGATGGGCTTTCATGAGTTTTCTTCGCCATACGATTGGTCGCGTATCGCAGCATACAAGCGCACGGCAAAAGCCGCGTTCGGAGGCATGATCGACCTGTCCGTGGGGTCTCCCGTCGATCCCGTGCCCGATTCGGTGCGCAAGGCGCTCGCAGTGGCGGCGAATGATCCGAATGCGTATGGATATCCGGTTACTGCAGGTACTGCCGATTTACGTGCTGCGATTGCTGAATGGTTTTCGGCGACTCGCAATGTTGATTTGCAGGCGATCCATGCTGATGTGGTGCCTACGGTCGGCTCCAAAGAGGGCGTTGCGTTGATGGCGTCGCTGTTGCATTGTGACGAGGGCGATGTTGTGGTGCAGCCGAAGGTTTCGTACCCGACGTATGAGATCGGCACGCAGTTGGCTGGAGCGCAGGTGCTTAAGGTCGACGATGTGGCTGATGTTGCGTCGTGGCGCAATGTGCCTGGTGTCAAAGCGGTGTGGGTGAATTCCCCTTGCAATCCGACGGGCGAGGTGTATTCGGCCGAGCGGATGGCTGGCATTGTCGTAGCTGCGCGTGAGATCGGCGCGGTGGTGCTTTCCGACGAATGCTATGCGCTGATGCAGTGGAGGGGTGCTGTGAATGGCGCTGAAGGTGAAGCTGATTCACTTGCGTCGACGCCGTGCGCGCTTTGTGACGATGTGTGTTTGGGCTCCGCCGAGGGCGTGCTGGTGCTGTATTCGTTGAGCAAGCAGAGCAATATGGCTGGGTATCGTACCGCGTTCATTGCCGGAGATGAGTCTTTGATTGCATCGATGAGTGCATATCGCAAGCAGATTGGTCAGATTATTCCCGGTCCGGTGCAGGCTGCGATGGCTGCCGGATTGCGTGATCTGGAATCCGTCAAGGTTCAGCATGCGCGCTATCGGGAACGTCTCGGCGTGTTGGTGAGCGCGTTGCGTGCTTACGGATACTGCACCGACATGCCGGATGGTGCATTGTATGTATGGGTGAGAGCCAAGTCGGGCGATTGTTGGACCGATATGGAGCAGCTTGCCAAGATTGGCATCATCGCCAGCCCCGGCGAGTTCTATGGTGCGCCGGAATGTCTGCGTTTCTCCGCCACCGCCAGCGACGAGGCGATCACTTCCGCAGCTGAGCGCTTGGCGCGCTAAGCCGATAAAGGGCTTCCGGCAATCGCTGGAAGCCCTTTATCGGCGGAGTCAGAGGGAGTCCAACGCCCATGCGTCTTATGGTTATGCGCAGCTGTTGATGTCGCTGATGGCAAAGTGAACGGCGTAGGCTAGGCCGCAGGGCGTCGTCCCTGGTTTATATGGGTACGTGTACAGGTGAGGATGGTGGCGGTTCGTCTGTTGAGAATATGTTCCATAACGGAATCCTCTCAGTGGGGTGAAAGCTGTGTCGTTGATCCTAGGACACATGGCTTATGTGATTCGGAATGGGCGCAACGATGCGTCGCTTCTGAATTATGATATCGAGCTTCTTGCCATCTATGATGTTTTGCTGACACTTGTCACAGTAGTTTGAGGTCTTGTTTTTGAAGATATGTTTGCGCTGTTGTTCGGCGTGTTCGGTTGGCGGGGACAGCGTAAATAGTTTTCACAGTTAATCGTGTTTGGGCGGAAGTCTGTAATTTCCTGCTTTTGAAATACTTAAATCTATTCGAAAATATCGTAAATATTTGCATATAGAACTTTCGTAACAAAAAATTTTTAAGTATTTAGTTAAGTGACTTGACTTTCTTGAAAATCAAGTTATATAATCAAGCAGTGCTTTAACTGAAATGCTAAAGCATCTATGAAACATAACGATGTGTGTTCATGCATGTCACCAAAGGAGAAAGACATGATGAGGTCAAGAACTTGGAAACGAGTGCTTGCTGCTGTTTGCGCTGGTGTAGCGGCCGTTTCAATGGCTGCTTGCGGCGGAGGTACTAATAGCACCGCGAAGGACGGAGTCATTATCAACAGTGTTATGAATTCAACTTCGCAGGCGTCGTTGAATTATAATCCGTTCTCTTCTACAGCTTTGACCGGTGTGGTCGGTGCTCTGTACGAGCCATTGTTCTATATGAACAACCTTAAGGACGACCCTACTAAGCTGGAACCGCTAATGGGTAAATCCTACACTATCAGTGACGATGCGAAAACTATTGATGTAACGATTCGCGACGGTGAAAAGTGGTCTGATGGCAAACCTTACACTGCCGAAGACGTTGAATACACATTCAACCTCCTTAATTCCAACAAGGCTTTGAATACCAGTGGCTTTGCTGGCTCTGTCAAGGCCCTTAGCGATACGGAAGTTCGTATCACTTTTGGACAAGCCTGAATCGGTGAATGCTCTGTCGTATCTGTCCGGCACGATGATTGTCCCGAAGCATGTGTGGGAAAAGATCGATGATCCGGTGACCTATACCAATAAAGACGCTGTTGGCTCTGGGCCTTTCACAGTTAAGGGCGGGAACTTTTCCCCAACCGCTTACACGTTTAAGAAGAATCCGTACTACTGGGATGAAGGTAAGCCTGAAATTGATGGCGTCCGTTATGTTCTGATCACCGGTGGCACCCAAGCTTCTCAAAATGCCTTGACCGCTGGCGATGTGGACTGGATGTCTGCGATCTTCCCGAATATGGATGATGTGCTGTCGGAATATCCTGATATTAAGACGGTTAACGTTCCTTCTAGTCAGATGGCATTCATGACCTGTTCGAACAAAGAACTCGGCTGCAGTGGTCCTATCACTGATCCGGCAGTGCGCAAGGCTATCTATTACGCTCTTGATCGTAATCAGATTAATAAACTCGCTCTGAATGGCCAGTACAGTGAGCTGGCTGGTTCTCTGTATCCGTATGGACAGTTCACCAAGTACGCTTCGGATGACGTCCCGGATTCACCTATTCCGGGTAAAGGACGTACGGATGAAGCCGTCAAGATACTGGAGGACGCCGGCTATACGAAGGGTGATGACGGCATCTATCAGAAGGACGGAGTTAAGCTGAGCATCAAAGTCGCTGTTATGAGTGATATCTCTGACTGGATCAACGCGATTAACGTCGCCTCGCAGCAGCTGAAGAAAATCGGTATTGAACTGCATGCGGACCAAATGTCTTCTAATGAATGGACTCAGGCGATGCAGCAGGGCCAGTTTGAAATGTCCATTTATGGTCTGTGGGTCGCAGGTGCCGAACCATGGATGTTCTACAACCAGTTCTATGCCACTGCCAATACGGCTGAAGTGGGTAAAAGCGCTTGGCCTAATTACGCTCGCTACAGCAATAAGACCGTGGATGATGCTCTTAATGTCATCAATACCACCACTGATGTGGCGACCAAGAAGTCTGAATATGAGAAGATTCAGGCTCAGGTGTTTGAGGACATGCCGTATATCCCGATTCTGCGTCAATCCGGTCTGAGCGAAATGTGGAGCGATAAGGTTACCGGTTGGCCGACAGACGATAACGTCTATGCTAATCCGCAGACTTGGGCAAATCCTGATTTGGGCATTGTTCTGAAGAACCTGAAGGTTAAGAAGTAACCTGACGGATTTTATGAATCAAACGGTGCACAAGGCGTTTTAGCTGTGCGCTTTGTGCACCATTTTTCCGTGTAGAAATGAGGTAACGATGAGGTTCTACCTGAAAAAGATAGGATTTTACCTTGTTGCATTGTTTGCGGCTTTGACATTGAACTTTGCCATCCCGCGACTGATGCCAGGTGATCCGGTTTCAGCTGTTCTTACCAGGCTTGCATCGCGAGGTGGTACTGTTGCACCCGAAACAAGGGAAGCGATTACTGCAATGCTGGGACAAGATGGAGGCAACATCTTCCAGCAGTATATTGGTTATCTGAAGAATATCTTCACCGGCAACTGGGGCGTATCTGTAACGTATTTCCCCAACCAAGTTACAACGTCCATTGCTTCTGCACTGCCTTGGACCATTTGTCTTGTCGGCACAACCACGATTATATCGTTCTTTGTTCAACAGGCTCTTGGTATCTGGGCTGGTTGGCGTCGTGGTGGCACTTTTGATAACATCATTTCCCCTGTGTCCACCATTTTCCAAGCTGTTCCTTACTTCTGGCTTGCACTCATCTTCATTTGGGTGTTTGCCCGTACGCTGCATTGGTTCCCTCAGTCAGGCGGATACAATTATCGTGAGGTTGTGCCCGGCTTCACTTGGGAATTCTTCTCGAGCGCAGTGAAGTATGCAATCTTGCCGGCCTTGACGATTCTTGTCAGCTCTCTGGGCATGGGGGTTGTCGGTATGCGTAATATGATGGTCTCCACGTTGTCTGAGGACTACATTGTTACTGCTGAGGCCAAGGGCTTAAGTCCTAAACGCATTATGATGTGCTACGCAGCTCGTAATGCAGTGTTGCCATCCATTTCTGGCTTTGGCACGTCTATCGGTGCAGTGGTGGGCGGATCGCTGCTTACTGAACAGGTGTTCTCCTATCCAGGTGTTGGTCAGATGCTTTTGCAAGCGGTGACCAGTAACGATTACGCGCTGATGCAAGGTATCTTCCTGATTATTACCGTTACTGTTCTAGTCGTGAACTTTATCATTGATTTGCTTTACGGCATTATCGATCCACGTACGCGGCAACAGGATTGAGGTTAAATATGTCTGCAACAAATTCTTCTGCTGCTGTGGCTCGTAGCCAAGCTAAACATCGTCGCTCCGCTTTGGATTCTCTCAAGCGAGTTCTTCCTGAGCGTTCTGCAAAATTGACGGCTGGATTAACCATTGTGATCGCAATGGTTTTGTTCGCCATTATTGTTCCTATCTTCACGAAGGATCCTAATAAGATCAATGACATTGGCTTGTCTGCGCCATCTGCCCAGCATTGGTTGGGCACTACGCAGTCTGGCCAGGATGTTTTCACTCAGCTTGGCTATTCTGTCCGTGGCTCTCTGATTATTGGCTTTTGCTGTTTGGCTTGATCGCAACTGCGATGTCGTTCATTTTCGGTGTTTTTGGGCACATATATTGGCGGAATTTGGGATGATTTGTTCTCTCTGATTACCAATATCATGCTGGTGATTCCGGGGTTGCCTCTGACCATCGTGATTTCTGCGTTGATGCCTTCCAAGGGCACGATGATGTTGGTCATTGTTATTTCAATCACCGCATGGGCTGGCGGTGCCCGTGTACTGCGGGCGCAAACATTGTCGATGCGTGGGCGTGATTATGTTCTTGCCGCAAAATTGCAGGTGAACGTCCGTGGCGCGTGATTACCGTTGAAATTCTGCCTAATCTGTTGCCTGTGATGGGATCGCAGTTTGTGTTCTCCGTTATTATGGCAATTCTGAGTGAGTCTTCGTTGTCCTTCATTGGCCTGGGATCGACCCAATCCTTCTCGCTGGGAACCATGCTGTATTACGCGCAGAACGGTTCTGCTCTGAACACGGGCGCATGGTGGTGGTTCCTGCCGCCGGGACTGATGATCGCTACCATCGGCGCCGGATTGTCCTTCATTAATTTCTCCATCGATGAAGTCATCAATCCGCGACTGCGTAAGCCTACCAAGAAAAGCAAGGGAAAGAAAGGGTGAACACGATGGCGACTCAGAATTCTGATATCCTGCTTTCGGTCGATAACCTCGACGTTATCTACGATACGGATAATCCGGTGCACGCCGTTCAGAACGCTACATTCGAATTGCGTCGCGGTGAGATGCTTGGTTTGGCTGGTGAATCCGGTTGCGGCAAGAGTACATTGGCGTATAGCATCAATCAAATGCTGAAAGCTCCGGGTAAGATTAACTCTGGCTCTGTGATTTTCCATGATAAGTCAGGGAAAGATATCGATATCCGTGCTTTGTCGGGGCGTTCATTGCGTGAATACCGTTGGGAGAAAACCTCCATGGTGTTTCAGGGCGCCATGAATTCATTAAGTCCTGTAACTAAGATTGGTAAGCAACTTGCCGATATTTATAAAACTCATCGTCCTCATATGGCGAAGAGCGAACGACAAGACCGTTGCGCACATTTGCTTGAGATGGTGCATGTTGATCCAAATCGTCTAGCTGCTTACCCGTTTGAACTTTCCGGCGGCATGCGTCAGCGTGTGATGATTGCCATGGCTTTGGCTCTTGAGCCGCAGCTGATTATTATGGATGAACCGACCACAGCGTTGGACGTTGTTGTACAGCGTGAAATCATCGAGGAAATTTCGGAATTGCGCCGTGACAAGGGCTTCTCTGTTATTTTTATCACGCATGATTTGCCGATGCTCTTGGAGATCACGGACAAAAATTGCTGTGATGAAAAATGGTGTCATCGTAGAACAAGGCGTTTCTGAAGACGTGTATTTCAATCCGAAGCATCCGTATACACAACGGTTGCTGAGCTCGTTCCCATCTTTGACAGGAGATCGTGGCTCATTCGTTCGTGTTCCACGCCATGCGTGAAAGGAATAATCATGTCAGTATTGAAGCTTGAGCATGTGAAAAAGATTTACCCTGCGTAATGGTTTGAAAACCACGACGATTCATGCGGTGAAGGATGCATCATTCGAGTTAGCTTCGGATAAGACCATTGCTCTTGTTGGTGAGTCTGGTTCCGGGAAATCGACAATCGCCCGAATGATTACATGTTTGGAGACGCCGACTTCTGGAAGCATCACGTTGGACGGCAAGCCTGTCCCTACGCATGGTAAGGATTTGTACGAATACCGTCATAATGTGCAAATGGTATTTCAGGATCCGTTCGCTTCCTTGAATCCATATCATACGATTTTCCACCATATTCTTCGTCCTCTTATGATTAATCACATGGCAAATAGCCAAGAGGAATATGAGCAGAAGGTCATCGAACTGCTGGAACGTGTTGAATTAACGCCTGCCGTCAATTTCATGTATCGACGCCCTCATGAGCTGTCTGGTGGACAGCGTCAGCGCGTCGCAATTGCACGTGCATTGGCTCCTAAGCCAAAGGTTCTAATTGCGGATGAGCCTGTTTCGATGTTGGATGTTTCTTTGCGGTTAGGCGTGCTTAACCTGCTGTCTAGAATTCAGCAGGAAGAACACATCGGCATGCTGTACATTACCCATGATCTGGCGACTGCTCGCCATTTTTCGGATGAGATTATGGTGATGTGCCATGGAGACATTATTGAACATGGTCCTTCTGATGATGTGATTTTGAATCCGCAGCAAGACTACACGAAAGTGTTGCTTAATGCCGCGCCTGATCCGGAGAAGCATTTCGCGAAGATTCGTGACGGGCGTAGCCGTCAGTAATGCCGCATGGAATACGTCTGATCATCATCTGATTGCTTGCAACTCCCTCGGCCTATGGCCGAGGGTTCCATATAAAGGAGCACTTTATGCAAATCGCAAACCCCGTTCTCCCGGGATTCAATGCCGATCCCTCGATGATTCGGGTCGGGGATACCTACTACATCGCCAATTCCACGTTCGAATGGTTCCCAGGTGTCCGTCTGCACGAGTCCAAGGACATGGTCCATTGGAACCTGTTGCCGAGTCCACTGAGCCGCACGAGCCAGCTTGACATGCGCGGCAATCCGTCATCCGGTGGCATCTGGGCTCCGGATCTTTCCTATGCGGACGGCAAATTCTGGCTGATCTACACGGACGTGAAGGTCGTGAACGGTGCGTTCAAGGATTGCACGAACTATTTGGTCACTGCCGAAAGTATCCATGGTCCGTGGAGCGAGCCGATTCGCGTGAACGGTGTCGGCTTCGACGCAAGTCTGTTCCATGACGACGATGGCCGCAAGTATCTGGTGCAGCAGACTTGGGATTTTCGTGAGTACCATCATGGCTTCGACGGCATCACACTGACCGAATTCGATGTGAAGACGATGAAGCTCAAGCCGGAAACTGAACGTACGATTTGGCGCGGTACGGACGCAAACTCACCGAGGGACCACATCTGTACAAGATCAATGGCTATTACTACCTGTTCGCCGCTGAAGGCGGTACCGTGTATACGCATCAGGAAGTCGTGGCCCGATCCAAGTCTTTGGACGCGTTGTCCTTCGAAGGCATGCCGTCGAATCCGTTCATCACGAATTTCGACACGCCGCGTTCCTATCTGCAAAAGCAGGGGCATGGCGCGCTGGTCGATACCCCGTCCGGCGAATGGTATTACGCCTCGCTGTGCGGTCGTCCGTGGCATCACGACAATGAATCCTTCACTGATCCGCGCGGCTGGTGCACGCTGGGGCGTGAAACCTCCATCCAGAAGGTCGAATGGACCGAGGATGGCTGGCCGTATATTGTCGGAGGCCATGGCGGACAGCGTTATGTGGATGCTCCGAAGGATGCCATCGAGACCGAGGCACCTGCGGATCACAGCCAGCATGACGATTTCATGTCCGATACGTTGGATTTGAATTGGAATACGCTGCGTGTGCCGTTCGATGGCGAGATGGGCAAGGTCGGTGGCGGCGTGTTGGAACTGCGTGGCCAGGGCTCGCTGTGCAACCTTTTCGATCTGTCGTTGGTGGCACGTCGTTGGCAGGCGTTCAACTTCGATGCGACCGTAAAGGTTGAGTTCGATCCGAAGAACTACCGCCAGATGGCCGGCCTGACGAACTACTACGATGATTTATGCTGGTCGTGGGTGTTCGTGACTTGGGACGAGCGGCGGCAATGCCGCGTGATTGAGGTCGCTCAGAACGATTTCAACAACTACACGTCGTTCCTGCGGGATACCGCTCCAGCAGTGCCGGATGACGTGAAGTCCGTGTGGCTGCGCACGAAGGTGCGCAAGCAGTGGTATTCGTATGAATATTCGTTTGATGGAACTTCATGGGTCGATCTGGGCGTGAAACTGGACGCGAAGATCCTGTCGGACGACTATATCCTGCGTCGATACGGCGGATTCTTCACCGGAGCATTCGTCGGTTTGGCTGCAATCGATCTTTCTGGATACGACAGGGTTGCGAAATTCAGCGAATTCGATTATCGGGAATTGCCCGATAACGAGTAGGTGTTTTGGTGGCGACGGGAGCTGTGTTTTTCGTCGCCACTGACGTATGCAAGCCGTATGAATCGTATATGGAGACTTTATGTGGACTTGTCAAAGATGGAAGAAGGAAGAGCAACGATGCTTGCGATGCCGAAGATTTTCGATGACGGATGTGTGCTGCAATCCGGGCAGTACGTACCGGTATGGGGTTGGTGCGAATCATGGCGGAGCGTTACTGTCACGGTTTAGGAACATGTGTGAATAAGGAGATTCAGCAATGAAGTTTGAATACCATGTCAAACCAACCGGCAGCGATGCTGCGTGCGGCGACGCGGAGCATCCGTTCGCCACGATTTCCAAGGCCGCGCAGATGGCCTCTCCGGGCGAT